>Ga0160428_1000214_pt1 | contig 72944 bp, 56 predicted proteins | sample SolpanmetagenomM_FD_108198 | JGI IMG/M metagenome (GOLD analysis project Ga0160428, IMG submission 108198) | Solar panel surface microbial communities from Lawrence Berkeley National Laboratory, California, USA - M | ecosystem: Engineered > Built environment > Solar panel > Unclassified ... | reverse complement strand
GTGCCCGCAGCGTCGGGGCGTATGCACTCGCGTGTATACCACCACGCCTAAGAAGCCGAACTCGGCTATGCGCAAAGTGGCCCGTGTGCGCCTTACCAACGGTAAGGAAGTAAACGCATACATCCCCGGTGAAGGCCACAACCTCCAGGAGCACAGCATCGTGCTTATTCGCGGAGGCCGGGTAAAAGACCTGCCAGGTGTTCGTTACCACATCATCCGTGGTGCCCTCGACACTGCCGGCGTAAGCGGTCGTTCGCAGCGTCGCTCCAAGTACGGCGCCAAGCGTCCGAAGCCCGGTCAGCCTGCCGCAGCAGCTGGCAAAGGTGGCAAAGGCGCACCCGCTAAGAAGAAGTAATTTATTAGTTGTCAGTTGCTGACTAGCCATAAGCTGAACCGCTCAGCGGTTTACCAATAGGCTAGCCAGCAGCTAACAACTGACAACTATATAAACCATGCGCAAGTCAAAACCCAAAAAGCGTATCCTCCTGCCGGACCCCAAGTTCAAGGAGACGCTCGTAACCCGCTTCGTCAACTACATGATGTACGACGGGAAGAAAAACCTGGCCTACACCATTTTCTACGATGCTGTAGAGCAGGTAGAAACCCGTACGAAAGAAAGCGGCCTCGAAATGTGGCGCAAAGCGTTGAACAACGTAATGCCGACCGTTGAGGTGAAAAGCCGCCGCGTAGGTGGTGCTACCTTCCAGGTGCCGATTGAAGTGCGCGCTGACCGCCGCATTGCAGTAGGCTCGAAGTGGCTGATTCAGTACGCGCGTCGCCGTGGTGAGAAAACCATGAAAGACAAACTGGCTGGTGAAATCATCGCCGCTGCCAAAGGTGAAGGTGCTGCCGTTAAGAAAAAGGACGACACCCACCGGATGGCTGAGGCCAACAAGGCTTTCTCGCACTTCCGTTTCTAATACATCGGGCGTTTAGCGGGTTGATGAGTTTAGATTGAATGTTTAGCCAGTTTTGGTTGTCTTCTCTCCTGAACTCATCAACCCGCTAACGCGCTAATTAACCCACCGTAATGGCAGTCAACAAAGAGCTACAATACCTGCGTAATATTGGCATCATGGCCCACATTGACGCGGGCAAGACGACCACTTCGGAGCGCATTCTGTACTACACCGGCAAAACCCACAAAATTGGGGAGGTGCACGACGGAGCTGCTACGATGGACTGGATGGAGCAGGAGCAGGAGCGTGGTATCACCATTACCTCGGCTGCTACGACTACCTTCTGGAACTACCCGACTGATGCCCAGGGCAACACGATTCCCGACACGCACCAGTACAAGATTAACCTCATTGACACCCCCGGTCACGTTGACTTTACGGTGGAAGTAGAGCGCTCGTTGCGCGTGTTGGATGGTGCCGTAGCATTGTTCTGCGCCATATCGGGTGTAGAGCCCCAGTCGGAGACGGTATGGCGCCAGGCTGACAAGTATAGCGTACCCCGCATTTGCTTCGTCAACAAGATGGACCGTGCCGGCGCTGACTTCTTCAAGGCGGTAAGCGAAATCAAGGACAAGCTCGGCGCCAACCCCGTGCCGCTGCAAATCCCGATTGGTGCTGAAGACACGTTCAAAGGTGTAGTTGACCTGCTCACTGGCAAAGCCATCGTGTGGGACGACGCTACCGAAGGCAAATCGTACAATGAAGTTCCGGTTCCCGAAGACCTCGTGGACACGGTAGCTGAGTGGCGCGAGAAGCTCATCGAGAGCGTGGCCGACTACGACGATACCTTGATGGAGAAATTCTTTGAGGACCCGGAAAGCATTACCCGCGAAGAAATGATGGTCGTTATCCGCAAAGCGGTAATCGACATGAAGTTCTCGCCCGTACTGTGCGGCTCGGCCTTCAAAAATAAGGGTGTGCAGACGATGCTGGATGCCGTAATGGCTTACCTGCCATCGCCCCTCGACATGCCCGCCATCATCGGTACCAACCCCGATACCGGTGCTGAAGTAGAGCGTCACCCCGATAACTCGGAGCCTTTTACTGCCTTGGCGTTCAAAATTGCTACTGACCCGTATGTAGGTCGTCTGTGCTTCTTCCGTTGTTACTCGGGCGTACTGAATGGTGGCTCGTACGTGCTGAACAACCGCACTGGCAAGAAGGAGCGTATCTCGCGCCTCATGCAGATGCACTCCAACAAGCAGAACCAAATCGATAGCATCCAGGCTGGTGATATTGCGGCTGGTGTAGGCTTTAAGGACATCAAAACCGGTGATACGCTGACCGACGAAAAGAACCCCGTAGTTCTGGAGTCGATGTCGTTCCCCGAGCCGGTAATCGGCTACGCTATTGAGCCCAAGACGCAGGCTGACGTTGACAAAATGGGTATGGCTATCGCCAAGCTCATCGAGGAAGACCCAACGCTGCGCGTGAACACCGACGAAGAGACCGGCCAGACCGTATTGCGCGGTATGGGTGAGCTCCACTTGGAAATCATCATCGACCGGATGCGTCGCGAATTCAAAGTTGAAATCAACCAGGGTGCCCCGCAGGTAGCCTACAAGGAGATTCTGACCAAGAAAGTTGACCACCGCGAAACGTACAAGAAGCAGACGGGTGGCCGTGGTAAGTTCGGCGACATCGTATTCGAACTCGGTCCGAAAGAGACCGAGCCCGAGAAGCCCGGCTTCGAGTTCGACAACGCCATTGTGGGCGGTGTTATCCCCCGCGAATTCATCCAGCCCATCCAGAAGGGCTTCGAAGAGGCAATGCGTCAGGGTCCCCTGGCTGGCTTCCCCATCGAAGGCATGAAGGTGCGCCTGTACCACGGCTCTTTCCACGACGTTGACTCGGACGCCCTGTCGTTCGAACTCGCCGCCCGTGGTGGTTTCCGCGAAGCAGCCCGCAAGGCTGGTCCGAAACTGCTTGAGCCCATTATGAACGTGGAGGTAGTTTGCCCCGACGAGTACACCGGCCCGGTAACGGGTGACCTGAACCGCCGCCGTGGCCTGATGAAGGGCATGGATACGAAAGGCGGTGCTCAGATTATCAAAGCCGACGTTCCCCTGTCGGAGTTGTTCGGCTACGTAACCGACCTGCGCACGCTGTCGTCGGGCCGTGCCTCGGCTTCGCTCACGTTCTCGCACTACGAAGTGGTGCCGCAAAACATGGCAGATGCCATCATCGCCAAAATCAAAGGCGGTAAATAGTTTCTTTAGCTTGTCATCCCTGAGGTAATCGGCCTCTCCCAACAATGAACCAGAAAATCAGAATCAAGCTGAAAAGCTACGACCACAACTTGGTCGACAAATCTGCCGAGAAAATCGTGAAAGCGGTTAAAGCGACCGGCGCTATCGTAAGCGGCCCGATTCCGTTGCCCACGGAAAAGGAGAAGTACACCGTACTGCGCTCGCCCCACGTGAACAAGAAGAGCCGGGAGCAATTCCAGCTTTGCACGTACAAGCGCTTGGTGGACATCTTCTCGACCAGCAGCAAGACGGTAGACGCGCTGATGAAGCTGGAACTGCCCAGCGGCGTTGACGTTGAAATCAAAGTCTGAGCTTAAGCTTGAGTAAACAAAAAGCCCCGTTGGCATTGCCAGCGGGGCTTTTTGCTTTTAAAAACCTCAGTGTTTTATAAACTTACGGCAGTAGTTATCCCTGCTTACTGCCTACTTAAATTTGTTTTCCGGGTCGGGCATTTTGGCAATGAGCTCACTCAGGAACTGGAAGTCGAGACTAGTGAGGCTCAGGTTTTGGCCTTTGTGCACAGCTTGCCAGGCTTCGGCGTAATTTTCCTGGTAATAGCGAATGCGCGCCTGGGTTTGCCAGGCGTTGGCGTTGGTAGCGTCGGCTAGTAGGGCGCGTTCAATGTAGTCGTTGGCCTGTTGCAGGTCTTTTTTCTTCTTCGATTGCTCGTAGCGGCCCAATAGCGTATTGGCTGCGTCGGTGAGCAGCAGGGTATTTGTGGGGGCCACGGCCAGCCCTTTCAGAACTAGGGCCTGAATGGCCTCGGTGGAGGCGTCGGGGTGGCGGCTGAGCAGCACGGCCAGGCCCCGGTAGGGCTCGGGATTTTGCGGGTCGAGTACCCAGGCCAGGTTAAAGCGTACGGTGGCCGTATCGGGCTGATTTTCGCGCAGATACTCGAAGCCTTTGTTGCTGAAAAACTTGCTGGCTTCGGGCCGGGAGGCGAAGCTGCGGTCTACGTCGGCGAGCACGGCGGGGCCGACAAACTGCTGCGCCTGGGCCGGGTTGAGGCCGCCATAAAGTGGTTGCAAGCGTTGCGGGCCGGTGGGTGGGGGCAGGGCTTTGCTGCTTTTGCCGGCCTTTTGGGCGTGGGCGGGCAGGCCGAGAGTGGCTCCTAGCAGGAGCAGAAACGCGCCGCGTCGCGCGCGGGGAGTCAGCCGAGAAAGCACAGAGAAAGGGAGTTAGAAAGCCAGAATAAAGAAGCTGGTCCGGTGGGAACCGAGCAAAAATAACGCTGGCTTCGGCGAAACCCCGTTTGGCCAGTTGCCTCCCTGCGCCAATGGCGGGTGGCTGGCCTGGTGAGCACTACCAGAGCCGCGTATCGGTGATGCCGGCGGGCAGCGGGGGCATGGTACCCAGACCGAGCACGCACCAGCCGGCCTCCACGCCGAAGGCGCCGCCGGGCATGACGTAGCTAACCCAGCGGAGCAGCGTCTGGCCGCTGTACGTAGCCGTGTCGGGGTCGTACTCGCGAATTAACAGCGCGTCGCCGACTTGGAAGTCGTGGTCGTTTTCGCGTACGTCGAAGGGCTTGGTGCCAGCAGCTACGGCCGTGAAGCAGGGCGTCCAGAGTTGCAACTCGTGGGTGCGGGTGCGGGCCGTAGTAACGATAGAGGCGGGGGAGGGCGTGTAATGCTGCATAAGGATAAGGATAGGGGCGCCGCCTTGGCGGACCGGATTGAGGTAATTTACGTAGAAAACGCGACCAGTACTACTATCGTGCCGGTAAGAAGCAGCGGCTCAAGCTAATTGCCTTGGTGGCCAGCTACGTAAGCTCCTCTGTATGAAGTATGTTTTTCGCTGGGTGGCGCTGCCGCCACTGGGTTTGCTGCTAGCGGCCGTGGTAGTGCTGCTGGCCAATGAGTGGGCGGTGGCTCAGGCGAGCCACCGCACTGCCGACGTGGCCTACGTGGCCGCTTCGGCCCCTGATTTCGATACGAACCGGCATCGGCTTGATATTTACCAACCTAGCAAAGCCGCCGCGCCGCGGCCGGTGGTGCTTTTCATTCACGGCGGCAGCTGGGACAGCGGGAGTAAGGATGATATCCTGTACAAGGCCATTGGCCGGCGGCTGGCCAAGAACGGCTTCGTGGGCGTGGTGATGAGCTACCGGCTGGCCCCGCAGGTGCGCGTGCCCCAGCAGGCCGATGACTGCGCCCGCGCCCTGGCCTGGACGGTGGCCCACATCAAGGAGTACGGGGGTGACCCGGCGCGCCTGGTACTTATGGGCCATTCGGCGGGCGGTGGGCTGGCGGCGCTGCTGGCCACGGGCTCCGATACGCTGCTGGCCAAGCATGGCTTGCCCGCCCGGGCCGTGCACGGCGTGCTGCTCGATGACCCGGCTGGCCTCGATATGCTCGATTACCTCACCAAGATGCAGTACCCGGGGGATGAGAAATACCTGGTGCCTTTCACGAAGGACCCGGCGGTGTGGCGGCAGGCGTCGGCGCTGTACCATCTGCGGGCCGGCGCGCCACCCCTGAGCATCTACATCGGCGGCGACACGTACCCAAGCATCAGCAGTAGTGGCGAGCGGTTTCGGCAGCGGCTGGCGCAGCTGGGGGAGGCCCCGAAATATACTATTCTGCCCGGTAAGAAGCACGTGGGCATGGTAACGCAGCTTTTTTGGGCTAATAATCTGCTTTATAAGGAGCTGCAACGGCTGGCGCAATGAGTGCCTAACGAAAAACGCCGTGCCGCGACCAGCGCAGCACGACGTTTCGTGGGTCCGTAGGTAGCCGGCTGCTTACTGCACGGCCGCGTACTTCACGCCCATGTTCTCGAACATGAACGCCCATTTGTCGGTCTGCTCGCCGATGACTTGCGCCGTGCTGCGGCCCGCGCCGTGGCCGGCCTTGGTTTCGATGCGGATGAGCACCGGCGCGGGGCCGCGCTGGTCTTCCTGCAAGCGTGAGGCGAACTTGAAGGAGTGGGCGGGCACTACCCGGTCGTCGTGGTCGGCGGTGGTGATGAGCGTGGCCGGGTAGCTGGCTGGCTTCAGGGCGTGGTAAGGCGAGTACTTGTAGAGGTAGTTGAACATCTCGGGCGAGTCCTGGGCAGTGCCGTAGTCGTATGCCCAGCCCGCGCCGGCCGTAAACTGGTTGTAGCGCAGCATATCCATCACGCCCACGGCTGGGAAGGCCACCTTGCAGAGGTCAGGCCGCTGGCTCATGGTGGCCCCGATGAGCAGGCCGCCGTTAGAAGCACCCGAGATGGCCAGGTGGTCGGTATCGGTGTACTTGTTGGCCTTGAGGTACTCGGCCGCCGCGATGAAGTCATCGAATACGTTCTGCTTCTTGAGCTTGGTGCCGGCCTCGTGCCACTTCTCACCGTACTCGCCACCGCCGCGCAGGTTGGCCACAGCGTAGATGCCGCCCTGCTCCAGCAAGATGATGTTGCTGGTGCTGAAGCCCGGCGTCACGCTCGAATTGAAGCCCCCGTAGGCGTAGAGCAGCGTGGGGTTTTTGCCGGTCATGGCTAGGCCCTTCTTGTGGGTGATGAGCATGGGGATGCGCGTGCCGTCCTTGGAGGTGTAAAACACCTGTTTCGACTCGTACTTGCTGGGGTCAAACTGCACGCCCGCCTTCTTGTACACCGTGGAGGTGCCGCTGGCCAGGTCGTACTTGAAGATGGTGGGCGGGTAGGTGTACGACGTGAATGTGTAGTACGTGTCCTTGTCCTGCTTCTTGCCGCCGAAGCCGCCGGCCGAGCCCACGCCCGGCAGGGCGATGGTGCGCAGCTTCTTGCCGCTCATGTCATACTCCTCCACCAGCGAAGTGGCATCCTTGAGGTAGGTGGCGAAGAGGTGGCCGCCCACGGCGCTGATATCCAGCACGTTCTTGGTTTCGGGTATCACGTCCTTCCAGTTGGCCTGGGTGGGGGCGGCGGCGTCCACGACTACGAGGCGGTGGTTGGGGGCGTTGTAGTTGGTTTCGAGGTAGAGCTTGCTGCCCACATTGTCCACCACGTTGCTGATGCTCTTCTCGTCGGGCACGATGGTGATGATGGGGCTGCCGGGCTTGCTCAAATCCTGCAAATAGAGCTTGTTGCCGGTGGTGGTATTAGCCCCCGAGATGATGAGGTAGCGCTCGTCCTCCGTCACGCTGGCCCCGATGTAGCGGTTGGGGTCCTTCTCGCCCCCGAAGACAAGCTTATCGGTGCTTTGGGGGGTGCCCAGCTGGTGGTAGTAGAGCTTGTGAATCTGGGTTTTGCCGGCCAGCTGGCTGCCGGCGGTGGGCTTGTCGTAGCTGCTGTAGTAGAAGCCCTGGTTGCCCTTCCAGGCCAGGCCCGAGAACTTCACGTTCTTGAGCGTGTCGCCCACGATGGACTTGTCGCTGGTTTTCAAGACAATGACCTTGCGCCAGTCGGAGCCGCCCTCCGAAATCTGGTAGGCGGCCAGGCTGCCATCCTGGGTGAAGTTGATGCCGGCCAGCGAGGTCGTGCCATCCTTGGAGAAGGTGTTGGGGTCCAGGAATACTTCCGGGGCGCCTGCGCCCAGCTGCCGGTACATGACGTACTGGCTTTGCAGGCCGGTGTTCTTAGAGAAGTACGTGTATTTGCCTTCCTTCTGCGGAGCGGTGTACTTCTCGTAGTTCCAGAGCTTGGTGAGGCGCTGGCGGATGGCCTCGCGGTACGGTATCTTGCCCAGGTAGTCCTGGGTCACCTTATTTTCTTCCTGCACCCAGGCTTTGGTATCGGTGGCCTGGTCGTTTTCGAGCCAGCGGTAGGGGTCGGCCACCTTGGTGCCGAAGTAGGTGGTGGCGGTGTCCACCTTGCGGGTGGCGGGGTAGGGCAGGGGCTTGATGCTGGCCAGCGTTTGGGCACCGGCCGGCCCAGCCGCCGCCAGGGCTAGCAGTATAGAAAGATTTTTCATGTGAAAAAGGAAGACGTAAGGGCCGCAAAGTAAGCCGCGCTACCCAAAGAGCGCGCCCTGGCGCTCGGGTTGCTCGAAGGCCAGCAGCCACTGCTTGCGCAGCAGCCCGCCCGCGTAGCCGGTGAGCGCACCGCTGGCCCCAATCACGCGGTGGCAGGGCCACACGATGGGCAGCGGGTTCTGGCCGTTGGCGGCGCCCACCGCCCGCACCGACTTGGGGTTATTCAGCAGCTTGGCTACGTCCAGGTACGAGGCCGTGCGGCCGTGCCCGATGCCGGCCAACGCCGCCCACACCTGCCGCTGAAACGCGGTGCCGGTGCGCGGCGCGCAAGTCAGGCTAAACGCGCGCAGCTCGCCGCAGAAGTAGGCCAGCAGCTGCCGGTGCGGCTCGCGCAGGCAGGCCGCCAGGGCGGCCGGCGCGGTAGGCACCACGGCGTCGTGGTCGAGAAACTGCACGGCGTGCAGCCCGGCATCGGTGCCGCGCAGGGCCAGCATGCCGATGGGCGAGTAGAGGTAGGCAAGGGCTTCTTCCATCGGAATAACGGGCAGGATAGTAGAAGCAAGATAAGCAGGCAGGCCCCAAAAAAGCCGCCCCGCACGGAGCGGGGCGGCTGGTCGGCCATAGCCCGGGCGGGCGGCGGGGCGGGTGGTTGGGCCGGGCGGCTAGCTCACCAGGGCGCTGCGCCGGCGGGCTTTGGGCGGGCTTTGCTGGGCCTGCTGCACCATCGCCTGCGCCTCGCGCAGGGCCACGGCGCTGGGCTCGTGCAGGAGGCGGCGGGGCGGGCCATCGGGGCGCAGCTCGGCATCCCAGAGGCCCGAGCGGTGCCATTGGTCGAGGTGGTCCCAGTCGGGGCGGTCCACCATCGGGTAGATGCAGGCGCCCAGCAGCGGCAGGCCCTTGCGCAGCGTTTGGGCGCACTCGCGCCCAATCATCTGCCACCACAGGGGCCGGTCTTCGCCGGGGTGGCTGGTTTCGGTGACCACGAAGGGGCGCTTGTAGCGCTTGTGGGCCTGGGCCAGCAGCTCGCTCAGCGGCACCCAGCGGGGGTCCATTTCGGGGTCGTTCCAGCCCAGGTGGCGGTGCGGGTGCAGCTGCCACTGGTTGTCGTAGTAGTAGTTGAAGCCCACGATATCGAGCAGGCTCTCGTGGCCGCCCAGCTCGGGGCACATGCGGCCCGACAGGATGTCGGTGGCCTGAAACTGGTCGGCGTGCGCCCGGCGGGCTTCGCGCTGGTGGCTCACCCAGGGGTTGGGGGGCGCCACAATGCTGATGAGCGGCTCGGTGCTCAGAAAGCGAATGTTCGGGTCGGCTTCGCGCAGGGCCCAGCTGCCTTCGATGTAGGCGCGCATCAGGCCGTACTTCACTTCCCAGCCCTGGCCTACGCAGTAGGGCGAGGTGCCCCGGGCGTCGCCCCCGAGCCACGACATAAAGCTTACTTCGTTGATGGGCGTCACGATGAGCACGCCCTCGGGCCGCACTGAGCGGTAGAAATCCACAAACGCCCGGCAGAGCGCCGCAAAGCGCCGGGCAAACATGGGGTGCAGCGGCGTCAGGTCGTCGGGGTAGCCGAAGTGGCACAAGTCCCAGATTTGCTGAATGCCGTGGCGCTGGCCCGCGTCCAGCATGAGGCGCACCGTGCTCCAGTCGTACTGGTAGGGCGTTTTCTCAATCATGGCCCAGCGAATGCCTTCGCGCACGGTCTTCACGTCGAACTGCGCGAGGTCGGCGTAGTCCTCGTCCAGCAGGGGCAGGTGGCCGGTGAGGGGCAGAAAATCGACCCGGTTGCCGAAGGCATTGAGCTGGTCGGTGCATTCGTAGCCGCCCCACCAGAAGGAGCTGAACGGCGTGTCAGTGGAAGTATCACTCATATAAAAACAGCGGGTGGAAAGTGAAGCCGCGCGGCCGGGGCCTACGCCCGGTTGGCCAGCGACTTGGCTTCGATGAAAATACGTTTGAACTCGGGGTGCTGCGCCCGGATGCTATCCTGCACGGCCACCACGGCCGCCTCTACCTGCGTGGCCGTGAGGTGGTCGTCGAAGTCCACGTCGAGGGCCAGCATCACGTCTTCGGGGGCCAGGTACATGGTGAGGGGCGGGCGCACCTGCGTCACGCCGGGCACGCGGCCGGCCAGCTCCTGCACCAGCCGGGTCGTGTCTTCACTCACGCCCTCCCCGATGAGCAGGGCCTTGGTGCGCGCCACCAGCAGCACGGCCACGCCCATCAGCAGCAGGCCGATGATGATGGAGGCCCCGCCGTCGAACGACGGATTATGGAGCAAGTGCCCGAAATAAACCCCGAGCAGGGCAATGACCAGGCCCGCTACGGCGGCGGCATTTTCCAGCACCGAGGCAAATACGGCCGGGTCGCGGCTCGTGCGCAAGGTGGTCCAGACGCTGCTGCCGGCGGCCTGCTTTTCGAGCAGCGCCCGCATGGCTAGCACCAGCGCCGCCCCCTCGAAGAGGATGGACACGCCCAGCACGATGTAGTTCCACAGAGGGTCTTCGAGCGGCTCGGGGTGCTCCAGGTGCTTGATGCCCTCGTAGAACGACATGCCGCCGCCGATGGCGAAGATGAGTACGGCCACAATCAAGGCCCAGAAATACAGCTCTTTGCCGTGCCCGAATGGGTGCTGGGCATCGGCCGGGCGCTGGCTGCGGCTCATGCCGTAGAGCAGCAGGCCGCCGTTGCCGGTATCGACCAGTGAGTGGATGCCCTCGGAGAGCATGGCCGACGAGCCGGTGATGTAGGCGGCCGCAAATTTGGAAACGGCGATGGCCACGTTGGCGGCGATGCCCCCGTAGAGCGAGAGCTTAGAGGAAGAGGATGCTGACATAAGAAGCTTGGGTGTACGCGTTGGCCCGGCCGGGGTTGGGGGCGGCCCGGCCGGGGGGCAGCCACAAAGTAGGATAATCCCGGGCGGCCGGCTCGCCCCGCGCCTGGGCTGCCCCTGGCCTGCCTCTAGGCTTTGGCTAGGGCGGGTGCGCCCCGGGCCGCCTGGGCAATAGGATATAACGGAGGGAGGGGCCGGGGCGGCCAGCGGCTAAAAGGTGTGCGTGTGGGCGGCCACGTTGCCGGGGTAGTCCTCGGCCTCCACCGTGAGCACGGTGCCGGGGGCCAGGGGGTGGGCGTGCGGCGCCCGGAAGAGCCACTGCCCGCTGGCTTGCCGCACGGCGGGGCCGGCGGCCAGCACGGCCCCCGTGGCCGCGCAGCAGCGCACCCGCACGGCAGCCACCGCAAAGTCGTCGGTGGCCCCAATGAGGAGCGGGTCGCCGGCCTGCCCCCGGTAGGCCGCCACGTCGAGGGCCGTGATGCGCGGACTGTGCATGTAGTCGGCAATGGCCACGGTGTAGGCGCTGGTGCGGCGGGCGTCGATGCCAGTAGCGTAGCGGGCCTTGGCGATGGGGTCCAGCAGCTGGGCCTTGGCGTAGAGCTGGGCCCGGTACATGCGGTCGAGGTGGGCCTGCTGCCGGGGCGAGCGCGGGGCGCGCGGCCCCGGCCCCTCGGCCGCCGAGGCAATGGTGCGCCCGCCCACCTGGCGCAGCACCAGCCCGCCCAGCTTGCCGCTGAGGCCGTGCAATAAACTCTTTCTGGATACGCGGGCCATGCCGGGAAGGGGCCCTGGGCTACGGCCGCCGGCGGTAGTGCCAGCGGGCCGGGCCCCGGCGCGGGGCCAGGGGGCCGGTGCAATACTAGCCGCGCCGGGCGCCCCGTGCCGCCGCCCCCTGGCCCGGTAGGCGCACCGTAGCCCGGCGGCGCCCATCATCTACCAAAAAGAGCCTGCCGGCCGGGCGCCACAGCCAGCCGCCGTCAGCGCCGTAACTTGCCTGGTAAACTCCCCACTACTCCCATTTTAGGGAGCTTAGGTTTAAGACTACTCATTTTCTTATTTCATCCCTTCCTGTATGCGCAACTTTTCCGCTTCTTACCGGGCCGGCCGGCGGGGCCTGCTGGCCCTGGCCGTAACGGGCAGCCTGCTGGCCGCCGCCCCGGCGCGGGCCCAGGTGCCGGCCCCCGGCTGGCAGGCCGCCGTAGCCGCCGCCGGCGAGGTGCTGGTGCAGGCCACCGCCCTCGACGCCAGCGGCAACGTGCTGCTGGCCGGCAGCTTCAGCAGCGGCACGGCCACCTTTGGCAGCACCGTGCTCAGCACCACCAACAGCCAGGAGCTGTTTGTGGCCAAGTGGAGCCCCAGTGCCGGCAGCTTCGTGTGGGCCGTGCAGGGCAGCGGCCTCGGCGCGGGGGCCAACTCGGCCAATGCGGTGGCCGTGAGCGGCGGCAACGTATACCTGGCCGGCGGCTTTAGCAGTGCCAGCCTCCAGCTGGGCAGCTTGGCGCCGCTGGCCACGGCGGGCGGCTCCGATATTTTCGTGGCCAAACTGGTGGATGCGGGCAGTAGCGCCAGCTTCTCGTCGGCGGTGCAGGCCGGTGGCGCGGGCAGCGACTACGCTAGCGCGCTGCTTGTGATTAACTCGGACCTGTACGTGGGCGGCGTAAACGGGGCCGGGGCGGTGTTTAATAACGGTAGCGGCGGCCCAAGTACGCTGGCCAGTGCCGGGGGCTTTATAGCCCGGACGTTAAACATCGGCTCCCTGGGTAGCTTGCAGTACCCCACGCCAGCCGGCGACGCGGTGACGGCGCTAGCCTACAACGGGAACATCTATGCGACGGGCACCTTTCGCACGGGCAGCGCCACCTTTGGCAGCCCCTACTTTACTACCCCGCCCATCACCCTGACCAGCGCCGGGGGCGAAGACGCCTTCGTGGCGCGGTTTAGTTCTTTCCAACTCCTGCGTGGGTGGGTGCAGGGCTTGGGCGGCACCGGCGACGACTACGGCCAGGCCCTGCTGAGTAGCGGTAATGCCCTCTACCTGGCCGGGGTGCTCAAGAGCCCCACCGTGGCGCTGGGCACTACTACCCTGGCCAGCACCAGCGCTGGCAATCTCTTCGTGACCCGGCTCACCGATACCAACACGCAGGGTACTTATCAGTGGGCCTTGCAGGGCGGCGGTGCGGGCAGCGCTGCCAACCGGGCGGCCAGCCTGGCGGCCACCGGCACCAGCGTGTACCTGGCCGGCAGCCTGGGGGGCACCGCCAGCTTTGGCAGCACCACGCTTACCAGCGCCGGCGCTTCCGACGTGCTGCTGGCCAAGCTCACCGACCAAGGCACGAGTGCCGCCTTTACCTGGGCCCAGCAGGCCGGCGGCAGCGGCCCCGACTACGGTAATAGCCTGGTGCGCAGCGGCACCCAACTCTACGTGGCTGGGCAGGCGACGAGCCCCGCCACCTTCGGCAGCCAGGCCATTGGCACGAGCGCGGGCGTGCGGCCAGGCTTCGTAGCTACGGCCGTCGATGCGGCCCCACTGCTCACGCTGGCGGCGCCCACCAGCGTGCCGGTGGGCAGCGCCATCACGCTCTACGGCACCGGCCTGGCGGGCACCACGGCCATCACCTTTGCCGGCACCAGCAACAACGTGGTCACGGCGGGCTTTACCGTGAACGCGGCCGGCACCCAGATTAGCGGCATCGTGGTGCCCGCCGGCGCCCAGAGCGGCGTGGTGAACGCCACCACCCCGTTGGGCACCAGCAATGGCCTCGTCACGTTCGGCGTGACGGCCTCGGCCAACTCGGCGCCGGCCTGGCAGGCGGCCGTGCCAGTGCCTACCCCCGTCGGCACCTCCAGTATTCAGTATTCGGCGGCCGATGCCAGTGGCAACGTAGTGGTGGCGGGCCTGTTTTCGGGTACCATCAGCCTGGGTGGCGCCACCCTCACCAGCGCCGGCGGCGACGACGTGTTCGTGGCCAAGTGGAGCCCGGCTACTAACAGCTACGTATGGGCGCAGCGCCTGGGAAGCGCAGGGACGGAGTATTTCTACGGCCTGGCGGTGAGCGGTGCCAACGTGTACTTGGCGGGCAGCTTTCCGGGCGCTACCCTCAGTGCGAGCAACAGTGCCCTCACCCTGACCAATACGACGGGTACGCAAGGCAATCTGGATGGCTTCGTGGTGAAGCTGACCGATATAGGCAGCAGTGCCAGCACCACGTGGATGCAGCGCTTCGGGGGCAATTATAATGAATACGTGGGGGCATTGGCTGTGAGCGGCACCAGCGTGTACGTGGCCGGCGACTACGACAGCGACGCCCTGACGGTGACCACCGGCAACGGAAGCGGTACCCTGCCCACCAATGCCAGCAGTGACGATGGCTTTGTGGCCAAGCTCGTGGATGCGGGCACCAGCACGAGCTTTGGCTGGCTGCTGCAAGCCGGCAGCAGCGGCAATAACTTTAGTACCGTTAATTTCTACGGGCTGGCCGTGCAGGGCACTACCTTGTACGCGGCGGGGACGCTCTACGGGACGGTGAGCCTGGGCGGCACGCAGTTGGCCGCGCAGGGAGATGCTGATGCGCTGGTGGTCCGGATTACCGATGCGGGCAGCAGTGCCAGCTTCACGTCGGCCGTGCGGGCGGGTGGCCCTGGGATAACGTATGCGTTCGACCTGAAAAACAAGGGTACTGCCCTCTACCTGGGCGGCTACACCACCAGTCCCACCTCTACCTGGGGCGGCACCACCCTCACCACCGCCGGCCCCAGCAGTGGCTACGTAGCCAAGCTGACGGATACCAGCGCTGGCCTAGCCTTCGGCTGGGTGCAGCCGGTGGGCAGCTATACCGCCCACCTGGCCGTGAATGGCAGCAACGTGTACGCCGCCGGCTATTTTGTGGGCACCGCCAGCTTTGGCCCTACCACCCTCATCAGCGAGGGCAGCCGAGAGGGCTACGTAGCCAAGCTCGTGGATGCGGGCACCAGCGGTAGCGTAGCCTGGGCCCAGCAATCGGGCGGCCCGGGCAATGATACCAACAATACGGTAGCCGTGGGCGTGAGCGATAAGCGCCTGTACGTGGGGGGCTCGGTAGTGCCCGCCGCCGCCTTTGGCAGCGTGGTGCTCCTGGCGCCGGCGGGCCAGTCGGTAGCCACCCTGGCCACCCTCACCGACCCCACCATCCTGGCCACCGCCCCGGCGGCCTCGGCGCGGGCCGGCGGCCTCACGCTGTACCCCAACCCCGCCCACGGGCGCACCACCGCCCAGCTGCCCGCCAGCGCCGAGCAGCTGCCCCTGCTGCTGTATAACGCGATGGGCCGCGAGGTGCGCCGCTACCCGGCCCCCGGCAGCGCTGCCACCGAGGCGCCGTTGAGCCTAGTGGGCCTGGCCCCCGGCGTGTACGTGCTGCGTTGCGGCGCCAGCAGCCAGCGCCTGCTCGTGGAGTAAGGGCACCGGTAGCCGGCCCGATGCCAATCGGGCCGGCTATCAACTGGGCCAGGGCTTAAACGAAGAAAGCCCCACCTGCAAGCAGGTGGGGCTTTCTTGTGGGGCAGGGGGCCTGCCCGCCGGAGCCGATTATTGGACTCGAACCAACGACCTGCTCATTACGAATGAGCTGCTCTACCAGCTGAGCTAAATCGGCATTTCCCGTGTGGCCGAGTGCCGTTGGGGCTGCAAATATAGGGTGCCGCGCCGCAGCTACGCAACCCTCGTCAAAATTTTACGCAACTTGGCCGCCGCAATAGCGTCTGAGAGGGAAATACCTTCCTCCGTTAGCCCTGTTACTTATGAAACTGCTGCCTTCCCTCGCCGCCGGCTTTGCCGGGGCCGTGGCCCTCACGGCGCTCCACGAAACGGCCCGCCGCCTGCGCCCCCATGACGCGCCCCGCATGGACGTGCTGGGCGAGCGCGGCCTGCGCAAAATCCTGCGCCTGGCCGACCTGCCCCAGCCCGCCGAAGGCCCCGCCTACACGGCCACCATGCTGGGCGATATTCTTAGCAACGGCTTGTACTACACCCTAGTAGGCAGCGGCAAGCACAGCGTGCAGCGCGGCCTGCTGCTGGGCGCCGTGGCCGGCGCGGGCGGCGTGCTGCTGCCCGGCCCGATGGGCCTGGGCGAGGCCCCCAGCAACCGCACGCCCCAGACCCAGGCCATGACCGTGGCCTGGTACACCGTGGGCGGCCTGGTGGCCGGCGCGGTGGCCCGCGCCCTGCGCCGGCACCGCAAGTAGCCGGGGCCGCTGGACCAGCCGGCAGCAGCTTTAACGGGAGAGGCAGGCAACTGCTGCCCTAGAATGCGCATCAAGCAGCCGAACCAACTACTCGGTATGAAACACGCATTCCTGCTGCTCGGCTGCCTGCTGGGTCTGGCCCAGGCCGTCCAGGCCCAATTTCAACCCGGCCCCCAGCCGGCCCTGCTGGTGGGCAACAGCGCTTTATTTATGCAAAAGGCCGCCGTGGCGCCCTACGCCGGGCGGCCCTACCGCCTCACTATGCGGGCGCAGGCCGATACGGCCGGCGGCAGTTGGGCCAGCCTGGGCATCGTGTACTACAAGCACCGCCGCTACCAGGGCATGGCCGATTTGTACAATCAAAAAACGCCCTTAAACCGGGTGCGAGCTACGGACTGGCGCACCTACACCATCAGCGGCACGCTACCGGCGCAGGTCGATTCGGTGAGCCTGACGCCCAACGTGAGCGGCAACGGCCGCTTTGCCTTCGATGACTTTCGACTGGAAGTGAGCCAGTCCGACGGCACTTGGCTGGCCGTGCCGCTGGTCAATGGCAGCTTCGAGGCGCCCGCGCCGGCCGACTCATCGGCCACGCGCCTGCCGGTGGGGTGGCGGCCGGTCGCTGCCGTGGCGGGCTACACCTACCGCGTGGCCACCGAGGCCAGCGGCAACCACTACCTGCTGCTGCGCGGGGCGGGCATCCTGGCCTATGGCAACAACCGTCCGGCCGGCCACTACCAAGTGGCCAATGGCGTGAAGCTGTACTACGAAACCTACGGCCAGGGCGCCCCCCTGCTACTGCTGCACGGCAATGGGGAGTCTATCAACAGCTTTCGCTACCAGATAGCCGAACTAGCGCGCTACTACCAGGTGATTGCCGTGGACACCCGCGACCACGGCCACTCGGCCGCCACCCGGGGCGTGCTCACCTACGACCTGTTTGCCGACGACGTGCTGGCCCTGCTCGATGCCCTGCACCTGCCCGCCGCCCACATCGTGGGCTGGAGCGATGGCGGCAACACCGGCCTGAGCCTGGCCCTGCGCCACCCCGCCCGCGTGAAAAGCCTCGTGACGATGGGCGCCAACCTCACGGCCGATTCCTCGGCCATCGACGGCCGCCTGCTGCGCTACGTGCAGCAGGCCAGCCACCACGGCCCCCAGCGGGCGCGCCGCCTCAACGCGCTCATGGCCACGTACCCCCAGATGCCGGCCGCTGCGCTGGCCGCCCTGCGGGTGCCAGTGCTCGTGCTGGCCGGGGAGAAAGACGTTATCAAGGAGGCGCACACCCGGCTCATCGCGGCCAGTATTCCGGGGGCGCAGGTGCGCATTTTGCCCGGCCTCACGCACTACGCCCCGCAGGAAAACCCAGCGCTGTTCAACCAGGTAGTGCTGGATTTTGTGGGCCAGCACCCGTAGCGCGGGCTAGCGCAGGCGGGCGCCGGCGGCGTCCACCGTCAGGGTGTAAGGGCGGCCCACCACTAGGGCCTCATTAGCGGCCTCGTGGCCCACCGGGAAGCCGTAGCCCACCGGGAAGCCGTGGCGCTGGGCGTAGTGGTCGATAAGCTCGTAGGCCGAGTGGCCGAAGGGCACGGCGTTGTCCTTCATATCGGAGAAGTGGCCCACCACCAGGCCCGCCACCCCGGCCAGCTGCCCGCTGCGGTGCAGGTGCAGCAGCATCCGGTCGAGGTGGTAGAGGTATTCGTCCAGGTCTTCCAGAAACAGGATGCGCCCCGCAAAGCTGGCCTGCGAGGCCGTACCCGTGAGGGTGTGCAGCAAGCTCAGGTTGCCGCCCACCAGCTCGCCGGTGGCCGTGCCGGGGCGGTTGAGGGCGTGGGCCGGCGCCTCGATGTCTACGGGCATCCCGAACAGTGCCGCCCGCAGGCTGGCCAGCGCCGCCGCGCCGCCTGCCTGCCCAAACAGCACCGGCATTACGCCGTGAATGCTTTGGTAGCCCAGCCGCAGCAAGTGGCTGTGCAGCACGGTAATATCGGAGAAGCCGGCCACCCACTTGGGGCTATCGGCAAAGTGGCGAAAGTCCAGCTCATCGACCAAGCGGGCGGTGCCGTAGCCGCCGCGCGCGCACAGAATGGCCCGAATACTGGGGTCGTCGAGCTGGCGCTGCACGTCGCGGCGGCGCAGGTCGTCGGCGCCGGCAAACTGATGGTGGGCGGCGTCGATGCTTTCGCCCAGCACCACCTCCAGGCCCCAGCCTTGCAGGGTGCGCCGGGCCAGGTCTACCTCGGCCGTGCTGATTTTGCGGGCCGGGGCCACGATGGCCACGCGCTGGCCGGCGTGCAGAAAAGGAGGGGCGATGGCGGGCATGGGCAGGGGGAAGTTGGCAAAAGCCCACAAAGAAACTAGCGCCCGGGTGCTAACCCAGCGGCCGGAACCCACGTTGGTAAAAGTCACCTTCCTCCAACGCTAACGCCGGGCTGCAATCCGGTTTTCCTGATGAAGCTACTTTTCCGCATTCTGCTGGGGCTGCTGCTGGCGGCCCCGGCCCTGGCTTCGGCCCAACTGGCGCCCATCGACACTACCGGCGGGCGCTACTACCAGCCGGTATTTACCGGCGTTACCGTTACCAGCGGCGTGGCCTACGCCACGGCCCCGACTTATACCGGGGCCACCCAGCAGCTGACGATGGACATCTACCAGCCCACCGGCGACACGGTGGCGCGCCGGCCGCTCATCATCTTTGCCCACCAGGGCGGCTTCTTTGTGGGCTCGAAAACCGATGCCTACATGGTGAACATCTGCACCCGAATGGCGCGGCTGGGCTACGTCACGGCCAGCATCGATTACCGCCTGGGGACTACTTTCGACACGGTGGGCATTGCCCAGGCGTCCATTCGGGGTATGCAGGACATGCGCGCCGCCGTGCGCTTTTTTCGCAACGACGCCGCCACGGCCAAAGCCTACCGTGTGTACAGCAACTACATCATCGTGGGCGGCTCGTCGGCCGGGGCCTTCATGGCCCTGCAAACCGGCTACCTCGACAAGGCCAGCGAAGTGCCCGCCTACGTGGGCCTGGCCGCCCTGGGCGGCCTCGAAGGCACGGGCGGCAACGCGGCCTACAGCAGCGCCGTGGCCGCCGTGCTGAGCCTGAGCGGGGCCACCGAGAGCCCGAGCATCATCGAGGTCGGCAACGCGCCGCTGTGCAGCGTGCACGGCACCGCCGACGCCACCGTGCCGTACCTGCAAGGCCGCATCGGCTCGTTCCTGCCGCCCAAGTACGTGTACGGCAGCGGCCGCCTCAACCCCCGCGCCACTGCCGTGGGCATCCGCAACACGCTGCGCACATTCAAGGGCGCGGGGCACATCCCGTTTGAGAATGGCACCAATACTGCCGCCTACGCCGATACTACGTTCTGGACCATCCGCAATTTCTTGCGGCCCGTGCTGCGCCTGTCGGGCACGGCGCTGGCGGCGCAGGTGGCCAGCGTGGCCGCGCCCAGCGCCCAGGCCTACCCCGTGCCGGCCCACGACTACGTGCAGCTCGTGCTGCCCGCCAATTGGCGCGACCTAGGCCCGGCTCAACTCTTTGACCTGACGGGCCGCGTGGTGCGCCAGCTCACGCCCCAGGCGCAGCAAGTGCAGCTGGCGCGCGGCAGCCTGGCCGTCGGCATCTACTCGCTGCGGTTTGCCGGCCAGGCGCCGGCCCGCATCGTGTTTGAGTAAAGCCTGCCAACAAAAAGCGGCCCGCCGTGCTTAGGATAGCACGGCGGGCCGCTTTTTGTTGGCAGATAGCCTACTGATACTGCCGGAGCGTTTCGACCAGCACCCGGAAGTCTTTCGGGTAAGGCGCGTCAATTTTAATAGCCTCGCCATCCAGGCCCGTAAAGCCTAATTCTTTGGCGTGCAGGGCAAAGCGCTTGATGAACGGCTGCTCGGTTTCGCCTTCTTTCAGGTTGAATTTCTTCTTGAGCGACGAGAGAAAGAAGTCCTCACCACCGTAGAGCGTGTCGCCCACGATGGGCGTCTGCACATAAGCCAGGTGCAGGCGTATCTGGTGCATCCGGCCCGTCACGGGCTCGCACTGCACCAAGGCGTGGCGGGCGAAGGTTTCGAGGGTGGTGAAGCGCGTTTCGGCCGGCTTACCCTTAAAGGCCAGGCGGGCTTTACCGCTCTTGGTGGTTTCGATATTGCGCTCTACCACAAATCGTTCGAGCGGCGGCGCGCCCCAGGTCACGGCGTGGTAAATCTTGCTCACCTCGCGGTTTTCAAACTGCATCGAGATGTGGCGGTAGGCCTCCGGGTGCTTGGCCAGCACGAGCGCGCCGCTGGTGTCGCGGTCGAGGCGGTGGCCCACCTGCGCATCATCGGCATACTCGCGGGCCAGCCGCAACAGGCTGGGCGCCACGCCAATGCGCTCGTCGAGGGTGGAGAGAAAGGGGGGCTTGTTGACGACGATGTAATCGTCGTTCTCAAACACAATGAGGTCTTTGAACTTGGGTGGCTTCATGCGAGCCACAAAGGTACGACGGCCAAAACCACCGTTCTATTTCACCTCTTTCGGCCGGGGCAGCTTAAACTCCATCGTGGTGCCCTCGTCCAGCACGCTTTTGATGTGAATCGTGGATTTGTGCGCCTCCACAATGTGCTTGCTGATGGCCAGCCCCAGCCCCGAGCCTCCCGCCGCGCGCGAGCGGCTTTTATCGACCCGGTAGAAGCGCTCGAAAATGCGGGCCTGGTGCTCGGGCGCAATGCCGGCCCCGTTGTCGCGCACGGCCACCCGCACGCCGTTGCGGCCCGCGGTGAGGGCCACTACCACGTGGCCGTTGCACTCGCGGCCGTACTTTATCGCGTTATCAATCAAGTTAATAAGTACCTGCCGAATGCGGTTGCGGTCGGCAATGACGGGAATTTCGCTCGTGGCCAGGTGCGGCGGAAACAGTTCCAGCGTGGTGCTGCGCCGCTGGGCCTGCTGCTCCAGCAGGTCAAATAATTCCTGCACCAGCGCCACGAGGTCGAAGCGCTGGCGCCGCATCCGAATGACGCCCTTTTCGAGCTGCGAAATTGTGACCAGGTCCTGCACCAGCGCGTCGAGGGCGTCGAGGCTGGCGGCGGCCCGCTGCAAAAACTTGCGGCGCGTGGCGGGGTCCATGCCAGCCTCGTTGTCCTCCTCCTCGTCCAGGATGGTGTGCACAAAGCCCTGGGCGGCAAAAAGCGGCGTCTTCAACTCGTGCGACACATCGGCCAGAAACTCGCGACGCAGGGCTTGCAGGCGCTTCAACTCGTCCAGCTCCTGCTGGCGGCGCTCGGCCATCTCCACTATCTCGTCGCCGATGCGGCGCAGGGGCTCGGGGCGAAACAAAAACTTGTTGCTCAGGCGCTTAAACTCCTTGCGCTTGATATGCTCCAGCCGCGAATAGATGCCGTTTATTTCCCTGAAAATAAGGGCCTCGAACGACAGGTACACGAGCAGAAAGCACGCCGCCACCGTAATGCCCGCAGCCAGAAAAGCTTGGTGCGTGGGCAGGCGCGGCACCCAGTACGTGCCCGTGCCCAACACCCCCGCCACCACGAGCGCAATCAGAACGGCAATGGTGCGGGAGGAGAGGTTCATCGAGGGCTAGGGTAGGAGTGGCGGATGGGAAATTAAAATCAGAACGTCATGCGGAGCCTGCCGGGGCAGCTCCGCATGACGTTCTTCTACACTTCGGCAAGTAAGTGGCTAATCGGCGTTGAACTTATAACCCACACCCTTAATGGTTTGAATGTGGTGGTCGCCTACTTTCTCGCGCACTTTGCGCACGTGCACATCCACGGTGCGGGCCAGCACAAACACGTCGTTGCCCCAGATATTTTGCAGCAGCTCATCGCGGCTGAACACCTTGTGCGGCGCGGCCGCCAGAAACGCCAGCAGCTCAAACTCCTTCTTAGGCAGCGTGATTTTGCGGCCCTCCTGGTACACGGCAAAGCCGGTGCGGTCGATGCGCAGGCCGTTGATGTCGATGGCCTCTACGCCGGCGTGCGGGTCCTGGTCGCGGCGCACGATGGCGCCCAGGCGGCTCAGCAGGGCTCGGGGTTTGATGGGCTTGGCCAAGAAGTCGTCGGCCCCGGCGTCGAAGGCGGCGACTTCCGAAAACTCCTCGGCGCGGGCGGTGAGAAAAAGGATGTACGTATCCTTAAACTTGGGCTGCTCGCGCAGCAGCCGGCAAGTGGCAATGCCGTCGAGGTGCGGCATCATCACGTCGAGCAATATAATGTCGGGGTTGAAGTCCTGGGCTACGGCCAGGGCCTGGCGGCCGTCGCCGGCCGAAGCCGTGAGGTAGCCTTCCTTCTTGAGATTAAATTCGAGCAGCTCGACAATGTCGGGGTCATCGTCCACAACGAGAATTTTATAGGCAGCCGTTTTGGCGGGCGCCGACTTCGGACTGGTGGGAGTAGCCACGGCAAAAAAGGCGGGAGGGAGAAGGACTTCCGCGCCGCAAAATTACCGCCTGCGCCGACGGCGCCCGTGTTACGTTTGTGTGACGCCGGGCTTACGTAAAAACGACTACTGTCCCTGGGGCCCCTAGCGGGCTATGTTGAGCCGGCTGCGCAGGCCCTCGTATTTGTACATGTCCACTTTCACTGCGCCCACAAACAGCTCGGCCTGAAATAAAACCGGAATCTTGTTGCGGTCGTCGGAGAGGTAAACCTTGATAGCTTCCTCACCGCGAAAAATGCGGTTGTTGGGCATCTTGGGTACCAGCTTCAGCACGTGGATGGCGCCGGCCTTGGTGCCGATAACCTCGCGCCCCCGAAAGGTAACGTCCAGGTTGAACGTCGATTCGTCGAAGAAGCCGCCCATGTGAATGACCTCGCCCACCTTCATGTGGTCGTAGTTGAGGGTGCGCAGGTAGTAAAAGCCGCTTACGAGCTCCTGCACGTTGTTGGGCACCGTAAAGGTGTAGCGAATGGGCTCCTTGGTGTGGGTCTGGAGCACGTGCACGATGTCGTGCTGCTGGTCAAAATCGACCACTTCCTTCTTGCGGTAGGTGCTTTCCTCGATGTCGCGCGAGGAGCGCAGGGGCAGAATGCTGGCCGTGTCGATGTAGGCTCGCCACTGGTCCTTGACGTGCAAAAAGAAGTCGAACGAGCCGGTAGTGTGGCCGCTCACGGTCGCCTTGTAGCAGGGGCGGTCGGCCACGCGCTCCAGCGAGCCCGAGGTTTCGACCACCGCCTCGGCCGCGTTGATGACGCCGTAGTGCACCTTGTAGCGAATGGTTTCGCCGGTTTTAAAGCTGGCGTTGGGCCAAAAGCGTACCGGTTCGGTCATGCCGATTGGCTGCGACCAGGCAGCGCACAGCAGGAGGAGCGGAATGAGAAGCCAGCGACGCATAAACTATAAGGCGGGGCGAAAGTAAACGCAGGTTTACAAACAAAGTGCCACCGCGGCAAAAATCAGGCTCCTGCCCAGCCGCTGGCTTCGCTGCCTAAACCCAAAAAAGCCCCACTGCCGGGGCAGTGGGGCTTTGCTAAAGGCACTGGAAGCAACGACTTACAGCGTGTCGTCGCCATCCTCGGGGCCGCTCATGTCCACGGGGATGATGTCTTCATCGCCCTTGGCCATAGCCCGGATTTTGGCTTCGATTTCGTCGGCCAGCTCGGGGTTGTCGAGCAGCAGCGTCTTCACGGCCTCGCGGCCCTGGCCGATTTTGTTGGAATTGTAGCTGAACCACGAGCCCGACTTGCCGATGATGCCCATGTCCACGCCTAGGTCCACAATCTCGCCGACCTTGGAAATACCCTGGCCGTAGATGATGTCAAACTCGACCACCTTGAAGGGCGGCGCTACTTTGTTTTTCACCACCTTCACCTTGGTGCGGTTGCCGGTCACGTTGTCCTTATCCTCCTTAATCTGGCCGATACGACGGATGTCGAGGCGCACCGAAGCGTAGAATTTCAGGGCGTTACCGCCGGTCGTGGTCTCGGGCGAGCCGAACATCACGCCGATTTTCTCGCGTAGCTGGTTGATGAAGATGCACAGGCAGTTCGTCTTGTTAATCGTGCCGGTGAGCTTGCGCAGGGCCTGGCTCATGAGGCGGGCGTGCAGGCCCACTTTCGAGTCGCCCATGTCGCCTTCCAATTCGCCTTTCGGTACGAGGGCCGCCACGGAGTCAATGACGATAATGTCAATGGCACCCGAGCTGATGAGCTGGTCGGCGATTTCGAGGGCTTGCTCGCCGTTGTCGGGCTGGGCAATCAGCAGGTTATCAATGTCAATGCCCAGCTTTTTGGCGTAAGTCGGGTCAAAGGCGTGCTCGGCGTCGATGAAGGCGGCGGTGCCACCGGCTTTCTGGGCTTCGGCGATGGCGTGCATCGTGAGCGTGGTTTTACCGCTCGATTCGGGGCCGTAAATCTCGATGACGCGGCCGCGGGGCAGGCCGCCGATGCCGAGGGCAATATCCAGCGAAAGCGAGCCCGTGCTAATGGCCGGGATGTCGTTCACCTTCTGGTCCGAGAGCTTCATGACGGTACCTTTGCCAAAGGCTTTGTCGAGCTTCTCCATCGTGAGCGCGAGGGCTTTTGCTTTCTCGGCGGCGGGGCTGGAGGGACCGGTTTTTTCAGCTTTGTCGACCATTTCTGGTTTTTCGGCTTTTTTGGTTGCTAAGGCCATGAAGGGGAGGGGAAGTAAACTAAAGGTTGATAAATCTACGGTATTTTGGATTACCGCACCAAGGCAGAAAAGCAGCGGGCTAGCCCATCTACCGTTCTGTTTTGCGGCGGCCATTTGTAACGCAACGCACCCCGGTTTTGTGCCGGCGGAAGCACAAATTTATGGGGAAATTTCTAAGAATTTTAGTTGGCCTTGGGGCTGTGTTGGTTATGGCGGGCCCGGCCCAGGCGCAACTGGATAATCGGGCGTTTACGTCGCCCACGCCGGGGCGTGACCGTACAAGTATCGAAACGTTGCCGATTACGGAAGACACGGAAGGAATCGATACGCATCCCCAGCCAGCACAAGGCGACCTGCGCATCTCCCTCAATGCCTTCACTTTCTTCAAAGACAATGAGTACTTCAACGACATTGTCGAAGGCTACACGCTGTTCGGTACGCAGCTAAATCCACAGCTAGTCTATTACCCAATCAAGGAATTGCGCCTCGAAGCGGGCGTTTTCCTCTGGAAAGACTTCGGCAACCCGGTGCTGAAGCAGGTGCGTCCCACCTACCGCGCTACCTGGACGCACGGCAGCAGCCAGTTTATTTTCGGCAACATCAAGGCTAATCTCAACCACGGCTACATTGAGCCGCTGATGGATTTTGAGCGCGTGATGCTAAAGCCGTTGGAGGAGGGCTTGCAGTACCGCCTGAACACCAAGCGCGTATTTCTGGATACGTGGGTGGACTGGCTGAAGCAGGAATATCCCGGCGTGAGCTACCAGGAGCAGATTGCCGGTGGCCTCAGCAGTAGCTTCCGCCTCACCGGCGACAATAGCCCGGTGGCGCTGTCCATTCCGCTTCAATTCACGGCCCGGCACTTCGGCGGGCAGATTGATACGCTGCACCGGCCCGTGCAAACGCTGCTCAACTACGCCACCGGCCTCGTGGCGCGGGTGCCGCTGGGCGGGCGCACCTTCCAGGCGGTGCGGCTCAACGCGTACGGCTTGCTTTTCGACGACCATTCATTTTCCAATTACCGCCTGCCCTTCCAGGCGGGTAAGGGCCTTTACGTCAACGGCACGCTCGAAACCCGTTACGTTGACCTTATGCTGAGCTACTGGCAGGGCCACCAGTTCTACGCGCCGCTGGGCGGTAACTATTACCAGTCCATCGCCTCGCGCTACGGCACGCCCGGCTACACCGACGCCGAGCGCCGCTTGCTGCTCGTGCGCCTGCTGCGCGACTTTCGCATCGCCGACGCGGCGGCGCTCACGGTGCGCGTCGAGCCGGTGTATGATTTCAATCGCCAGCTCCTCGATTTTTCCTTCGGTTTCTACCTCAACTTCCGGCAAGACTGGCTGCTGGCCAACCTGGCCCACCGCGCCCGCGTGGGGCAATAGGAAAGGACGAATTTGCCAGGGGGCATGCAGAATTATGCCGGTAATAATTCTTCATGCTCCCTGGCATCTTTAATCTCCGGCGGCCCAGTGGCGCACAAAATGCACGATGGGCGGCGTGGGCGGCCGGCTCTCCCAGAAGCTAAGCCGCAGCCAGGCGGGCGCCTCGGGCTGCTCGGGAGCCTGCGCCCTGAAGCCCAGCGCCCGCGCTACGGCCTGCGCCCGGACATTGTCGGCAAAGCAGCGGATGAGTAGCCGTTGCGCCTCTACGGGCCGCCCAAACCCGAATCGGCACACGGCGGCCAGCGCTTCGCGGGCGTAACCGTGGCCCTCGGCCTCGGGGGCCAGGTAGTAGCCGATTTCGGCTTGGCCGTGGCGCTGCGGCATCAGGCAGATATCACCCAGGTAATCGGCCGTTTCGCGGTGCCAGATGCCGAATACGTAGAAGCGCCCGGTGCGCCAGTCGTCGGCAAAGGCGGCTAGCTGCGTGGCCGCGGCGGCCAGGGTGGGCACCGCCCGCAGGCGGTCAGGAAAGGATAGGCGCAGCCGGTCGCGGCTTTTGTCGAGCAGGGCGAAGAAAGCCGCGGCATCCGTAGGCTCGTAGGGGCGTAGCAGCAGGCGATTGGTTTCGAGCACTGAAAAAACGGGTTGCTAAAAGAGGCAGTCGGCCGGCCGGGTAACAATAATCCTGCCGGGGCGCGGCCAACAGCCAACAACAGGTAACTAGCAGCTTCTGCCGTCGCTCCGCCGCCATGCCTGCCCAGCCAGCACCCCGGCAGGGCCACCGGCCCACAGAAAAAGGCTACCCATCGGGTAGCCTTTTTCTACTTAGAAGCTAAGCGGCCCAGTGCGGCGCCGTGCGCGAAAGCCGCTACAGTCCGCGCCAAGCGGTGGCTCTAGGCGTACTGGCGGGGGCTGCCCAGCGCCTGCTGGGTGCGCATCACGTTCACCTGCCGGGCGGCTTCATTAAAAAATTCGAGGCGGCGGATGAGCATTTCCTTGGCGAAGACGCGGCCCTCGGGCGTGCGCATCACGGCTTGCTTGTCGGCCAGCACGCGCACCATGGCCGCCAGCGTCTGGTCCTCGTGCTTCATAAACTGCTGCTGAAACTCGGCCAGGCGCGCCACGCCCGTGGCGGTAAGCGTGAAGTGCTCGCCCGCATTCTGGTTGAGCACCTCGCACAGCACGTACACCTCAATAGGCAGGCTGGTTTCGAGCGAAGTAGTACGCAGGTCGAGGCCGGCGGCCAGGGCGTCGAGGATGATGCGCACGTTGCGCTCAAATTGCTGGTAGTAGGCTTGGGCTTCCATTCTTAAGTATGAATTGAAAATTATGAATTATGAATTGAAACGACGTTGCTCAGGGTAACTCATAATTTCTAATTCATAATTCAGCATTAAATCAAAGGAGTTCTTTGATAATCTGCTCGATGCCGATGCCTTCGGCCTCGGCCTTGAAGTTGCGCACGAGGCGGTGGCGCAGGATGGGCAAAGCTACGGCGCGCACGTCTTCGATATCGGGCGAATACTTGCCGGTGAGCAGCGCGTTGCACTTGGCCGCCACAATGAGGTACTGACTGGCGCGGGGGCCGGCGCCCCACTCCAGCAGCTGCTGGGCGCGGGGGGCGGTGCGGGCCAGGTTGGGGCGGGTTTTGTGCACGAGGCCCACGGCGTATTCCACCACGTTGTCGGCCACCGGCACGCGGCGCACGAGCGCCTGATACGCCTGGATATCAGCCGAACGCAGCACTTTGCTCACGCTGGGCTTGCGGTCGGCAGTGGTATTCTTCACGATGTTCAGCTCTTCCTCGTAGCTCGGGTAGCCGAGCTGGATGTTGAACATGAAGCGGTCGAGCTGCGCCTCGGGTAGCGGGTAGGTGCCTTCCTGCTCGATGGGGTTTTGGGTGGCCAGCACGAAAAACGGGCGCGCCAGCGGGTAGCGCTGCCCCGCCACCGTCACGGCGTATTCCTGCATACTTTCGAGCAGGGCGGCCTGGGTCTTAGGTGGCGTCCGGTTTATTTCGTCGGCCAGGATGAGGTTGGCAAAAATTGGCCCCTTCACAAACTGAAATTCGCGCTGCTGGGTCAGCGTCTCCGAGCCCACAATATCGCTGGGCATCAGGTCGGGGGTAAACTGGATGCGGTTGAACGAGAGGTCGAGCGAATCAGCAATGGTCTGGATGAGCAGCGTTTTGGCCAGGCCCGGCACGCCACCAGCAGGCAGTGACCCTGGGCAAACACGGCCGTGAGCACCAGCCGCACCACCTCATCCTGCCCCACAATCACCTTACCGATTTCCTGCCGCAACTGCTGATACGCCAGCTTCAGCGAGTCGGCCGCTTCTTTATCGTTTTGAAATGGAGCCATTTGCTAGGTAAGAGCGATAACAAGACATTAATAATACCCTAAAGAACGTCATGCTGAGCTGGCCGAAGCATCTTGCCCGCGCCGCTGGATTACTCCTCTAACGACGGGGGTGAGATGCTTCGGCAAGCTCAGCATGACGTTCGAATTTGGCGATAACTTATTACTCAGTGCTGGCCGTCAGTACCTTGCACTCGGTGTATTCGGGGGCTACTTCCAGGTACACGGTGTTGCGGTTTTTCTCGTACCAATCGTCGAGGGCGCGGTTTTTCTTTTGGGCCAGCGCGGCCTGCGATATTTTCTGGTAGTCGTCGAGCAGGTTGGCCTGGTGGGGCGGGGTGTTGCTCTTGAGGTAAAGAATGCGCATAGCCTCCTTGCCGTCGTCGGTGCGGTAGGGCATGGGCGGGGTAATGTGGCCCACCTTCATCGTATCAATGACGAAGAAGATGGCCGGGTCAAGCTTGTCGAGCGGCATCCGTGAGCCGCCGTCCTGGCGGTTGGCGAGCAGGCCGCCGTTACCGCTGGTTCCCTTGTCGGTGCTGAATTCCTTGGCCGCCTTGGCGAAGGAAATGCTGTCTTTTAGAATCTGGGTGCGAATCTTGGTCAGCTTGCTGGCGGCTACGCTGGCATCGGCCGTGCCGGTGGCTGGCTTCAGCAAGATGTGGCGGGTCGAATAGGAATCGCCCTTGCGCTCAATGAATTGGATAAGGTGAAAGCCGAACTGCGACTCCACTACCGGCGACATCTGGCCGGGCTCCAGCTTGCGCGAAGCCGCCTCGTACTCCGGTACCAGCTCGCCCTTCTTGAAGAAGCCCAGGTAGCCACCCTGCGCCCCCGAGCCGGGGTCCTGCGAGTACTGCTTGGCCAGCGTTTCGAAGCTTTCGCCGGCTTGAATACGGCCGCGCAGGTCGTTGAGCTGCGCAATGGCCTCTTGCTTAGCCTTATCGTTGACCTGCGCCGGAATCACAATCTGGCCCACTTCCACCTCGGTAGAGAAGTAGGGAATGCTGTCTTTCGGCACCTTGTCAAAGTATTCCTTCACTTCGCGGGGCGTCACGGCCACCTTGCCGGAAATCTTTTCCTGCATTTCCTGCTGCACCAGCTGGTCGCGCACCTGCGAGCGCAGGTCCTCCTTGAGGGCGCGCACCGGCTTGTTGTACATTTCTTCCAGCTTCTTTTCGGAGCCTACCTGCTGCACAAAGTAGTTCATGCGGCGGTCCAGCTCGCTGTTGACCCGCGTATCGGTCACGGTTACGGAGTCTACCTCAGCGCGGGCCAGCATGAGCTTATTGAGCACCAGGCTTTGCAGCACCTTGCAGCGCAGGTCGGGCGGCAGGGGCTTGCCCTGGGCGCGGGCCATCTCCTGGGCCATGATGCCCTCGATGTCGGAGCGCAGAATAATCTGATTATCAACCTTTACCACAATGCCATCCAGAATCTGCTGGCCCCGGGGCCGACTGATGCCGAGCTGGGCGTGGCTGGCATGCGGCAAGGCCAGCGCGGCGGTAAGCGTGAATAGCGAGAGGGCGGATAGGCGCCGGAACATACGTTGCATAAAATAGAGAGTCACGCGGCGGGCCAGAGGTTGCCGCCCGTGCGGCGATAACGTGCGGAAGGGGGCAGAAATTCGGTGAGCCCCCGAAGAAAGAACTTATTTCGTGACGAGCTTGGTCACCTCGGCGTCGTTGACCTTCACCGGGTATTGCTGGCGTAGCTGCTCAATCCACTGCTTTTCGAGGTAATTCTGGTAGTCGCTAGTGGCTTGGCCGCGCGCATCGCTCAGGGCTTTGGGGCCGGCGGGCAGGCTCTGCTTCACTACTACGGCGTAGTAGCGGCCGTCGCGCTGGGTGGTGTAGGTGCCGGCCGGGCGGGTGAAGTAGTCGTCCATCACCTTGTTATCACCCTTCTGGAAGGTGCGCTGCTGAATCTGCACGGCCAGCGGGTTCTGCTGGTTTAAGTTGGCTTCCAGAGCGGTAGTAGCGTTGCTGAAGAACGCAATGCGGGTGTCGCCATCGGCCGTGGCAGCGGCGCCAGCGGGCGCCGCGCTCAGGCGGCGGCGGGCAATTTTGCCGACTTTGGCCAGGTAGTCGATGGCCGCCGTGGTGCGCTGGCGGGCCAGCGTCGGGCTTTCGCCCCGGCGAATGTGGCCGGCTACCTTCACATACAGGGCCGTATCCTGGCTCAGGCGCTGGGCCACGTTATCGAGAATGGCCGAGCCGCCGCTGTTGGCGGGCGTGGCCGTGCCGGGTTTGAAGTGCACCATCTCGGTAGCGGACTTGCCGGTGATGGCGTAGCGGCCCGTTGGCAACTCGCGCTGGGCGCGGGCCAGCAACTGCGGCGACGCGGCCGAAATGACCGAGCCCCGTACGCGCTGCCCAAACTGGTAGTTGGCCTGGTTGGCCATGAAGAACTTCTTGAGGCCGGCGGTGTCCTCAATGGCTTTGCTCCACACCTTACTGTCCATCAATTGGAACAGGAGGATACCGTCGCGGTATTCCTGCACGAGCATGCGGTAGTCTTCGTATTTGGTGGGCAGGCTGTTCTTCTCAAATTCGGTCAGGCTCTGGTCTACGTACTGGTCGTAGAGCTGCTGCATGGCAAAATCGGGCTGCGCGGTGGGGCGCGGGTGCTGGTTTTGCTGCGCAAAAGCCAGGAAGTTGGCCACCGTGTAGGGCTGGCCCTTGATGGTGAAAAGCGGCAGCTTGTCGCCGCCCATTTTACGGGTGGCCTTCGAGGCTTTGGCGCCGCTGGCCGTCATGGTAGCGGGGTTGAACTTGTAGTGGCCTTTCACGAGCGCCGTATCGGCCTGGGCAAACGCCAGCGCCTTGGCCGCCGGAATCTCCACAAACTGGTCCTCCTGGCGGATGCGCTTGAGGAAGGCGGCGCGGTTCAGCTCCGAGCGCGAGTCTTTGGCCACCTTGCTTTTCAGCGTGGGCTCCATCGCGGCGAAGGGTGCCAGCGGCTGCTTCTCCATCAGCTTGATGATGTGCCAGCCGTAGGGCGTTTGCACCGGGGCCGAGATATCGCCCGGCTTTTGCAGCTTAAAGGCCACTTCCTCGAAGGCCGGAATCATGCGGCCGGTGCCAAAGGGCGGCAGCTCGCCGCCGTTGGGCGCCGAGCCGGCATCTTCCGAAAACTGGGCTACGAGCTTATTCCAGTTCTCGCCCTTGCGCAGGCGGGCGTACAGCTCGTTGATTTTTTTGTGCGCGGCGGCCGAGTCAGCCTTGGGCGCCTGGGGCGTCACGCGCACCATGAGGTGGGCCACCTTGATTTCGCCCTGCGCGGCGCGCTTGTCATTTACCTTGATAATATGGTAGCCAAAGCGCGTGCGAATGGGCTGGCTTACCTGCCCCACCGGCGTGCGGTAGGCGGCCGACTCAAACGGGTACACCATCTGCATAGAGGTGAAGTAGCCGAGCTTGCCGCCGTTTTCGGCCGCCGAGGGGTCTTCGCTGGTGGCGCGGGCCACCACGTCGAAGGGCTCGCTGGTTACGCGCTGGCGCAGGGCCATTATTTTTTGGTATGCGGCCAGCGTATCGGCCGGGGCGGCGTCGGGGGCCACGCGCACGAGAATGTGCGAGGCGTTGACCTCCTGGCTCATGCGGTCGTAGGCTTCGTGCACGAGCTGGTCGGTCACGCCCTTTTCCGTGAGGTAGGGCTGGGCCAACTGCTGCTTATAGCCATCCAGCTCACGCCGAAAAGCCTGCGTAGTATCGAGGCCCTGCTTTTCCGCATCCAGCACCTTGAGCCGGAAGTTGGTGTAAAGCGTGAGGTAGTCCGTGACGCTGGTGCGGGTGCCGTAGTCGGGCGCCGTGCCGTTGTTTTTCTTGTACACGTAGGCAAACTCGCGGGCCGGCACCGGGTAGGCGCCCAGCGTTTCAATGGCGGGGCCGGCGGCTACCGGCGCAGCCCCGGGGGCCGTGGCCAGCGCCAGGCTAGCCGGGGTGGTGGTGGCAGTGGTGGGCTTGCTGGTTTGGCAGGCGGCCAGCTGAAGCAGCGTGGCGGCTGCCGCACCGGCCAACGGGAGGCGGGAGTGCATAGAAGAAATAAAGGGAACCAACCTAATAAGTGCCATAAGACAAAACGCAACGTCTCAGGCACAATGCTGGTGCAATTTTACGAAGAAAACCCCGGCTTGTGCGCGCCGCCGCCCCTGGCCGCTCTGCGGCTGGCCAGGTACGGCGGCTGGCAGCCCCTGCTACTGCTACGTAGCGGGCTTAAACGCACAACGGGCGAACAGCCTGCAAAAGCCATTCGCCCGTCGCGGGGGATGCAGGAGTAGGCTACGCCAGTACCTTGCTTAAGTGACAAACAGTGTGGGAGTTGCGCTCGAAAAACTCTACCCGGTCCATGATGCGCGACACCAGGGCCATGCCCATGCCTCCCTTGCGGCCCTGCTGAATGTAGGCGCGTAAGTCGGGGGTTGGTACCTTACCGGGTGGTAAAAAAAGCGTACTGCCGTGGTCCTCAATCTCAATATCAAGCTGCTGATTAGTGAGTACCAGCAGTAAGTCTAGAAACTGGGTGGCGTCTTCGCCGTTGGCGTGGATGATGAAATTAGCCACAACCTCATCTACTGCCAACACTACTTGGTTGACTACCATGTCGCTGCGCTGCGCGGTAATCAAAAAGCCACGTACAAAGTCACGCACCTGCTGGAGGTTTTGGCGTGAGCAATGAATGCGGAGGCTGTCTTTCATGACAAAGGTGGCGAGCGGGCTGGCTACAACGGAAGCGCAGGAGAGGAGGCAGGTAGAGCGACTGCCAAAAAGTAGTGATTAAGCAGCCTGCGCCTCTTTTTCGGTGGGTACAATGGTCATGAGCGAATCCAGACCCAGAATTTCAAATACATTGAAAACCTTTTCCTGCATATTGTAGAATACCAGCTTTACGTTGGAGTCCTGGAGACGCTGCAAGTGGGAGATAAAGACCCCTAAGCCAGCCGAAGAGATGTAGCTAAGCTTTTGGCAATCAATGAGAACTTTTTTAAATTTGAGTAGCTCGGGCTTATTCAGCTCGGTATCAAGTACGACAGCAGAAGAGGCATCCAGCTCGCCATCCAGAAAGAGGGTGAGCGTGGTATCAGCGGGTTGAGCGGTTACTTTCATAATAGGCCCCTTACGGCGGAGCTAGCCTTGGGGTTGGGCAGACTTGAACTTGATGACAAGCAGCGTTTGGTCGTCGTGCAGGGGCAGGCCCTTGCTAAAGTCCTGCACATCTTTGCGGATATACTGATTGATTTCTTCGGCCGACTGGTAGAAGCACTGGCCCAGCATTTCGGCCAGGCGGTCTTCGCCATATTCGTCGCCATCGGCGTTGCGCGCCTCCGGAATACCGTCGGTATAAATCACCATCACGTCGCCGGGGTTGTAGTCCCAGAATTGATTTTTGACGTGGCGGCCGTAGCTGTCGTTGCGCAGGATGCCCAGGCCCAGGCCCTCGCTGCGGAAGTAGCTAACCTCTTCCTTGATAGAGTGGTAGTAGAGCGTGTGGCAGTGCCCGGCGCGGGCGAAGCTGAAGCCGCCCGCCTCGTAGTCGATAAGATAAAACGAAGCCGTGATAAACGAGGAGCGCTCCAGGCAGTGGGTGAGGGCCTCATTGGCCAGCACCATAAAGCGGTGCGGGTCGGGGTAGCGGTCGCGGTCCTTTTTGGCCAGTGGGTTGGGCTGCATGAGGGCGTGAAAGATACCCTTCATCTGGGCGGTGTGGAAGGCTGCCGTGACGCCCTTGCCCGATACGTCGCCGATGAGCACGGCCAGCCGCTGGCCCGGTAGGTGCAGAAAATCATAAAAATCGCCGCCTACTTCCTTGGCCGCCTGGGCATAGGTGCTGATTTCAAACCAGTTGTCGGTAGGCAGGTGCTTCGGAATAAGGCGCTCCTGCACCAGGGCCGCAATGCGCAGCTCATCCTGGGCGCGCTGGCTCACGCGGGCCTCCTGCGCCAGTTGCAGGTTTTCGAGGCTCAGCACGGTTTGGGTCGTGAAGGTGTGCAGGATGCTGAGGTCTTCGGGGTCGAAGCCGGCCAGCTCTTTTTTAAGCAGCACCAGCACGCCGTAGTCGTGCGAGGCGCTGCGCAATGGCAGCACCGCCACCGAGCCGTAGGGCCGGCTGAGGCCGGTGAGGTGCCCGGAGCGCGGCAGGTCATTGTCGATGGTCTCACGCTGGCTTTCGGGCAGCATAGTCGCCAACTGCGGGCGGAGTGTTTGCAGGTCAGCCGCCGATAGCTCGTGGGTAAGCGCCGAGGGCAGCACACCCGTCAGCTCAGTGGGCTGGAGGCGGGCATCGAGCCAGCCGGCATCGGCCCGAATGGTTTGCACGGCCGAGGTAAAGAGGGCCTGGTAGATTTCGGGGGCCGTCTGGCCGCGCTGAATAATCTGGCTGAGCTGCTGCAAGCTCAGGATTTCGGCCCGCCGCTGCTCATACACATCGGCAATGGGAAGGTTGAAAAGAGTGACCAGCAGGCCCGCCACGGCGTAAAACACGGCAAACAGCGAAGCCAGCACCAGGAAGGCCTGCTGCGTGGGGGGCGTGAGCAGGGAGGGGTCTAGCTGGGCCCCGCGCAGGTAAAACAGAAAAATCGACAGAAAGCCCAGCACCCCGAGCTGAAGCATAATGGCCTGTACCTTTTGCCCCTGGCTGAGGTAGGCCACCCAGCGCTGATGCCCGCTGAGGTAGATGCCAAACAAGCCAAGCCCCGTGATGATACCCACCCGCAAAAAGTCGGGCGCCTGCCACACAAACAGCTGCAAGAGCAGCGCCACCCCAAGTATTACCTCAAACGCCGTCCACTCGCGCAGCAAGCGGTTACTACCCCGAAAGTTGACCAGTGAGCGCCAGATGTAGAGCGTTTGGGCCAGCAATACGATAAACAGGGCCAGGCTGATGGTGTAGCCCACCGCCGCCGTGGCATTGCCCGGCAAGGGCAGCGCGCGGCTTGCCGCCAGCTGCACAAGGGCCTGCACCCCCAGCAACAAGGCCGTGAGCACCAGCCCCCGCCAAAACAAGGTGCGCAGCAAAGCCAGGAAGCCGTGGCCGATGAGGGCATCGGGCTGCACGCGGGCGTAGAGAAATACGCTGGCCGCAAAGCTCCCCTGGGCCAGCAGCAGCAGCCAGCGGGGCCAGTCGGCCGGCAAGCCCAGTACAGGGCGGCCCTGGCTGAGCGTGCCAAGCAGCAACACCAGCCAGCACCCGGCCGCTACTACCAACAGCCAGACCGAGGAGCGAAATTTGGGCATAGATTACAAAAGGCAAAAACAAAGCGAAGCGGCCTCCTGCACGTAGTGCGTTATTCCCCGGCCGGCACAGACAAAGCGCAAAACTACAACGTAGCCTGCAAGGTGTGGGCAGCGAAATAACGCCCGGCCCCGACGGGCTGTCCCTCAGCAGCTAAGACTGCCAAAGTACAGCTTAGCTACCGAAGGCCAGCCCGGGCCGGTGCCTAGCGGCTCGAATAGTTGGGGGCTTCGCGGGTAATCTGCACGTCGTGGGGGTGGCTCTCGCGCAGGCCGGCCCCGGTGATGCGCACAAACTGCGCCGCTTGCAGGGCCGCTAGGTCGGCGGCGCCCACGTAGCCCATGCCGGCGCGCAGGCCGCCCGCCAGCTGGTACAGCACCTCGCTCACGCTGCCCTTGAAGGGCACGCGGCCCACGATGCCCTCGGGCACGAGCTTCTTCACGTCGTCTTCGGCATCCTGGAAGTAGCGGTCCTTCGAGCCGTCCTCCATCGCCTCCACCGAACCCATGCCGCGGTAGCTCTTGTACTTGCGGCCTTCGTAGATGATGAGCTCGCCGGGGGCTTCCTCAGTGCCGGCCAGCAGCGAGCCGACCATCACGGCGGCGGCGCCGCCTGCTAGAGCCTTCACTAGGTCGCCCGAGAACTTGATGCCGCCGTCGGCCACGATGGTGGCGCCGGTGCCTTCCACGCCGCGCGCAGCTTCGAGCACGGCCGAGAGTTGCGGCACGCCGATGCCCGCGATGATGCGCGTGGTGCAGATGGAGCCGGGGCCCACACCCACTTTCACTACTTCGGCGCCGGCCTCGGCCAGGGCGCGGGCGCCGGCGGCGGTGGCCACGTTGCCAGCCATCACGTCCACATGGGGGTAATTCTTTTTCAGCATCCGCACGGCATCGAGCACGCCCTTGCTGTGGCCGTGGGCGGTGTCGATGCTGATGAGGTCCACGCCGGCTTCTACGAGGGCAGCCACGCGCTGAAGCAGGTCGGCGGTCACGCCCACGGCGGCGCCCACGCGCAGGCGGCCCAACTGGTCCTTGCTGGCCTGGGGCGAGCGGCGGCGCTTGCGGATGTCCTTATAAGTCATGAGGCCGGTGAGGCGACCGTTGGCGTCCACGAGGGGCAGCTTGTCCACCTTGCGGTCTTGCAACATGTCTTCGGCGGCGGCCTGGTCGATGCCGGCGGGGGCCGTCACGAGGCGGTCGAGCGGCACCATTACAGTCGTTACGGACGCATTGAAATCCTTTTCGAAACGCAAATCGCGGCTCGTGAGGATGCCCACCAAGCGGTGGTCAGCCTCTATTACCGGAATGCCACCGATGTTGTGCTTGCGCATCAGCTGGCGAGCATCGGCCAGGGTGGCGGTAGGCGGCAGCGTGAAGGGGTCCTGGATGAGGGCCGACTCCGAGCGCTTTACGCGGCGCACCTGCTCGGCTTGCTTGCCGATGCTCATGTTCTTATGGATGATGCCCAGGCCGCCGGCCTGCGCCAGCGCAATGGCCATGTCGGCCTCCGTCACGGTGTCCATCGCGGCCGAAATCAGCGGCAGGTGCAGCCGAATGCTGGGGGTGAGCTGGGTGCCGGGGTCGCAGTCGCGGGGCAGCACCTCCGAGTAAGCAGGCAGCAGCAGGACATCGTCGTAGGTCAGGGCCTCGAAGGCGATTTTGGGGGTGGCGTGGTCGGCCATAGCAACAGGGGGTTTAGCAGAAAACCTTATTGCCAGACAAATATACGGCGCAGTGGCGGGCTGCCCCGCGATTTATTTGCGGTGGGCCGCCAACCCGCATCTGCCGGCCGCCGTTAAGTCCGGTAGCTGATTGGTTTCCCTAACACCTGATTGAGTATGTTATCGCTGCTATTTCGTCGAATATTGCCATTGGCCTTCCTGGGCGCCGTTGGCCTCTCTTCCTGCGTAATTCGGGAGGGTGGCGGCGGGCACCGGGGGGACCACCACCGGGGCCGCGACCACGGCCGGGGGCCGCACCGCGACGGTGGGCGCTACTAAACGAGCACCCAGAGCGTAGCTTGCCGACAAGCAAGCTGGTTTTTTGCCAAAAAAAAAAGACTCGCCCCAAACGGGACGAGCCTTTCCAACAGGTTCCTTTTCCACAAGAAAACCAAAATCGTTGCCTCGGCGAACCGGGGCGATAGGACAGCCGAAGCGCGGAACGGGGTTCCGCTACGATGACTGGTATGCTTTGTAAAACTTAAGGCATTGTGCTGTAGTAGCGCAGTGCTTTTCGTTTTTAACAATACAAAATTAACATGGCCTGGCCGGCCGCCCACTATTAAAGTCGCCCAGCCTACCAGTATTCTCGCTGAATGGTGGCCCACGGCAACTGAATGAGGTATTTAGCCCGGCAACTCGGCACCCTCGCCAGTGGCCGGGCGGCCCTGCGCCGCTGAGTAGTGCCGGTGCAGCCAGCGGCTGAGGCCCTCCAGCCCCGGCATGAGTACGCGCTCGGTAATGTTGGCCTGGTCGAGCTTATCGCGCACTTCCCACTTGAGGCGGGCCGGCAGGCGGATGCGAAAGTACAATTCGGGGTGCTGCATGAGCCAGGTGTGAAGCATGGCTTCGGGCGTGCTCATGAGCGAGAACAGCGCGTACTGGTGCACGATGCGCGCATCGAGCGAAGGGGGTTCCAGAAACAGGACGAAGGGCTCGGCCTGCAAGCTGGAGAGCGTGGGTAGGCTGGGCAGCGTGGGGGCTAATAGCTCGGTGGTGAACACGTTGGAGCCCTCGCCGGCCAGCGCCGTGCGCAGGATGGGCGGTAGGTGCTCGGCGGCCTTCACGTAGTTGAGCGCCCAGATGATGCCGTCCTGATGGTAGGCGTTGAGGTCGTCGGTGGCGAAGTGCAGCGCCACGTAGGGCGAGTACGTCCAGTCGAGCAGGCGGGTGGGCAGGCCGTGGTGCTGGGCCAGGGCCAGCCAGTCCCAGGTGGTGGCGCTGGGCGGCGTGGTGGTGTCGCGGGCGTACTTGCGGAAGTTGCGCAGCAGGTGGTGTTCCAGGGCGGCGTAGTTGCCGCCCAGGCGCTGGAGGCTGGTGCTCAGCGTGTAGCCGAAGCTGCGCATCCCCCGGTACACAAACGGCGAGCGGTAGCGCCCCAGCCGGGCATCCCAGGTTTCGCGAAACAGCAAATCCTGCAAGTGCTGCCAGCTCTGGGCTTCGAAGTCATTGGCGAGCGGGGGCGTAGTAGGCATAGCGTGAAGGTACGGTTAGGTGCAAGTGGCAACTAGCCAGCGCGATTAGTTTGCCGATAGTAAAAAAGAACGTTCTGCTGCACATCGTGCGGCAGAACGTTCTTCTAGATTGATGCTTACTAAAGTAGTGCGCTGGCCAGGCTGGCTAGCTCGGGAAGTCGGCCCCGTTGCCGATGTGGGCGTACTGCTCCACTTCTTTGGCGATGGTGGCAAACTTGTCCAGCGCGCCCTTCACGGCCGCTTTGCCGAGGGGCAGGTGCACGGGCGGGTTGTCCATACGCACGAGGTCAAACATGGCCTGGGCGGCGCGCTCGGGGTCGCCGGGCTGCCGGCCGCTGTAGCCCTGGATGTCGGCCATATTCTTGCCGGCCGTAGGGCGGTAGTCCTCAATGGCGGGCTCGGTGAAGGTGGCCGAGCGCCCGGCCCAGTCAGTGCGGAAGCCGCTGGGCTCCACGTTGGTAACCCGGATGCCGAGGGGCTTCACCTGCTGCTCCAGGCTTTCGCCGATGGCTTCGAGGGCAAACTTGGAGGCGTTGTAGATGCCCACACCCGGAAACGTGCGCAGCCCGCCGATGCTCGTGATGTTGAGAATGTGGCCGCTCTTGCGCGCGCGCAGGTGGGGCAGCACGGCGCGCAGCACCCGTAGCGGGCCAAACACGTTGATGTCGAATTGCCGCTGCACCTCTTCTTCGGGCACTTCTTCAATGGCGCCCATTGAGCCGTAGCCGGCATTATTTACTACTACATCGAGGTGGCCGAGCTTGTCGATGGCAGTGGCGACGGCCTGCTTCACGGCGGCCTCGTCGGCTACATCGGCCACCAGGCCCACGCCGTTGGCGCCGGCCTTTTGGGTGAATTCGTCGGCCTGCGCCTGCTGGCGGAATGTGGCGGCCACTTTGTCGCCCTGCGCGAGGGCCAGGTCGGCCAGGTGCTTGCCAAAGCCGGTGCTAACGCCGGTAATAAACCAATGCTTGGTCATGAGAAAGTTAATTTAAAATTGGAAAACGATGGGGCTAAGACGGGTAAGCCGCCCCGATTGTTTAGCGGCGGCCCGGTGGGGGTGGCCTCTGCGGTCGGCCCGGCCAGCACTATCCTGCTGGCCACCACCCCCGGCGCCCACCGCCGAAGGAGCAGCCGGGGCCGGGGGTAGGCACCCCGCCCCGGTCCGGGGGCTATTATGTTTGGCTGGCCCCGGCCCGCGCCGGTACCCCAACCGGCCGCTGGCCGTATAGCCCCCCTATGATTCCGCTCATTACCCACACGCCCCGCCTCCAGATATTGGCCGCCAGCCGGGCCTTGCTCACGGCCGAGCTACACAAGCCGCAGTACTTCCCGACCCTGCTCGGGGCAGCCCTGCCCACCGACTGGCCGCCCGGCGACTACGACCGCGACGCGATGGAGTATTTCCTCGAAAAGCTCACCGCCGGGGGCCGCGATGCCGCTGGCTGGTACAATTGGTATGCCCTGCGCAAGGCCGAGGGCGACACGCCCCGCACGCTGGTGGGCACCGGCGGCTTTATGGGCCCGCCCGATGCCGCCGGAACCGTCGAAATGGGCTATTCCATCGCGGCCGACTGGCGCGGCCAGGGTCTGGGTACCGAACTGGTAGCCGGCCTGGTGCAGCAGGCCGCCGCCACCGGCCAGGTGCGCCTGCTGGTGGCTCACACGCCACCCGAAAACCTGCTTTCGCAGCGCGTGCTGCTGGCCAATGGCTTTGCCTCGGCCGGCACCGATGTGGATGGCCGCCTGCGTTTCGAGCGCGCTGTGGTGCCCGCCGCTGACCCGCAGCTGCAAGCCCCCCGCTAAGGCCACAGCCGCAAAAGCCCACAAAAAAACCCGGCCAAGGCAATTGGTCGGGGTTTTCTGTGGGCAGCCGAAGTTATTTCTTCTGCGTCTTGATGTTCTTGCCCGAGGGCTTATCCTTAATCGTGGTTTCGTTCTTGTCCTCTTTCTTCTTGGTATCGGGGTCGGTGTGGCTGGGGGTTTTTACGGTCGTGGCCATGCTAGCGGGGTTGGGGAAAAGGAATGATGCGGCTTATACGTGGTTGAGCGCACGGGTGGCCGATATCAGGAGCGCAGTTCCGGTATCAGCGCGCAGCGTCGTTCTTTCGTCTGGCCTCATGAGCCCCGTTTGGGGTCAGCCCTCTCTAAAAAGGAGCGGGGAAGCCAGCCGGGTAGTATCTGTATACTGATTTAAAATCTGCGCTAGTTGCCACGCCGGGGGCACGCCGCCCGGTTCTGGCCTCCTGGGCGGGTGGCCTTAAAGCCCTGCGGGCGCTAGCCTAAGCCGCTTTCTTGCTGGCGGCGCTGTGTTTCTTAAGAGAGAGTCAGAAATTTCGGCTGGGATTTCGGCTTGGCAAAGCACGTTGCCGTTAGGGGGCTGACTGACGGTTTGGCCTATGCTTCGCTCTGCTCCTTTCACTCCCGGCCCCTTGCCGGCTGCCCGCCGGGCCTCGGCCCGCCGTTGGGCCTGGGTGGGTGGAGCGCTGGCCGCCCTGGGGCTGCTGGGGTGGCTGGCGGCCACCCTGTGGCTCGACCCCTGGCTGCGCCGCGAACTGGAGCAGCAGGCCCGCCAGCAAACCCACGGCGCCTATGAATTACGCATTGGGAGCCTGCGCACGCACTTATGGAGCCGCAGCCTTACCCTGGGCGACGTGCAACTGGCACCCGCCCCGCACTGGCGCGGCGCGTGGCCGGCGGCCCTGCCCCGGCTGCGGGGCACGGTAGGCACCATGCGCCTCAGCGGCCTGGGCGTGCTGGCGGTGCTGCGCCGCCAAGTGGTGCCCATCGATAGCCTGGTGCTGGCCGATGCCCTCCTAGATGTGCCTGCTGGCCTGCCCCGGCAGTTGCTTGCCGATACGCAGCCCTTGTACAAACAGCTGCCGCTTCGCCTGCCGGGCTTGCGGCTGGGCCTGCTGGCTTTGCGCCGGGTGCGCGCCCGCTACGCCGACGGCCCCGCCACGCAGGTCGCCATTACCCGCGCCGACCTGCTGGCCCACGACCTGCTGCTGAGCGCCGCCGGCGCCGCCGATACCCAACGCCTGGCCTACGCCGCCCGCCTGGCGGGCCAACTTCGCGGCGTGGCCGGCCGCTACCACGGCTGCGTGGCGCAGCTGGCCCATGCCCGGCTGGCCGCCGGCCGCCTCGGGCTCGATTCGCTACGGGTGCTTACGGCCGGCGCCGCGCCCACGCACCTGTGGCTGCCGCGCCTGCGCCTGGTAGGCTGGCAGCTGGCCGCGCTGCCGCGCCGCCGCTTCGTGGCCGACTCACTGACTCTCGACCGGCTGCTGGTGCAGGGCCCGCTACCTACCGCGCCCGGTCCGCCGTTGCCCGCGCTGCTGGCGCCCTACCTGCGCCGCGCCGACTTGGCCAGCTTGCGCCTGCGCCACGCCGAAATCAGGATTACCCGTGGTGAGCTGATGCCCATTGTGCGCGATGTAAACGTGCAGGGCACGGCCCTGCGCGTAGATGCCACCGCCCACGACCCGCGCCGCGTGGCCTACGCCCGCGCCTGGCGGGCCAGCACCGGGCGCATTACGCTGGCGTACGACGCGCCATTTTACCACCTGGCGGTGGCCGGGCTGCGCCTCGACACCCGGCGCCAGTCGCTGAGTTTGCGCGGCATAGCCGTGCAGCCCACCTTTTCGGCGGCCGAGCAGGACCGTCGCAAGGGCGAGCAGTCGGTGAACCTGACCGTGCGGCTGCCCGCGTTGCGTTTGCTGGGGCTCGATTTTGGCCGGCTGGCCCGGCGCGAGCTGGTGGCCCGCACGCTGGTGGCCGAGCGGCCGTGGGTCGAGATAGTGAGCGATGGCCGCGCGCCGCTGCCCCGGCAGCTTTCCATTTTTACGCCCCGGGCCGTGCGCCGGGTGCCACTGCTGATAACCATTGCCGAGGTGCAGGTGCACGGCGGCAACATCAGCACGCCCTACCGTAGCCCGCGCAGCCCCGTGGTGGGCCACGTCACCATCAATAACCTCAGCGGTACGCTGCACAACCTCAGCAACGACCCGCGCACGATGACGGCCGCCCACCCGCTCATCGGCGCGGCCACCGCCCTGCTGCAAGGGCAGTGCGCGATGCAGCTACAGCTTCGGATTCCGCTGCTCGACCCGCTGGGGCGGCACCAGGTTACGGGCAGCTTTGGGGCCGCGCCGTTTGCCATTCTCAACCCCATGATTGGGCCCACGCGGCTGTTCGAGTTCAGCAGCGGCCAGCTGCACGCCATGCGTTTTGCCCTGCAAGCCGACGAGCAGCAAGCCGATGGCACTATGTGGGCCGAATACTCGGGCCTGCACTTGAAAGTATTGAAAAGCCAGGACGACCACCTGAAAACCAACGTGCTCACCCGCCTGGAATCGGGCGCGGTCAACGCGCTGTTCATTCGCAACAACAACCCGCGCGCAGGTGGCCGGCTGGCCCCCGGCCGCCTGCGCAGCCGCCGCGATTTGCACGCTGCCGTGTTTGTGCTGTGGCGGCAGGCGCTGGTAAGCGGCTTGCTCAACAGCGCTGGCGTGCCGCAGCCCATCGCCCAAAAGCTGAGCGAGGGCAAGAACTAGCGGGCTAGGCCAGCCGGGGCAGCACTTCGCGAGCACGGGCCTGCGCTTGGTCGCGGTCGTAAGCGGCGGGCAGGGCCTGGGCGGCAGCGGCTACGCGGGTGGCGTGGGCGCGCAGCACAGCGCGGCGGGCGGGCACGAAAGTGCGGCTGGCGGCCGTGTCCAGGGCCGTCAGCAGGCGCAGGTACACGGCGAGGTTGCCCTCGCCCGCCAGCAGAATCTGGTCAAATGCCGTGTTCACGAGCGTCTCAAACGAAGGCTGCACCGTGATGACGCGCACCGGGCCGCCGCCGTCGTCGGTGCGCAGTGAGTCGGCAAAGCGGCGAGCGGCCAGGCTGGCCACCAGGGCACCCAGGTAGTCGATGCACATCACGGCCGTGGAAGTATCGTTGATGCCCGGCGACAAGGCTTTGAGGGCAATATCGACGAGCTGGCGCACGCCAAAGCCGACATCCTGCTCGGTGGTGCGCTGGCGCCCGATGCTGAACTGGGCATTCACCTCGGCCCGCAACTGGTCGGATAAGGTTACGGGCTCGGCCGCGTCGTAGCGCGCCACCCAGGCCAGCGCCGCACCCTGGGCCACGAAGCTACCCACGCCGTGCGCCAGGCGCACTACGCCGCTCAAACGGTGGGCCAGCGCCAAAAGACCGGCTTCCTCCACAGTCTGGAGGTAGCCGGTGGTGGCGGCAGGCACCGGCACCCAAGCCAGCGCCTCGGCTTGGTCGAAGAGCGCCCGCTGGGCTGGCTCGCTGGCGGCGGTGCCCAGCTCCTGCGGAAACAGGCGCCGGATGGCGGCCTCCGTCTCCTCGGCCACGCCCCCGATGATAACCCCCGCCTGCATAATGGAGGCAATGTGGTGAATAAAAAATACCAGTACTCCAATGCTCAGCACGGCCAGCACCAGGCCGCCCGTCACGGCCAGCGACGGGATAAAACCGCCCTCGTCGCCGTCGCGAATCGTGCGCAGCACCAGCAGGCAGTACACGAAAATGCTCACGAAGGAACCCAGCACCAGTTGGTTGACGCGGCTGCTCATAAAGTTGCGCAGTACTCGCGAAGTGTACTGGCTCGACACCTGCCCCAAGGTGCTCAGCGTGAGCGAGAAGCCGAGCGAGGCCACCGTCATCATGGAGCCCGCAATGGTGGTGAGCATACCCCGGGCGCCACTGGCCCCGGCCCCAAACAGCAGCGGGTAGTCCTTCACCCAGTCGTGGCCGATGTGCATATCCAGCCTGACCAAGCCGTAGGCCAGGGCCATCGCCCCGGCCACCATCAGGGTGGGCACAAACCAGAGGCTGGCGTCGAGGTGCCGCCACAGGGCATGAAGCTTCGTCATAGCCCGGGCTTACTGCCCGTGTAGGCCCGGGGTTGCGCAGGGGCGGTTGGGGCGGGGCGGCTACCTTGCGGCCCGCCCGCCCACGCCGGGCGCTGCCCTCATGACAAAAAACCTGCTACTGCTCGCCCTGCCGGCCGCGTCGCTGCTGGCTGCCGGGGCCCGCCGCCCCGCGCCGCCCATTGCCTACGACCTCGTTATCAACCATGTGAGCGTGGTGGACGTGGCCAGCGGCCGCCTGCGGCCCGACCAGGCAGTGGCCGTGGCGGGCGGCAAAATAGTGCGCGTGGGCCCCGCTGCCCAGGCCCACTACCAGGCCCGCCAAACGGTGGATGGCACCGGCCGCTACCTGCTGCCCGGCCTTTGGGATATGCACGTGCACTTCCGGGGCGGCGACAGCCTGGCGGCGGCCAATAAAAAGAGCCTCACGCTGTACCTGGCCCACGGCATCACGACGGTGCGCGACTGTGGCGGCGACCTCACGCCCCACCTTTTTGCCTAGCGGCAGGAAGAAGCGGCCGGTACCCTGGCCGGGCCGCGCCTCTTCACCTCGGGCCCCAAAATCGACGGGCCCGGCGCCACCTGGCCCGGCTCGCTGGAGGTGACCACGCCCGCTCAGGTGAGCCGTGCCCTCGACTCGCTGCAACGGCTGCGGGTGGACTTCGTGAAGATTTACGACAGCAAAATCTCGGGCGACGCCTACCTCGAAACCATCAGCCAGGCCGAAAAAAGGGGCTTGAAAACCACCGGCCACATGCCGTATTCGGTGACGTTGGCCGAGGCCGTGACTCGCGGCCTTGATGCCACCGAGCACCTGTACTACGTGTTTAAAGCTTGCTCGGGCAAGGAAGACAGCCTTACGGCGCTGGTGCGCAACAGCCTGAGCACGAGCAAGCCGCTGGGGTTGTTTGCCATGCTGCCGGCCGTGTACGACACCTACAGCCCGGCGGCTGCGCAACGTATTTTTCGGCTCATGGCCAGCCACCACACGGCGGCGGTGCCCACCCTGGCCATCGGCAAAACGCTGGCCGAGTTGGCCGAAAACGACCATGCCCACGACACGCTGCGCGCCTACATCGACCCCCGGATTCAGCGCACCTACGCCAAGCGGCTGGCCGGCGCCAAGCAGCAGTCGGCCGCCAGCCGGGCCTTTTCCCAAAAGCTGGAAGCTAAATTCAGGACGCTGGTGCCGCAGCTACAGGCGGCGGGCGTCACCATCCTGGCCGGCTCCGACAGCGGGCCGTTCAACTCGTTTACCTACCCCGGCGCGTCCTTGCACGATGAGCTGGCCGAGCTGGTGCGCGCCGGCCTCACGCCCGCGCAGGCCCTGCGCGCCGCCACGCTCAACGGCGCCACCTTTATGGGCGCGGCCGCCCGCAGCGGCAGCATCACCGAAGGCAAAGAGGCCGATTTGGTGCTACTGACGGCCAATCCGCTGGCCGATATTGCGAATACGCGCAAGATTGCGGCCGTAGTGTCGCGCGGCAAGATTTATTCGCGCCAGGACTTAGGCAAAATGCTAGCCGCGATTAAAAATAACTAGCGCGAACTACGGCGTTCGCGCTACTGGCTACTTACTTTACGCCCGGCCCATCTGGCGCAAAAAGGCCACGTGCGAGGCCACGGCGTAGCGCATCTTGGGGTATTCCTGGTAGGGGAGGTTGAACTCGGCGCAGGTTTCGCGGATGATTTTGCTGAGCTTGGGGTAGTGCACGTGCGAGATTTTGGGGAACAGGTGGTGCTCGACCTGGAAGTTCAAGCCGCCCACGAGCCAGCTAATCACGCGACTATCGGTGGCAAAGTTGGCGGTGGTGCGCAGCTGGTGAATGGCCCACTCGTCTTCCATCTTGCGGGTGGTTTCGTGGGGTACCGGCAAGGCCGTTTGCTCTACGGTGTGCGCCAGCTGAAACACGATGCTCATGGTAAAGCCCAGTACGCACATCGTGACGAGGAAGCCCACCAGCCAGCTCAGTGCCCCTACCATATACACAGGCAGGCCAATGAACAGCCCCAGGTTAAGTATCTTAAAGGCCCAGAAGACAAACTGGTCGTTGCGGCTCATGGGCTTGAGCGGCATAGCCCCAATTTTCTTGCTGAAGTACTTCTGGTAGTCCATCACAAACACCCAGGAGATGTAGAGCATACAGTACAGAAACCAGAAGTACAGGTGCTGAAAGCGGTGGGCGCGGCGGCGGGGCTGGTCGGGCGCCATGCGCATCCAGGGCTGGATGTCGAGGTCGTCGTCTACGCCGTCGATGTTGGTATACATGTGGTGCACGGTGTTATGCTTAGCATCCCACATATAGCTGCTGCCGCCCATCACGTTGAGCGTGAAAGCCGCCACCCGGTTTAGCCACGGGTGCTGGCTAAAGCTGCCGTGCGCCCCATCGTGCATCACGTTGAAGCCCACCGTGGCCATTACGCCACCCAGTGCCACGCACTCGGCCAGCGCCCAGGCAGTGGGGGGAGTGAAAAAAACGAGGTGCACATAGAGCGCCACCAGGATGCCCACCAGCAGGAGGGCCTTGCCCAGCAGGGCACCGTTGCCAGTCTGGGCCTTGCCCGTGGTGGCGAAATACTCGGCCGTGCGGCGCTTGAGTTCGGCGTGGAACGAGCGCGGGGGCGCGAAGCGGGGTAACATCATAAGCGGGAAAAAGCCAGCGTAGGGCGCGCAGCGAAGCGGGCCGCTGGAGGCGGGGCCGCGGTGCCGGTGGGCAGCTGCGGCGGGCTTCTGCGCCTTGCACAAGCCGAAAAAGGGGGAGAGCCGGCTACGCAGCGGCCGGGCCCTTAAGCGGCGGCAGTCACATAATCTTCACAAACCTACGACGCCCCAACGCCGCCGCTCGCCCTAACGTGCGCCGCCGGCCCGCAATGCCCGAATGTTGTGCTGCCCCGTACGGCGCTGGGGTCCCGCCAGGCAGCCACCGGGGCGCCGGCGCCGTACAAGGGCGGTACGTTCTTTCACCTTTTCCCTTCCTGCCATGTATCGTTTTGTAATAGCAGCCCTGCTCTTTGCGGGGGTGGGGCTCGGCCAGCCGGCCGCCGCCCAAACGGCTAGCGACCTGCCGGCCCGCCCGGTGCCCTTCACCTTCGTTACCGACCAGGGCAACCTGCTGAGCGCCGGCGACGCCAAAAAGCTCGAAGGCGGCCTACGCAGCTACGCCGAAAAAACCGGCACCCAGGTAGTTGTAGTAACGGTGCCTACGCTGGGCAGCCGCTCGGTGGCCGACTACGGCCGGGCGCTGGGCACGGCCTGGGGCGTGGGCCAGCGCGACAAAAACAACGGCCTTGTGGTGCTCGTGGCGGCCAAGGAGCACAAGGTGACCATCCAGCCCGGCTCGGGGCTGGCCAGCACCATTACGCCGGCCGTGGTGAGCCGGGTCATTGGCGAGATGACCCCGGCGTTCAAGCAAAACAACTATTTCGGCGGCCTGCGCTCGGGCCTTAATACGCTGATGGTGACCGCCAATCCCAGCTCGGCGCCTAGCAAGCAGGCCGGGGCAGCTGCCACCAGTGCGGCCGCTGCCAGCACCGGTAGCAACCTGAGCGACAACACTTCGGATAACACGGCCCCTGCGTCTTCGGCCATGAATGACCCGGCGGGCGCGCAGCAGCCCGAGGTGTCGGCCCCGGCTTCGCCGGGCATTGGCATGGGCACCTTGCTGCTGGGTGCGGTGGTGATTGGCGGTATTCTGTTCTTTGTTATCCGCATGTTTCGCAGCAAGAGCGCGGCGGCCCAGAATGGCGGCCAGCCTAATTTTTACCCTAATCAGGGCGGCAACCGGCCTATGCAAAACCCGAATCAGCCTAACTTCTACCCGAACCAAGGGGGTAACCAGGGTGGCAACTTTGGCGGCGGCTACCCCAACCAAGGGAACAATGGTGGCGGTAGCGGCATGGGCGGCATTCTGGCTACCGGTGCGGCAGCGGCGGCGGGCGCCTACATCGGCAACCGCATGTCGTCGCACGGCGACAACGACTCGGCGCAGCATCTCAGCAATAACAATGATACTTCGGGCCTCGGGGCGGGCGCAGCGGCGGCCGGTACGGGGGCGGCCGGCGACTACTTCTCGGGGCGCGGCGGCAACGACAATGCTACCAACGACAGCCCCGATTACTTTTCGGGCAACGACACCGACAACTCGAACGACTACTTTTCGTCGGATAACTCGTCGTACGACGATACTTCTTCCAGCGATACCGGCGGCGGCGGCTTCGACAGCAACGACGACAACAGTGGCTCGTGGTAGGGCAATCGGCTTTATCTAAGTGCTACTAAAAAAGCCAGCCACCCCATTGCGGGTGGCTGGCTTTTTTGTGCGGGTAGCCGCCGGAGATACTCTTCGGCTGGGGGTGTGCGCAGCACCGATATGCGCCGAGCTACCGTTGGGAAGGTAGCCCAGCGCGTACCGGTGGGCTACCGCTTGGGCATCGTCACGTTGGGGCGGCCTACTTTGATGGTGCCGCGCTTGGGGTGGGCTTTCTGGTAGCGGCGCTTGTAGCGCCAGCGGCCGAAGACGCCCATGCGGCGCCAGCGCTTGCGGGCATCGCCGCGGTGCTTGTAGGCGGTGTAGCGCGGCCGGTGGCTGCCGGGGCGTGGGCCGGCGGCCGCCTCCTGGCCCAGCCCTAGCAGCAGGCAAAAGAACAGGACTAGTAAACGGTAGTTCATTGGCAGAAAAGCAAGCGATAGGTGAAACCGCCCTAACGCGCAGGGTCGGCGGCTAGTACGTACGGCGAAGCTACGCCAGCGGGTTTGGCCCGGCTACTGCGCGCTGCCGGCCACGGCCAGCGGTGGGGCGGCCACCTCCACGTTGGGCGTGCGCGGAAAGGCCAGGAAGTGCGTAACGCGCGGCGGGGCCTCGCCCTGATGAAAGCGGCGCACCTCGGCCTCCACCTGCTGGTCGTCGCGGGTGAAGCGATGGTGCTGGCGCTCGTGCTCGGCCCAGGTAGCCACGTAAAAAAACTCGGTGAGGCGCGCCGGCTGGCTCACGTCGGTAAACACGCCGGCCCGCAGGGCGCCATCGCGCAGGCGCAGGCGGGTAAGCTGCTGGGCGGCCAGCCGGAAGGCCGCGTGGTCGGCGGGCGCCACGTCGTAGTCTATCATCACCACCACGGGGCCGTCGTCGGGGTCAATGGTTTCTTCGAGGGCGGGCAGTTGGTCGCTCCACGGCTCGGCGGGGCTGAAGTCGAGGCCCTCGGGCTGGTGCATGGGGAAGGGCAGGGCCAGCGCCAGGCTGGCCAGCATCCAGCCGGCCGCCAGGAGCAGGGCCAACGACACGTTGGCGCGGTCGGCCAGCTCGCCCCATACGATGCTGCCCAGGCTCAGGCCCGCCTGAAACGTGAGCATGTACACGCTCACCACCCGCGCCTGCACCCAGCGCGGCACGTGCAGCTGCACGCTGGTGCTGAAGCTGGTCATGGTAATGAGCCAGGCCGTGCCCGACACGAACATTACCGGAAACAGCCAGTACTCGCCCGGCACGAGGGCCAGCGCCAGGTTGGTGCCTACAAACACGAGCGAGCCCAGCAGCACCCGGCGGTTGAGGTTCAGCCGGTGGCCGATTTTGCCAATCAGAAACGCCCCCGACACTGCCCCGGCCCCCAGCCACGACAGCATCACGGCGTAGGAGCCCGACTGCAAGTGCAGCCGCCGCGCCACCACCACGCTCAGCAGCGCCCACATGGCGCTGGCCCCGAAGGCAAAGGCGAAGCAGCGCACCAGCACCGCCACAATGGGCGGCGAATACTGCACGTAGCGAATGCCGGCCCGCAGCGCACCCCCGAAGTTTTCGGCCGGGCCGCTGTCGGCGCTCGCTTCGCGGCGCCACTTATACACCACCAGCCAGGTGCCCACGAACGACACGCCGTTGAGCACGAAGACCCAGCCCGGCGAGTAGTAGGCGATTATCAGGCCCCCCAGCGCCGGCCCGATGGCGCGGGCAATGTTGTTGCTCACGCCATTGAGCGTAATGGCGAAGGGAAGCACCGGCCGGGGCACCAGCTCGGTGGTCACCGTTTGCCAGATGGGGCTGTTGAGGGCCGAGCCCATGCCCAGCAAAAACGTGAAGCCCAGCACATCAATGGCCGAAATGGCCCCCGACAGCGCAAACGCGCCCAGACCCAGCGCTACCACCGCCATAAAGCCCTGCGTAAACAGCAGCAGCTTGCGCCGGTCGATGAGGTCGCCCACGGCGCCGGCCGGCATACTCAGCAGGAAAGCCGGCAGGCTGGTGGCCGTTTGCATAAGGGCCACCAGCAGGGCCGACGTGGTGAGGGTGGTCACGAGCCACACGCCGGCCACGTTCTGCATCCAGGTGCCCACATTGCTCACGAGCGAGGCAATCCAGATGGCCCGAAACAGGCTGTAGGTAAACGGCGTGCGCAGGCCGGGCGCGGCGGCCGGTGGGGGAGGCGTAGGAGTCATGCAGAAAAGCGAAGCTGCCCCTGCCTACGCGGTTCGGCCCCGGCCGGATGCGAGCGGGTAGTAGTTAGCGGGCGAGGAAGACCGTTGGCTTGTAAATTATTTTTTTGCCTGCGCCAAATAATTTACAAGCCAACGGCCCGCCCCGCCCGCTGGCGGGCTACTGCACCACGAGCTGGCGCACCAGCGTACCCTGCTTCGCATCGAGCCGCAGCAGGTACAGGCCCGGCTGGAGGCCGCTCAGGTCCAGGGTGCGCTCGCCGGTAGGGGCGGCCTGGGCCGCCTGGCGCACCACCACCCGGCCCAGGGCATCGAGCACCATAAGCGGGGCGCCGGCCAGGGCCGGCTGCGCGGGCGAGCTGATGACGAAGCGGCCGGCCGGGCTGGGGTTGGGCGCCACCGTAAGCTGGGCTTGCAGGCTGGCCTCGGCCCGCGTGGCTAGGGCCGTGCCGCTGAGCGCCAGGTCATCGACGCGCAGCGTGGTGCCGGCCGTGATGTTGGCGGCATCGCCCGAGCTGAACTGCACGTGCACCGAGTCGGGCGTCACGCCCGAGCTGTACTGAATGGGCAGCGTGAGCACCGCGTAGCCGCCCGTAGTGGGCTGCAAGTAGCTAAAGCCCGCGCCCACGATGGTGGGCGGGGCCCCCGCCTTCGGCGTTTGGGTGAGGTACACCAGGGCCGAAGCCGAGTCGGCCGCGGGGCCGCTCAGCTTGTAGTAAAACTGAAGCTGCGTGGGGCGGGCCGCGTAGGGGCTACCGCCGTTGGGCAGGCCCACCACCGTGTTGGTGGCGGGGCCGGGCTTGGTCCCCAGCACCAGCAGGCCAGGCAGCAGCACCGCCCCGCTTTGGGTAGGAATGCTCAGGGTATTGAGTTGGGCGGCGTAGCTACCACCGTGGGCATCGGTCGTCTTCGTCACGGTGCCCGTGTCGAAGTAGTTATTGGCCGGAATATTATTGAAAAAAGCCAGGATGAGGTCCGTGGTCAGCCAGGTAGCGGGGGCCTCCACGACCCCGTTGGGGCGCGCCCAGTTTTCAAAGTCGTTGTTGGGGATGGCCTGGGCCTGCACCTGGGCCGGCCGGGCTGCCAGCAGCGCGCTGCCTAGCCCTAACGCGTAAAAAAATGCCTTCATAAAGGATACGTAAGCTAAGTAGAATGGCCCCTGCGCGGGTGCCGGCCCTCAAGGTAAGGCGCGGCCCGCCGAAAAATATAGCGGCACTCAGTCAGTTCATTTTCCCTACAGCAAGCCCTCATGTGCGCTACACCCACTGCCGTAGGTACTGGTACACTTCGGGGTGAAAAAGCAGCCCGCCGTGGTGCTGCCGCCCAAAGCGCGCCGTGCGCACCGACGTGCCGGCTGGCAGCTCCGTTTCGTCGCCAAATACCTGGCCCCGAGCGCTGGCCGCGCTCACCAGGCCATCGCCAAAGTAGTCGCGCAGGGCCTGGGGCCGGCTGGCACGCAGCCAGTCGCCCACCAGCACGTGGTAGCGCACGCCGGGCAGCAGCGGCACGGCAGTGCGCGGCCGGGGCAGGGCCGGGTCGTCGGGCTGCTGCCAGTCTTCGTCTACCAGCAGGGCCTGGCCCAGGTCCTTGATGCCGTTGGAGCGCCGGGCAATGGCCTGGCTCAAAAAGCGCGTCGGAAACAGGTTGATGCGCCGCAGCAGGCGCTCGACCAGCAGGCCGTTCTGCTCCAGGTACGAGCCCTCGTGCGGCACACCCAGCAGAAACACCGTGCGCAGATGCGCCAGCCAGGGCGCGGAAGAAGGTAAAAGTTTTGAGTGATGAGTTTTGAGCTGTTGGGAAGGTTTCTTTTTAACTTTTAACGCATAACTCATACCTCCTAACTGCGAAGCATAATACCCCGCCGAGCGGATGAGCAGCCCGCCCATGCTGTGGCCCACCAGCACCAGTTCGCCGATGGCGGTGGGGTAGGCTTCGACCAGCTCGGTGAGCAGGCGGCTCAGGGCGCGGCCGTTTTCGGAGATGTGCAGGCCCGAGTTGTAGCGCACATACAAGGGCCGGCAGCCAGCCTCGGCGGCCAGGCGCGGGCCGTAGCGCAGCGGTCCGCCGGGGTCGTCGGGGAAACCGGTTTGCCAGACTAGCTCGTCGCCCATGAGGCCGTGCAGGAAGATGACGGTTTTTTGTCGGGCCTCGCTCAGGCGCAGGTCGGCCACGGTCACATCCTGGCCACCGCGCCGAAAGCTGAGGGCAATGGTGCGCGGGTCGTGGCGCGCGGCCAGCTGGTCGCCGAGCGCGCCATTGAGCACCGACTGAAAAAAATGCTGGTGAGCGCGCCCCGCCTGGTAGAGCAGGGTAGCCCCGCGCACGGGCAGCAGCGCCGTGCGGGCCAGGGTAGTAAGCGTGCGGCGCAGCATGGAGTAGTAGGTAATAGGCAATGGGTATGGTACAAGGGCAGCAAGCAGTACCCATTACCTATTCTCTCAACGCGGGCAACCAAAATCTGGTTGGTACGTCCAAGCAAGTATTAGCGGCCGGGCCGCATCTTTGCAGTAGTAAACTCCCCCGCTTTCAGCATGAAATTCTCTTTCCGCCCGGTTTCGGCCCTGTTGCTGCTGGCCAGCTCCGCTACCTTGCTCACCGCCTGCGATTACTCTTCGCTGAGCCCCGGCAAAAACTTGCAGTCGCGCGAAGGCTTCAGCAACCCCAACGGCTACACAAACATCGACGTCAACCGCGATAGCATCAACAACAAGCAAACCGTGACCAAGCCCATCGGCAAGGGCTCGGCCACGGCCATCAAAAACGGCAGCGCGCAGGATAAGCTTGACTCGGCCCCGGCCGGCAACAGCGCCGCTTCGACCCAGACGGCCAGCGGCAAAATGGGTTCCGTGGACCAGGCCCAGCCCAAGGCCACCAGCACCAATGGCAGCGGCAACAGCAACGACGCCAGCGCCAAAAAGGGCAGCATGTAGCCCATTAAAAAGTAAGCGATACCATAAGGCCCGCTGCCGCTCTGGCAGGGGGCTTTTTGCATAAAGGCCCAGCACAGCGGCGTGTCAAAGTAGCCTCCACTGTGGGCCCGGCCCGGCTAAACCCCTGGCGGGGAGCCGCGTACGCCGAGAGTATGCGCTGCACGAGTAGCCGCCCCCGCCTATGCTTTCCAATCATGCTTCCCGCGCCAGCACTCCGGCTTTCGACGTGGTAGTGCCCGGCCTGCACGTCTTGCGCGACGTGTTTGTGAACCTCTACTACGTGGCCGCCGACCCCGGTCAGGCGCCGGGCGCCTGGGTGCTCATCGATGCCGGCCTGCCCGGCTCGGCCGCCAAGATAAAGCGGCACGCGGAGGAGGCTTTCGGGGCGGATAACCCGCCGGCCGCTATCTTGCTGACCCACGGCCACTTCGACCACGCGGGCGGCCTTTGCGGCCTGCTCGACGCCTGGCCTGGCGTACCCGTGTATGCCCACCCGCTAGAAATGCCCTACCTCACCGGCCGCTCCAGCTACCCGCCACCCGACCCCACCGTGGGCGGGGGCCTCATGGCCTGGAGTTCTTTTCTCTACCCCCGGCATCCCTACGACTTTGGCGCACGCGTGCACCCGCTGCCCGCCGATGGCCAGGTGCCCGGCCTGCCCGGCTGGCACTGGCTGCCCACGCCCGGCCACACGGCAGGCCACGTTTCGTTTTTTCGAGCGGCGGGCAGCGTGCTGGTAGCCGGCGATGCCTTCACCACCGTAGTGGGCGAGTCGGGCCTGGCCACGCTCACCCAAAAGCAGGTAGTGCACGGCCCGCCCGCCTACTTCACCCCCGACTGGGACGCTGCCCGCTCCTCGGTGGCCGACCTGCTGGCCCTCACGCCCGAGGTGGCCGCGACCGGCCACGGCATTGCCATGCACGGCGACGAGCTACGCCGCCAACTGGCCCACCTGGCCGTGCAGTTCAACACCGAAACTCGCCCCCAACTGGGCCGCTACGCCCACGAGCCCGCCACGGCCGATGCCAGCGGCGTGCGCTCGGTGCCTCCGCCCTTGGTCAGCCCCTGGGTAAAGGGCTTGGCCGTAGCTTGCACCCTACTCGCCGCCGTAGCGCTGGCTACCGGCCGCAAAAAGAAGAAAAAAACGTACCGTGCTCCCTACCGCGACCACCCGGCCCCAGTGCGCCAGGCGCTCGCCGCCAGCCAGCCCCGTCCCCTGCGGCCCGCCGGCCCACACACGTCACTAGTGGGTTAGCTGCCAGGGGTGGCCTACAGCGGCTCGGGAAACTGCCCGGGCCGCGCGTAGCCGTAGCGCACGGGCGCGGCTACCGCGTGGTAGCCATCCAGGCCCGAGATGGCGGCTTCGTGTAGCGCGGCTAGGTCGAGGGTACCATCGGGGCGCAGGGCCTCGGGGCGCAGGTACACGTGCTCGACGGTGCCCACCAGCAGCAGCGTGCCGTTGAAGATGGCGTGCTCTTCGCGCAGGCGCAGCCCGATGCTGAGCGGGCTCTCGGCCACGTAGGGCGCCGGAAAGCCGTCGCGGAAATCGGCGGTAAAGCCGCAGGCGTCGAACTCCGACACATCCTCAAAATTGGCCGAGGTGTAGTGGGCCTGCGCCGCCAGGGGCAGCGGCACGTGGTTGAGGGTGTAGCAGCCGCCGTTATCCTTGATGTTCTGGTAGGTGTGGCGCGGCACGGTGGTGGGGCGCGTCACCATGCCCAGCACGGCCGGGTCGGAACCCAGGTGCAGCACCGAGCTGAAGATGGCGAGGTTGGTGCGGCCATCGGGCGCGGCTGTGCCCACGAGGTTGGCCGGCTTGAAGCCCGGCAGGCCATTCACAAAATTGAGGCGATACACCTTTTCAAACGCCGTGATGTCGGCGGCCGTGATATGCTGCATGGGGGTAGGGGGGAAAGGAAAGTTGCGATAGCATAGCGCCCGGCCGCTGGCCAGCGCCGGCGGGTCGCGACACCGGCGATTAGGCCGCCCGACACAAAGGCCAGCTCGAAATTATGGGGCTTCGTAAAGGGCGGGGCGGGCCGGTAGCTACCCGCCTTACGCAGGCCCCGGGGCGGGGTTGAAGCAGGGCAGCGGCCAGCCGGCAGAGGCCGTATAGGACCGGGCTCCTCTACGCTCATTTTTACTCATTCGCTATGTTTTCTATTACCGTTGCTGTTCGTCGATTTTTACCCGCCCTGCTGGGCGCGCGGCTGCTGTTTGGGGGCGCGGCCGGGGCGCAGGCCGTGGCCGATACGGCCCTGACCAAGGCCGGCCGGGACCTATTTGCTGGCAGCGCCGTGCCGCAGCTCGTGGCCCGACAGTTTGCCTTTACCGAAGGGCCGGCCGTGGACCGGCAGGGCAACATCTTTTTTACCGACCAGCCCAATGACAAAATCTGGAAATACGACCTGGCTGGCCGGCTCAGCGTGTTTCTGAGCCCGGCCGGGCGGGCCAACGGGCTGTATTTCGACAAGCAGGGCAACCTCATTGCCTGCGCCGATGGCCCGGGCGAGCTGTGGGCCATCGGCCCCGCCGGGCAGGCAAAGGTGCTGGTGACCGATGCCGCCGGCCAGCGCCTCAACGGCCCCAACGACGTGTGGGTGAGCCCCAAGGGCGGCCTCTACTTCACCGACCCTTATTACAAGCGCGACTACTGGCCCGCCACACGCCCGGCGCCCATCGCCCAGCAGGTGTATTACCTGGCGCCCGGCGCCCGGCAGCCGCTGGCCGTCGAAACGACCCTGCAAAAGCCCAATGGCCTCATCGGCTCGCCCGACGGCAAGCTGCTGTACGTGGCTGATATAGAAGGCAATAAAACCTACCGCTACCGCCTGGGCCCCAAGGGTGAGCTGCTGGATAAGCAGCTGTTCGTGGCGCAGGGCTCCGATGGCATGACGCTCGACGAGCGCGGCAACGTGTACCTCACCGGCCAGGGCGTCACCATCTATAGCCCCGCCGGCCAGCGCCTGGCGCACCTCGCCGTGCCCGCCGCCTGGACGGCCAACCTCTGCTTTGGCGGCCCCGCCATGCGCACGTTGTTTATCACGGCCTCGGAGGCGGTGTTTACCGTGCCCATGCGGGTGCGGGGCGTGCGCTAGGCGTGAGGGTCGGCGGCAACTATCTGCCAGAAAAACAAGTATGTAGCTAACGCTTGTAGCTTCTTCCTCTTTATTTTCCACTATCGCATGACACGTACTTTCTTCGGGCTGGCTCCGGTTGGGGCCGCCGCCTGGCGCCGGGGCCTGCTGGCCGTGGGCGCGGGCCTGGGGCTGGCTGGCCCCGCCGCCGCCCAGCTGCCGGCGCTGGTTACCGTCAACCTCACCGTGCCGGCTGCGCTGGCGAGTCCGCCGTTTCACGTGGCCCACACCATGCAGGTGCCCACGGGCTTTAGCATTGCGCTGTATGCCCGGGTGGATGGGGCGCGCTTTCTGGCCACCACGCCCGATGGCAGCCTGCTGGTGTCGCAGCCCGGCGCGGGCAAGGTAGCGCTGGTGCGGCCCGGTAGCGGCGCGGCCCAGCCCACAGTCACCGATTTTGTGACGGGCCTGCACAATCCGCACGATATGGTGTTTCACACCATCGGCAGCGTCACGTACCTCTACCTGGCCGAGAGCAACCAGATAAACCGCTACGTGTACCACGCCGGTGACCTTACGGCCCAGAGCCGGCAGGTCATCATCACGGGCCTGCCCGACGCCAGCACCCCCGAGCTGATGGGCACCTACGGCCACCAGCTCAAAAACTTGGCCCTCGACGGCAACCACAAGCTCTACGTCAGCATTGCCTCGACCTGCAACGCCTGCCTGACCGACACCCAGAGCGACCCCGTGCGCGGCGCCATCTACCAGTACGACGCCGATGGCACCAACCGCCGGCTCTTTGCCCGGGGCCTGCGCAATGCCGAGGGCCTGGCTTTCATTCCGGGTACTAACACGCTGTGGGCTACCGTCAATAACCGCGATAATACGCCTTATCCCTTCGATGATGGCAGCGGGAAGTATGGCCAGGTAATTGGGGAGTACGTGGATAATCACCCGCCCGACGAATTTACGCAAGTGACCGATGGGGCCAACTACGGCTGGCCTTTCTACAACCCCAACCCCGACACCAGCACGGGCATGGACAACATGCCTTTCGACCGCGACTACGATTGGAACCGCGATGGCCACGTGGCCGCCACGACCATGACGCGCATCAACAAGGGTATCCAGGCGCACTCGGCGGCGCTGGGCTTTTCCTTTTTGCAGGGCACCAAGTTTCCGGCTGCCTACGCCAACGGAGCTGTCATTGCTCTGCACGGCTCCTGGAACCGCACCACGCCTACGGGCTACAAAATCGTGTACTTCCCCTGGAACCCGACCACTCAGACGCCCGGCCAGGAAACCGACCTCGTTACCGGCTTCCGCGATGCCTACGGCGCCTGGGCGCGCCCCGTCGATGTTATTGCCGACGCGCAGGGCAGCCTGCTCATCTCCGACGACCAGGGCGGCGGCATCTTCAAGCTGACGCCGCCGGCGGCCCCGCTGGCCACCGCCGGCGCGGTAGCCAGCGGGGCCGCCGCCCAGGTGTACCCGAACCCAACGGGCGCCGGCCCGGCCACGCTCGACCTGGCGGCCCTGCCCGCCGGGACCTACACCATCACGGTGCGCGACCTGCTGGGGCGGGCCGTGCAGCCCAGCCAGCCCGCCGCCGGCGGCACCCGTGCCCCCCTCGACCTGAGCCTGCTCAGCCGGGGCACCTACCTGGTGCAGGTGCGGAGCGAGCAGTTTAGCCAGGTGCTGCGCGTGGTGCGCAATTAAGTGTCTGGCCAGCCAAACACTTGATTATATGACGAAAAAAGCCGCGCTACGGCCTCCTGCATGGGGGCGGTAGCGCGGCTTTTTTCGTTAGCCAACCGGGCGTTTGTTTTACTTGACGCTGGCGGCCCAGTCTTCCATTTTCTTCTCCAGCACGTTCAGCGGCATCGAGCCATCTTTCAGTAGCTCATCGTGGAAGTCGCTGAGCTTGAACTTACTGCCGAGTTGCTTCTCGTATTTGGCGCGCAGCTCCCGGATTTTGAGCTGCCCGATTTTGTAGCCCAGCGCCTGGCCCGGAATGGCCATGTAGCGCTCAATGGCCGAGGTGGCCTCATCGGGCGTGGTACTCAGGTTGGCCAGCAGATAGGCAATGGCCTGCTCGCGGGTAAGCTGGCGCGAGTGCAGGCCGGTGTCCACCACGAGGCGCACGGCGCGCAGCATCTCGTCGCCGAGCGCGCCCATGCGCTGGTAGGGGTCTTTGTAGAGGCCCAGCTCCGGCCCCAGGCTCTCGCAATACAGCGCCCAGCCTTCCACGTAGGCATTCTGGGAGCCAAAGCGCCGGAACTTGGGCAGGCTGGTATTTTCCTGCGTGAGCGAAATCTGGTAGTGGTGCCCCGGAATGGCTTCGTGCAAAAACAGCGACTCCATGCCCGACGTGGTGGCAAACTTGGTGGCGTCGGGAATGGGCACGTAGAAAATGCCCGGCCGCGAGCCATCCGGCGAGCCCTGATTGTACTCGGCCGAGGCCGAGGCTTCGCGAAATTTCTCAGTTTCGCGAATCTCAAACGGCGTTTTGGGCGTGCGCCCGAACATCGTTTTCAGGTTGGGCAGCATCCGCTGGTGAATGGCCTCGAAGGCAGCCAGCACCTGCTGCGGCGTCTTAAACGGCCGAAACTTAGGGTCCGTGTTCAGGTATTTGAAGAAGGCCGGCAGGTCACCCTTGAAGCCGACTTCGGTCTTAACCTGCTCCATCTGCGCCCGGATGCGCGCCACCTCGGCCAGCCCAATCTGGTAGATTTCGGCGGGCGTCTTGTCGGTGGTCGTCTCGTACTTCACATCGTAGGCGTAGATATCCTTGCCGCCCGGCACCGCGTCGATGCCGCTCGTGGCGCGGGCCTTGGGCAGGTATTCCGCCTGCATAAACGTGCCCAGCTTTTTATAAGCCGGCACCAGCTCCGTGAGGATGGCCTTTTTATAAGCCTCGGTTAAACGAGTTTTATCAGCCGCCGAAAAGTCCTTCGGCAGGGCCGCTATCGGCCCGTAGTACAGGCTCTTGGTTGGGTCGGTCACCACAATGTCCTTCGCCAGGAGCTGCGGAATCATGCGCACCACCAGGGCGCGTGGCAGCACCACGCCGGCCTTCAGCCCACTGCGGAAGTTGGCAATGGCCGAGTCGGTCCAGGCCGTGAAGCCCCGCACGCGGCCCAGCCAGTTGTCGTAGTCCTGCACCGTTTTGAAGGGCTGCACGCCCTGCCCCGAGCCGTACTGCCCCAGCGAGATGGGCAGGCCGTAAAACTGATTGGCCGGCAGCATCCAGCTGTTCAGCTTGAGCGCGGCCAGCCCGTGGTTCATCTCGTACTGAAAGATGTCGTAGCTGATTTTGTCGTTGGCCGTCAGCTTTGCGCGGTCAAATTTTTGGAGCCGCGTGAGGTAGCCCTGGTAAAACGTGCGCAGCGTGTCGCGGTAGGCGCGGGTCTGGTTATTGGGCAGCTGGTCGTTGTAGCGGTTGTCGCCGTAGGCCGTGGCATCGAGCGGAAACAGCTGCGAGTTCTTCTCCCAGTAGCTGTCAAACAACGCAGTAAGAGCCTGGTCGCCGCCGGGGCTGGCCTTGGTGCCAGCGCTGGCTTTGTCGGAAGAAGTAGCCGATTGGCAGCCGGCCAGCCACAGGGCCGCCGCCGCCAGGGCCGCGTGCGCGAGGTATTTCATGCAAAAAAGGGTAAAGGAAGAATAGTGAATAGCAAACATATGCCTGCCTAGAAGTGGTGGAATGTGTCCAGAGTACGCCAAATTATACAGGCTTGAGTGCCTGTTAAATAATATGGCTACCTTGCCGGAAAAACTCACTTTAGCAACTACGGCTTTTCATGAAAAAACACCTCTACGCTTCGCTGCTTGGCCTGCTGCTAAGTTCAGGATGTAAAAAAGAAGAAAGTCCAAGAGCAGATTTTACGTACAGCGGTACGTTGCAGAACTTTACGCCCATTCAGTTCAATAATATTTCTACCGGCGCACAAACGTACCAGTGGGAATTTAGTGATAGCCCCGTACCTGTGCTCACGCAGCAGCCCACGCATGTATTCAAGCGAGCTGGTACCTATTTGGTATCCTTGACTGCTACGGGGCTTGGGGGTAAGGATGTTAAACGGCAATCAATTACTGTGGCGCAAGCCGATACGGCCGCGCTCATCAGCGAAATGGTAGTAGGGAAATACCGCTTTACAAAGCTAAGGACCTCCTGTTATGGCTATGGCTGCTTGGGTGGAAGCGTAAGTGCCTGTGATGTAGTGATGACAGTTGCCAAAGTAGGGCGAGACATTCAGATTGATAACCTTATGCCAGTTCTTCCTATTGCAAGCGGCACTAATAAGTATTACAGTTTTTTTGTATTAAAAGCAGTTTCGGCAGCTTCCCGCTACGAAGCGAAATTCAAAAAAGATACTGATAGTCTGGAGTTTACTAATGGTTCGGGCGGCACTGGCGGGGGTAGCCTAACTACTTATTACGGTAAAAAGCTATAGCTGTTGGGCGGGGTAGCATGGTGATGACCAGCTACCCCGCCCAACAGCTAGCCGTCTTTCAGGCTGGCCTCGTACTCGTCGAGCTTTTTAAGAGTGCCCGCAATGTTTTCCGTGAGCAGGGTGATAACGGCGCCGTCCGGTGCATTGGCCAGCACGTAGTCGATGGCATCCATCTCATGCTCGATGTAGGTGACGGGCAGTTCCGGCTTGTCGAGGCGCAGGCCGCGCGTCATAATCTCTTGCAGAAACTCGGCCGACTTGCCGCGCAGGTCGCGGTCCTGCCGCAAAATCACCTCATCGAAAATGCGGCCCGCAATGCGCGCGAAGCCCAGCGTATCCTCGTCGCGGCGGTCACCCAGGCCGCTTACCACCCCTATTTTACGGGTAGCCGTGGTGGCATCCATAAACTCGGCGTACTTGCCGATGCCCGCCGTATTGTGGGCATAGTCCACAATCACCTCGAAGCGCGGAAACTTGTACAGGTTCATGCGGCCCGGCGTCTTGGTAGCCGAGGGCACGAAGGTGCGGAATGCCGTTTTGATGGAATCCTTATCGAAGCCCGCCAGGTAGCCGGCCAGCGCAGCGGCCAGCGAGTTCTCGATATTAAACGTGGCCCGGCCGCCAAACGTGACCGGAAATTCGGCCGCCCGGTCGATGCGCAGCTTATACGAGTTCTTGTAAATGGTAATGTAGCCTTCCTCGTACACGGCTGCCACGCCGCCGGCCTCCACGTGCTCCTGAATGCGCGGATTGTGCTCATTCATCGAGAAGTAGGCCACCTTGCAGTCGAGGCCCCGGCCCATTTCGTACACCAGGTCGTCGTCGGCATTGAGCACGGCCCAGCCGTGCTTGTGCACGGTGCGGGGCAATACGCCCTTCACGGCGGCCATTTCCTCCACGGTATAAATGTCGCGCATGCCCAGGTGGTCGGCGGCCACGTTGGTCACCACCGCAATGTCGCAGGTGTGAAAGCCCAGGCCCGAGCGCAGCATACCGCCGCGCGCGGTTTCGAGCACCGCGTAGTTCACGGTGGGGTCGCGCAGCACAAACTCGGCGCTTTGGCCGCCCGTGCAGTCACCCTTTTGCAGCTGCACGCCCTGGATATAGATACCATCGGTGGTCGTAAAGCCCACCTTATAGCCGATGCTGCTCACCAGGTGCGCGATGAGGCGCGTGGTCGTGGTTTTGCCGTTGGTGCCCGTGATGGCGATAATCGGGATGCGCGCCGTAGCGCCGGCCGGAAACAGCATGTCAATCACCGGGGCCGCCACGTTGCGCGGCAGGCCCTCGGTGGGGGCAATGTGCATCCGGAAGCCGGGGGCCGCGTTCACCTCAATCACCGCGCCGCGCGTTTCATTCAGCGGAATGGCAATGTCGCTGGTCAGCAGGTCGATGCCGCAAATATCGAGGCCGACGATGCCGGCTACCCGCTCGGCCAGCAGCAGGTTGTAGGGGTGAATGAGGTCCGTGACGTCGGTGGCCGTGCCGCCGGTGCTGATGTTGGCGGTGCTCTTGAGGTAGAGCGTTTCGCCGGCCGGCAGCACCGAGTCCAGGGTCAGCTCGCGGGCTTTCAGGATGTCCAGCGTGTGCTGGTCGGCCTTGATGGAAGTGAGCACCTTTTCGTGGCCCACGCCCCGGCGCGGGTCCGTATTTATCTGCTCAATCAGCTGCTGGATAGTATGTTCGCCGTTGCCTTTCACGGCGGCGGGCGTGCGCTTGGCGGCGGCGATGAGCTTGCCGTTCACCACCAGTAGGCGGTAGTCGTCGCCCTGCACAAACTGCTCCACAATCACGGCCCGCGAGTATTCCTTGGCGGCCTTGAGGCCCTCCACGGCGTCTTCCCAGTTCATAATGCGGATGGTGGCGCCCTTGCCGTGGTTGCCGTCGAGCGGCTTGGTCACGATGGGGAAGCCCAACTCCTCAATGGCGTCGCGCAGCCCGTCTTCCGAATACACGGTGGTGCCGCGCGGCACCGGCACGCCGCCGTCGGCCAGCATGGCCTTGGTGCGGTTCTTATTGCCGGCCACCTCCACGCCCGCGTGCGAGGTGAGGTTGGTGGTAGTAGCCCAGATGCGGCGCTGGTTTACGCCGTAACCGAGTTGAATTATTGAGCTGTTTTTCAGCTGAATGTATGGAATGTTGCGCGAGGCGGCCTCGGCCACGATGCTCCAGGTGCTGGGCCCGAAAAACTCCTCCTCCCGAATGTCGTGCAGCTCGTCGATAACCGGCTTCAAGCTAAAGCTTTCGCCCTTGCAAAGCGCCTCCACCAGCTCGACGGCGGCCTCGGCGGCGTAGCGGCCGGCGCGCTCCTCCTGGTAGGCAAACACCACGTATTCCATGCCTTCCTCGCGGGCGGGGTAGCTTTTGCCCCAGAATACGGGCATCCCGGCCTGGCGCTGAAGCTCCAGCGCCACGTGCTGAATGACGTGGCCCAGCGGCTCGCCATCGGCCAGCTGCTCCTGGGTGAGGGGCGGGTGCTTGGCCAGCTGCTTGCTGCTGGGCCGGCTGGCCTCGTGGGGCTGGCCAATGCCGGGCAGCAAAGCCGTGAGGCGCTCGGCAAAGCCATCGACGGTATTGCTCCATTCGCCGGCAAATTCTTGTAAATCAACTTTGCATACAATCAGGCGGTAGTGCTTCACCGACCAGTAGCTCGGCCCGCGCATGGTGCGGAGGTCAATAATCTTCATATAGCCAAAACAAGGATAAGGCGCTGGGTGCGCCAGCGGTCCGGCAAGGTAGCTAGTACACCGCTTACTCCGTTCGTGTTAGCCCAGGTGGCCTAGAAATAGCGGGCGCCATGCTACGGGCACCACGTAGTATAGGCGCTATGTTTTAAATAGTTGGGAGCAATTTTCAAATGCGCGGGCGCTTGGTTCGGCTCAGTGCAGCCAAGCATTTGGTGAGGCTAACCCCAGCCGTAAGCCAACAGGACAATGACGTTGACCTAACATCTTTATGCTATAGCGGTGAGGGTAATCAGCTATTAACTTTGGTCGGTGCAAAGGTTTGCTTTCGCGCTTTTTTATCTGCTCTCTTCATGCTATGAACACTTTGACCCTTCCCATTGCGGTAACGTGCGCCGTTATGCCTCCCCTAGCGGAATACGAGAGCTACCTGGCCGATATCTGGGCCCGCAGCCACCTCACCAATAATGGGCCGCTAGTGCAGGAGCTAGAAAAAAACCTGGGTGATTTTTTAGATAATACCAGGGTAGAGTTGACGGCCAATGGCACGGTAGCGCTGCAACTTGCCATGCGGGCGCTGCGCCTGACGGGCGAGGTCATCACCACGCCCTTCTCGTACGTGGCCACGACCTCGGCCATTCTGTGGGAGCGCTGCCAGCCGGTGTTCGTTGATATTGAGCCCAATACGTTTTGCCTGGACGCCAGCAAGATAGAGGCGGCCATCACGCCGCGCACGCAGGCCATTCTGGCCACGCACGTGTATGGGTTTCCTTGTGATGTGCTTAAGATAGAAGAAATAGCGCAGCGTCACGGGCTCAAAGTCATCTACGACGGGGCACACGCTTTTGGCACGCGGGTGCACGGGCGCTCGCTGCTCACCTACGGCGACCTCACGGCGTGCAGCTTCCACGCTACCAAGCTGTTTCACACCGGCGAGGGCGGTGCCTTGGTCACGCACGACCCCGAGCTGGCCCGGGCCATCTGGCTGCTCAAAAGCCACGGCCACGTGGGCGATACGCACCTGCTGCCCGGTACCAACGGTAAGATGTCGGAGCTGCACGCTGCCATGGGCCTCTGCCTGCTGCCGCGCGTGCCGGCGCTCATTGAGGCCCGGGCGGCCCTGCACCAGCTCTACCAAGCCGAGCTGGCCGGCCTACCCCTGCGCTACCCCGTGCTGCCCGCCGATACGGAGTATAACTACGCCTACTTCCCGGTCGTTTTGCCTGATGAGGAGACGGCCGTGCGGTTGCAGGCCGCGCTGGCTACGCAGGGCGTCGGCACGCGTCGGTATTTTTTCCCTACCCTCAATGCCTTGCCCTACCACACCGGCGCGCCCTGCCCGGTGGCCGAAGACATTGCCGGGCGCGTGCTGTGCCTGCCTTTCTACGCACAGTTGCTTCCCGACCAGGTGCAACTCGTGGCCCGCCTTGTGCGTGCCGCCCTGTCCCCTGCTGCCAGCTTTCACGAAATAGCGCCCGCTTATGTCTGCGCCTAAGGTTAATGTGTTGATGCTCGCCTACAACCACGAGCAATTTATTGGGGAGGCACTCGATAGTGTGCTCATGCAACGGGTAGATTTTCCCTACACCATTGTAGTAGGGGAAGACTGCTCGACCGACCAAACCCGGGCCGTTGTGGAAGGCTATCGCCAGCGCTACCCCGACCGCATCAAACCTATCTACCAGTCGCACAATGTGGGGCCGGGAGCCAACCTGAAAATTTGCCTGTCTGCCTGCCAGGCGCCCTACATCGCTTGCCTCGATGGCGATGACTATTGGACCGACCCCTGCAAGCTGGCTAAGCAGGTGGCGTGGCTCGATGCTAATCCGGATTTTTCGCTCTGCGCGCACTATGTCGAAGTCCTCAAGGATGATGAGCAGGCGGTAAGCCTGTTGCCGCCCTTTACCGCCCAAACGGAGTATACTTTTCCAGAGCTGTTTGCCAAGCTGATACCGCCCACCTGCTCAGTGGTTCTGCGTAATAGCCTGCCGGCCTTACCGGCGTGGTTATTCGAGACGTACCCCATCGATTTGCCCATGTTCGTGCTGTACGCCGAGGTAGGGAAAGTCAAGTTGCTGCCCGAACCCATGAGCCGCTACCGCCACCACACCGGCAGCACCTGGAGCAACCAGCCATATGAAGGCAATCGGCAAAAGCTTTTCGCCATGTACCGGCTTTTAGAGGCGCACTACGCGCCCACGCCGCATCGCCGCGAAGTGCAGCAAGTGCTGAGCAAACTCTACCTGACGGCCGCTGATGAATACGCACAGTGGGGAATGCCGGCGCATGCTACCCCGCTGCTACGCGATGCCGTCCGACTATGGCCCGCCTACACCCCGCACCACGCCAAAAGCCTGCTGGGCGTCACCGTGCGCTGGCTCAAGAGCCACGCCGCTCACTCACGCCCTCTAGTGGAGGCCGCTGCGTCCGCTTAACTCCCTACCCATATCTTATCTCGAGCTACTGATGAACGTCGTGATTTTTGGCACTGGCAAGCATGCCGAGATGGTGCACTACCTGTTTACCCACGACAGCCCCTACCAGGTAGCTGCCTTCTGCGTGGGCCAAACCTACTTGCCGGCTGCCGGCAGCCACCTTCTGGGGCTGCCAGTAGTTGCCTTTGAGGACTTAGCTAGCCATTACCCGGCGTCGGCCTATCATTTGCACATTGCCGTGGGGCAGCCCAAAGCTCGCCGTCATATCTATGAGCAGGTTAAGGCCGCTGGCTATTCCTTTGCCAGCTATATTTCCTCGCGGGCCATCGTCTGGCCCGATTTGGTAGTGGGTGAGCACGTATTTATCGACCCCACGTCGGGTATGCACCCGTACGTAACGATTGGAGACAATACTATGCTCATTGGAGTTAAAATCGGCCATCACAGTATTATTGGAAGTAATATTCTGATGTCGGGCACTACCGTTGGCGGGAACGCGCGGATAGGCGATGATACATTTGCTGGTATGGGGGCGGTTATCAACGAAAACGTGCGCGTCGGCCGCAATAATATCATCGGGGCCGGAGCCCTTATTGGCAAGCACACCGACGATAACGCCGTCTACACTGGTGAGTATAGCAAAAAGCGCTTGGTCGATGCCAATCGTATTTCGGTGTTTAAGTAAGCTGCGCGGTAAGCTTCCGCTCATCTCCAGCCTGACTTAGCTAGTGGGCCCTTCCTGACACTTAATAGGCTATCCTGTGGCCAAGTGGGCCTTCGCCAGGGTGGGCCGTGCAGCGGACTATATACGTGGGCAACAAGGTAGCAAAAGCAAAACCCCTTCTAAGCTAGGTGCTTGGAAGGGGTTTTGCTTTTAAAAGAGGTAACGGGCGGATTCGAACCGCCGTAGGAGGTTTTGCAGACCTCTACCTAGCCGCTCGGTCACGTTACCGGCTTGGGAGCACAAAGGTACGGAGCGGCTGCGGTTTGACCAAGGCCAGCGGTATTTTTCTGCGAGGGCTGGCTATTGTTTCACGATTTTTACGTGTTGGCGTTGGCTATTCACCTCGGCCGTAAGCACGTACACGCCAGGAGCACAGGCGCGTAGTACCGTATTCAGCGCCTCGGTAGCAGCGGGCAGTGCGCCAGTGCTGGTAGCCATAATAGGCTGGCCCAGCGCATTGGTGAGGCCAAGGATGATAGAAACGTTAGTAGGCAGCCCGCTCAGCGTGACCGCGCCCGTAGTGGGATTGGGGAATACGCTGAGGCCTAGCGCTGTATCAGCCGACTGGCTGACGTACACCACGTTGCTGTACTGGCTCTGGCCATCGCCATCTACCTGCCGCAAGCGGTAGTAAAAGGCCCCGGCGGCTGCTTCGTCGCGGAAAGTATAGCTGCGGGCCACGCCTTGGCCGCCCACACAGGCCAGCGCACCCACCCGCTGAAACTGCTTGCTATCACCCGAGCGCTCGACTTCAAACTGCGCGCAATTCTCCTCCGACGCTGTGGCCCAGCTAACGATTACGGCCGTAGCCGCTGTGCGCTGCGCACCAAAGCGCACTAGCTGCACGGGCAGCGGCGCGGCCGAGCCCACGGCAAACGTGGAGAAACTGCTCACGCCTGTGGCCGTTACCTGGTATGGGTCAGTGCCGGTAAGGCCGGTACTGGGCAGTAGCATCCAACTGCCAGTGCTGGTGTTATCGTTGTGAAATACGCTGGCACGAGCCCGCTGGAAGCCAGTGTTCTCGGCCGAAGCTGGCCATTGCAGCGTCATATTAACGACGGCGCCGCTGGCTACGGGAGAGATTTCCCAGACGCGGTTTACGAAACTGCTGGCGTTGGCATAGGGCGCGCCGCTGGTGCCGTGCTCCAGTAAGGCGCTGAACGTGCGCACCTTAATATCAGCACTGGCGCCCTTGTTACTGAGCAACACGGGCGCGTAGCTGCTGTTGGTGCCCACCGGAAAAAGTACGGAAGCACCGCTAGCTGGCACCGTCTGCCGCACGTAGCCCAGGCCGGCTGGGTCGTCGCGGGTGATAAGGTAGCGACTGGCATTAGCCCCGGCGATGGTGGCACCAGCCCCCAGCGTGAGCGCTTGGTTATCTACCACCAGGTGGCCGGTAGTCAGGGCTAGCGTATCGCTCACCGCAATGGGGCTGAGCAGCTTCACGTCGGCCGTATTGGCAATGCGCAGGCTATAAAAAGCCGTGCTGCCGATGAGCGACTGCATGCTGCTGCCATTGAAGAGCACCTGCCCGGTCCCGGTGAGAGTGCCTTGGTTGTTGAAGTTGCCAGCCACGCGCAGGCTGGTGCCGGGGGCTAGCGTCACGGTGGCGCCGGCCTCAATGGTAAGGTCGCGGGCGGTAAGCACCCCGCTGCCCAGGCTGGGCATCAGGGTGGCGCCGGCGGGCACGAGTACATCGGTGGTGGTGGTGGGCGTCACGCCGTTTTCCCAGTTGCGGCAATCGTTAGGGTCGGTGCTGTCGTCGTTGCCGGTCCAGATGGCTACCGTGTTGAGCGGTGCGGTAGCGCTGCGCGTGTCTACGGCGGCGGGCGCGGTGTAGGTAGCCTTCACAAAGCAGCGCTGGCCAGCGTAGGTGGCGCTGGTGTTCTGCGCTTTCAGCGCTAGCCAACCGGTGCTGGTGGGCGTGTAGGTGCCGATGGCCGAGGCCGTGCCAGTGGCCGTGCCCAGACGGTTGCCACGCAGGTCATACAAGCCCACCGTGAGGCTGTTGGCATTGCCGCTCGCCTCGGGGTACAGTTCGTACGTAACGGGCTGCCCGGCCTGTGCGTAAATTTTGCCCACCAGGCGGCGGTTAGTCGAGTAGTCGGGCAGGCGGCCGCCCTGACCCAGGCTCTGGCAGTTGCGGTCGCCGAGGTCGTCGGCCATTTCCCATTCCTGGCTCGTGGTGGCAGTGCGGGGCGGGGTGTAGGCGCTGCTGCCCTGGCCTTCGGGCGCCCACACCGAGTAGCCGCGCCGGCCGTAGGCCGCCGTGCCGTTGCAGGGCGGCGTATTTACGTTCACGTAGGCATTGCCATCATTACCCCGAAACACCGTTTTCACGTCCGAGCCATTAGCGCCCGAGTAGTCCGTCAGCCGTGTGCCCACCGCAAAATCGGTACGCACGGTATTGTTCTGCCAATTATCGTAGCTGTCGTTGATGCCGATGAGCGCCTTTGTGCTACGCTCAATCACGAGGTGGTCGGGCGAGGTGTACGGCACTTTATATGCCCCATCCTTGAAATCGAGGTGCTGATGGCACCACAATAGGTTCACGAGGTCGTCGCGCGTGGGCAGGTCGGTGGTCGAGGTTGGCACGTGCGTGTAGCGCTTATTCGTACCGCCGATGTTGAACAAGTCCTCGAAATAGATGTGCGGGTTACCATCGACCGCAAACGCAATAGCGTAGGCGGCCGACAAGCGTGGGTCAAACGGGTCAATATGCGCCGCTAGCTCTTGGCTACTGTTCCAGCCGGTATAGTTGCCATTGGCATCAAGCTGGGGCCGGAAGGTATCGTGGTTGTTCACAAAAGGCGCCGTGCGGTGCACGTAAGTGTTCGAGCCACTGTAATATGCCACTCGCTGCCCCTGCTGCTGCCCCGGAATCTGGCCCAAATCATAGCCGCCATTGCCGTTCACCATGCCATAAATGGCCCCGCGCAGACTGAAATCAAACGTGCCCATTAGGAAGTCGGAGCCGCCGTTCTGGCCCTGCACCGTCGTGACATAGTTGTCCATGTCCGAAGCGCCACCCACAAACTCGCCTACGTTGAACATGCGTTCGCCTGCGCTCGCCCAGCCGGCATTGTACTTGAGGTTGTAGCTCAAATCCTGCTGCGTGTTGTAGCTGAAGTGCTTCACGGCATCCCAGCGAAAGCCGTCCACACCAGTTTGCTTTTTCATCCACACCACCCAGCTTCGCGCCTGGTTCTGGCTGTAGCCCTGGCCCTGAGTTGGGTTGTAAGCGCCCGGATAAAGCGCTAAGTAATTGGGGCTGAGCTGTCCGTAGCCATCGTTACCGCCATCGTTGCCGTAGCAGAAGTCGGGGCCAAAAAACGGCGCAGCCATGTCGCCGCTGCTCGTGTTGTGGCCTAGCTGCGGGTGAAAGTTAGGGTAGTTTTTCGGCCAGCGGCCCTGGCGGGCCGCGTAGGCTGCGCCATTGTCGCCCGCTTCGGGCACCGGCGTGCCAAATGAGCTGTACCGGAAGGTCTTATACCCACTATTCGTGGCCATCGAATACGTTGGCTCGGGGTCTTGGCCGGCCGAGCCGTCGCTAGTGCCCGCGCCATCGGTATGGTTCAACACCACGTCCTGAATCACCTCAATACCATTGGCGTGCAGTACCGCCACCATGCGCAAAAGCTCGTCTTTCGAGCCAAAGCGGGTGCGCGCCGAACCCTTCTGGTACTTCTCTCCCAGGTCGTACTGGTCAAAAGGCGAGTAGCCTACGTCGTTGGTCGCATTCTTATTTTTAGGCGTCGGCGGAATCCAAACTGCATCCACACCCATTGCCTTCAGCCGGGGGGCTAGCTCGGCCAGGTAGTCGGCCCACTTAAACGGATAATTACTGTTGTAATAATCCCACCAAAAGCCTTGCAATACCACGCGCTTTACGGTAGTTTGGGCACTAGCTGCTAGTCCATTGAGCAGCAGCCAGGAAAGGCATAAGCCCGTAATGTATAATTTCTTCATTCAATAAACAGGTGGGAGAAAGGCGATTACAAATTTAGCCTTGCCTTTTGAGTAGTGCAATAGGCGAGCCTTTCCCATGCCACAGATTGCGCACAAAAAAGCCCCAGCCGTCAGGCCGGGGCTTCTTGTTTTTACAAGATTTTGGGAGCTTACGAACCCTGAATCTCGGCGTTGTCGGGCGAATTGCCGGCCAGCGGCGTGTCCTGACGAGCTTTCAGCTTGTCCTCGCCAGCCTGGCGCTCGGCGCCAGCCAGCTGGTCGCGCAGGGCGCTCAGGGCGTCGAGGTCGCCGAGGGTATTCTTCTCAGCGGGCTTCTTGAGGTCGCTCAACTTGCCTTCGCCTTGGGCAGCACCGCCAGCGGGCGACTTCTTGGCGAATTTCGAGTTGGTCGTCTTGTTGCTTTCGTCCTCTTTGTTGTACACCGCAGTGTGCGAGAGCACGATGCGACGGTCATCCTTCGAAAACTCGGTAACGCGGAAGTCCAGCTGCTCGCCGTTCTCGGCGTTCGAGCCATCTTCTTTCACCAAGCCTTTGGGGTAAGCGAAGCCTTCGATGCCGTAGGGCAATTCGAGGACAGCGCCACGGTCCGACTTCTCGGTGATGGTAGCCTTGTGTACCGAGCCGGGGGTGAACACCGTCTGGAAGGTATCCCAGGGGTTTTCCTCCAACTGCTTCACACCCAGGGCGAGGCGACGGGCCGACATATCCAACTCGAGTACTACTACGTCGAGTTTGTCGCCCACCTTCACCACTTCCGAAGGGTGCTTCACTTTCTTGGTCCACGACAGGTCCGACACGTGCACGAGGCCGTCTACACCCTCTTCCAGTTCTACGAACAGGCCGAAGTTGGTCAGGTTGCGTACAGCGCCGCTGTGCTTGGTGCCAACGGCAAACTTCTCAGCGAAGTCACCACGGGTCCATGGGTCTTCGGTCAGTTGCTTGATACCCAGGCTCATCTTGCGGTCTTCACGGTCGAGGGTCAGTACAACTGCCTCCACGATGTCGCCCTGCTTGATAAAGTCCTGCGGGTTGCGCAGGTGCTGGCTCCAGCTCATTTCCGATACGTGGATGAGGCCCTCAACACCCGGTACCACTTCCATGAATGCGCCGTAGTCGGCTACGTTCACGATGCGGCCCTGCACACGCGAGCCAGGACCGAGGTCGGCCGGCAGCGAATCCCATGGGTGGGGCGTCAGTTGCTTCAAGCCCAGCGAAATACGCTTCTTGGCTTCGTCGAAGTCCAACACAACCACGTTGAGTTTCTGGTCGAGCTGCAGTGCTTCGCTCGGGTGAGCGATGCGGCCCCACGAAATATCCGTGATGTGCAGCAAACCATCGACACCGCCGAGGTCGATGAACACGCCGAAGTTGGTCATGTTCTTGATGTTGCCTTCCAGAATCTGACCTTTTTCGAGGTTGTTCAGGATGGCTTCGCGCTGCTGCTCGAGGTCCTT
>Ga0160428_1000212_pt1 | contig 73008 bp, 71 predicted proteins | sample SolpanmetagenomM_FD_108198 | JGI IMG/M metagenome (GOLD analysis project Ga0160428, IMG submission 108198) | Solar panel surface microbial communities from Lawrence Berkeley National Laboratory, California, USA - M | ecosystem: Engineered > Built environment > Solar panel > Unclassified ... | reverse complement strand
TGGCCCGAAAGCTCGCGGGCTTTCGCCGAATGTCGGCCCGAGCGGCCGAGATGCTCGAAGACCAGCTTCGCGACGAGCGAGAGCGTGGCCGTCTTCTTGTGGAGTTCGCCCAACAGAAGGGGGCCATCAAGGTGCCGACTTTCTGGGACTGGGACAACTCCCGTAACGACGCCGCGTTCGGCGCGAGCCAATGACCGAGAGGGGTGTCGGGAAATCCGACGCGAGGGGCTGTTCCTCCAAGAAGCACAGGGACAGGAACGATGGTCGCCGCCTCCATTCGACGCCGGTCGTCACGACCGGCGTTTAGGCTCGGCGTCTCGGTAGCGCAGCACCGCTTCTAGTTTTTTTCGATACTTCTAGTCTTTTTCGATAGTTTCTCTTCCCAGATCCTCCAGAACTCTCTACCATCTCCCGGCGAGAGCAGGATACGGGTGCGCTAGCGCACCCAAGCCCCCGCCGCTAGCGCGGCTTTGGGCTTTCCTGCCCTGCCGGGAGCCTTTCGTTTTGGGGCTCTCGAACGCCGTTCGATTGGGGAGCATAACGTGTCCGAAGGAAGGACCCGCAAGTGGAACTCGGAGCGCTATCCGAAGGCGGTGACCGTGAGGGTCACCCTGGACGAGCACACCCAGATTCGGGAGCGGGCGGGACGGGCTCGCCTTAGCGACTCCCGATATCTCGCCCGGTGCGGCCTTGCCCAGCGGCTTCCTGCGATGAGCGACCGGACGCCGCCGACAGAGGAGGAGCGAAAGGATCTAGAGTTCCTCCTCTACGAGCTTCGAAAGGTCGGTACCAACCTCAACCAGCTCGCCCACCGCACGAACGCGGCCCGGCTCCTGGGGCGGACGCCGCCGCCCCGCCATAGGGTCGAGCTGGCCGCCGCGATGGTGGAAGGCCTGCTGCGGCTCATCAAGAAACGGCTCTAGCCGTGACCAGCTTCTGCCGGTTCACGGTCGGGGCCGAAGGGACCTCGGCGGCCAACGTTCGCTACGCGTCGCGGCGAGACGCGGTAAGGGAACGCGGAGAGGGGGTGTTCTTCCGGAACGCGCCCGACGAAGCCTGGGGAGTGAGGCGCTACGGCGAGCTTCGAGACGATCTCGAGGCCTACGCTTGGGCGAGGGAGGAGAGCGAGCAGGCGCGGCACCGGGCGAGGGGCGGCGGCGGGGTCGCCAGGTCTCACTACCGGTGCGTCCTGTCGTTCGAGGGCGCGTGGACGACGGCGGCCATCCGAAGGCTCGTGGAGCCGTGGCTGGAGGCGGCGGTGCCCCAAGGGATTGCCATGTGCTTCGTGCACCGGAACACCGAGCACGTCCACGTGCACGTGTGGCTGGACGCACGCGGCATCGACGGCAAGAAGCTCGATTTCTCGCCGAAGGAGTGGCGGAGCATCGGGGCCAAGTGGGACCGGCTGTACCAGAGGGAGCTCGCTCGGAGGGAGCGGCTCGAGACGAGGATTTTAGAGAGGGAAGGAGGCAAGGATGAACAAGGAAGAGATGAGGGAGCAGGTGGCCGAGCTCCAGGCGGCGCTTCGCACGAGCCAGCGCAGGCAGGCCCTCTCGCGCCGGAGGAGCCGGCGGCTCGCGAGTGCGCTCAGAGCCGAGGCGCGGCGGTTCGAGGAGCTGAGGAGCTACGTCGAGCGCTTGAAGAACTGGGCCCTCGGCAACGAGCCGCCGAACCCCACGACCGAGAGCGAAAGCGATGACGATTAGAGGGCTCCTCCGGATGCTCGGCTTGGTGCCGTCCCCGGTCCAGCACGGAAGCGCGGGCTGGCAGGCTGCTCCCGGCAGTTGGACGACGGGGCAGGGAAGTGAACTGTCGCCCGGCTCGTTTTACGTCGGTCTCCAAGGAGGCCGCGACGTCGCGCTTCCGCCCCTTGAGGCGGCTCGCCACGGCGTAGTCGTGGGAGGCTCCGGAACGGGGAAATCGCGCGGCTACTTCCTTCCGAACGCCGCCCGAAACTTCGGCGCGTCCCTGGTCTGTACCGACCCGAAGAGCGAGCTTTGGCGGCTGACCTCCGGCCTTCGAAAGGGCGCCGTGCGCTTCGCGCCCACCGACCCGGCGGCGAGCGCGTGCTTCAACTGGATCCCGCTCTGTGCGGATGCGGCGACGGCCGAGCTTTGCGCCCGCGCCTTGGTGGAGTCCGGGAACACCCAGGGGACCGAGCAGGCGTGGCTCGACACCGAGGCGGCGTTTCTCGCCGGGGTGTTCGCCCACGCCTCGACCTTAACCCACCCGACGCCGCTTTCGGCCTACCGGCTGTTCACGCGCCAGCCCGTCGATCTTCTTATCGAGCAGCTTCTCGCGTCGCCGTCGGACGCGGCCCGTGAGCAGGGGATGGTCTTTTCGCAGACCCAGGAGCGGATGCGGGGAAGCATCGTGCCGGTGGTGGCGGCCCGTCTCCAATTCATGCGGGACGACGCCGTGGCCCGCTTCACCTCGGCGTCCCTTCTGCCGCCTGATTTTAGTCTGCTCCGGAAGACCCCGTCGGCCCTCTACTGGTGCCTCAGGGAGCACGACGTCGTGCGCCTCCGGCCCTTGACCTCGCTGTTCTTCTCGCTCCTCCTGGAGCGTCTGGCCGGTGGGGACGTGGACGGCAAAGGCGTTCCGGTCCTGATGCTCCTGGACGAGTTCGCCAACGTTGGGGTGATCCCCGGCTTCGAGACCACCATCGCGCTCGCGAGGGGAAGGGGAGTGTCGCTCTGGTTGGGACTCCAGAGCCTTTCTCAGCTCGAATCACGATACGGCAAGGCCGACGCGCAGACGATCCTGGCCAACTGCGGAACGAAGATTGCCCTGTCCGGGCTCGACGTCGATTCGGCGGAGTACTTCAGCCGCTCGCTCGGCGACGGGACCGCGCAGGTGGACAAGACCTCGCGCCACGGGCTTCTGAACGCCTCCTACAGCCACTCCACCGCCGAGAACTCCCGACGGCTTCTGACCGCCGACGAGGTGCGCCGAATCGGCGCGGACGAGGCGATCGTGCTCGTCGGCAACCAGAGGCCGATGCGGCTGGGGAAGGCGTTCTACGACCAGCCTGGGAAAGAAGCGCGGCAAGGCCAGCTCGGAGGGGCCCTCGCGTCCGAGCTCGATCCGAAAGGAAGGCGCGAACCGCCGGCGATGCCAACCTTCGGCGTGGTGGAAGGGGGACGCGGGAAGCGGCGGCCCCGACCCCGGCGGTAGAGGGGCCGCCGCTTCGAGGCGGCGGAGTTATGTCACGCCGCGCCGCCCGACTCCCATACCTCCTGAAACTAAACACTTTCAAAAGAGGCGACCATGGCGAAGATAGGAGGGTTCGACCCCAACAAGACGGGCGAGCAAGCCGTTCCGGGAGACCACCGTTCGGACGCAAGGTTGGAAATATCCCGAGACGTCGTGTCTCGCGCCGCTCCGTACCTCGCCATGACCGACGAGGGCCGAATTCACCAAGGAGAGGCCCTAAGGCCGAAAGCCGCAGAGATCAGCAAGGTCCTGTACGGCATCGCTCCCTCCGTAGACCGAGCGGACTACGACCGGCGCGTGTTGCCTCACCACCGTTTCGTAGACGAGACCGTCTGGAAGCCGATCTTAGGCAAGGACCTCCTTACGGCCGTCAAGGGCCACTTTCAAAACGAGGGCATTCATTGCCACACCCCGGAGGTTCTGGACAAGGAGTCGAGGCATTTCGCCCAAGCGGTCGCGAGCGGCGACGTTTCGAGGCTTTCGAACTTTCTGGAATGGACTCTGAAAGAGGACCCAGCGGTCATCGAGAAGATCCAAGCCCTACTGGGCTGAAGGCCCGAATCACCCCCCTTTCATCAACGAGTCGGTCCGAACAGTCCCATGCGCTTTAGGGATGCGTAGCGTCCGCAGTCGCCGATGACCACGTGGTCGAGCACCGGGATGTCGAGGAGCTCCCCCGCGCGCCGGAGGACCTCCGTGACCTGGACGTCCTCCGGCGAGGGTTGCGGGTCGCCGGACGGGTGGTTGTGGCCCACGACGACCGACGCCGCGTTGGCCAGGATGGCCGCCTTGAACACCTCCCTCGGCGAGACCAGAGCGGCGTTCAGCGTCCCGACGCTCACCGTATTGACGCCGATGAGGCGGTTCTGGGTACAGAGCAGCATCACCACGAAGTGCTCGCGGTCGGCGTGTCGGAGGTGCTCGGCGAAGACCTTCGCGACCTCATCGGGGCCGTCCATCTCGCGGCGCTCGGACGACCCGTCCAGGTTCTCCCGGACGAGGCGCACCCCGAAGACCGGAAAGCTCGCCTGGACGAGGGGCGAGTCGGCGTCGACGCCGTAGGAGAACGGGAGCGGGAATTGGGTCGGTCGACCTTGGTGCGGCACGGGAAGTCTCCTGGGGGAGGCCCCAAAGGCAGGGCGCTTCGAGTGTATTTCGATATCGAAAAAGACTCAAGAGCGGGGAGGTCGAAGAGCGTCGGCCGCCCTTCGGCGGGGACGCTCATCCATCCGTTTTTTGAGCGCCCAAGCTGGCGAGGGATGGAGTAGGAGCCACGTGCCGTTTTTCCTCAGCCAGGAGCCGACGTAGCAGCCCTGAGAGCCCTTCGGGAGTGTTCTTCCCCCACTCGGCATCGTTCTGGGGGAGTTTGACTTGATAGGTTTGGGTCGATTGACCTTTTGGCCTTCCGCGGGCTCGCGCTTTTTCGTCATCCATGACCAACTAGTAACACGGTCAGAAAATTATTTCAACATTATATAGCTATAAAATGTTGACAATCCATCTCCTTTTTGATATTTAGTAGCTATTAAATAGCTGCAATTAAGCGGCCATTCGGTGGTCAACCACCATAAGGAGAATCGACTATGAACGAACCATCAAAGAGTGCGGACATGTTCTCGGGGTTCAGCGTTACGTTCGGCATCCAGGAGATGAACCGGATTCGACCGGACTTGACCGACGAGCAGTGCGGAGCCGTTCTTGAATACTTCCTCGAAAGTTTTTTCGAGTACGGAGGTTGGAATTATTTCGCCAACATGATCGGAGACTATGCCGAAATGTTACACCCCGAGCCGGTAAAAGACGATTTGTCGGATGAAGAGGAGGTGGTGTGATGGAAGTCGAAACACCACTAAGTCCGAAAAAGGAGTGCGACATGAAAGACAAACGGGCAACCCGGGGCGAGTGGCTTCGGAAACTCCAAAACTGGTGGTTCCTGTTCAAGGGGGACGTTGACCAAATCGTGTGGTGCGAGGCACCGAGCGCGGACGTCTGGCGAGCCATGAACGAAATCGTCGAGGCCTTTCAAGAGACGCTCGACGCGGACGACGCCGAGGCTCTGAACGACGACCACTCCAAGGCGGGGCTTGTCGGGAGCGTTCGGCTCCTTAGCGAGTACCTGGACGACGTCTCCAACGGGCCGCTGCTCGAAACGAGATTGGGCAGGCGGCTGTTCGACGTCTCAAAGGGACATCGGTTCGGTGGCGAGACCATGCAATCCCAAAAGGAGGTGGCGTAATGGAAGCCGAAACACCGCTAAGCGCGAAGGTCGAAAACTCCATCCTCCGGGTGCTTGTTCACTTTTACCCAGCGGAGCACGACGACTACGAGGCAAAGCCATGCCTGAAGCACATCTTCTGGGACTTGGAGACCATTCGGGTTTGGGTGCTCGAGAACCAGGCGAAGGCTGTGGAAGGGAGGGTCGCACCATGACGCTACTCAAACCACGCTTCACCGGTGGCTCCGTTTACGCGACCCCGGGAATCCTCGACACCATCGACCCGGCCCACGTCGACGACGCCTTGACGCGGCACTTCGGCGGGGACTGGGGCGACTGCGGCGAGGAGGACCGGAAGGCCAACGAGGAGGCGCTCGAAGAGGGCTCGCGCCTCTTCTCGGTCTACCACGACCGGACGGGCGCTAAGTTCTGGATAATCACGGAGGCCGACCGAACATCGACCACCGTGCTTCTCCCGGATGAGTACTAACCCTTTGGGGGTCTCGCGAGAACGAGGCCCCTTTTATACGACCCCGCGACGCGCTCCGTCAAGCGTTCGCGGTGAGCGCAAAGGCGACGAACGAGCCTGGAACCAAGGCTTCGAAGCTGTCGCAGACAAGGCGGCGTTTCTAGACTCATCTCGCAACACACCTGACTCACCTTTTGATAAGCGACATGGCGCAACTGTCGAACAACCTGGAACGTATCACCAAGCGTGGAAAAGACGGAGGCGGCCAAGTTCCTCGGGGTGAGCACCCGGACGCTGGAGCGGATGGTCGTCAAAGGCCTTCTTTCTCCGGGGCGCAAGAAGGGCAAGACAAGGCCGGTGGTCGTGTTCGATCGGGCCGCGCTCGAACGCCTGAAGGCCAACCTCGGTTCGACACAGACCTCCGGCGCGCCGGCTCTCGCAAGCCCCGGCAAGCCGAAGGAGACGGTCGCTTTCCGGCTCGATCCGCACTACATGAAACGCCTCGAGGATCGGTCCATGGAGGAGGGGGTGAGCGCCGGCGACATGGCGCGGACGATGGTCGTTCGAAGCCTTGAGTCCGGCGACGAGGTGGCCAAGCTCCGACGCGGCCTGCAAGAGATGTTCTACATCCTGCTCGTCAGCAAGATGGAGGTGCCCGAGGCCGAGGCCGAGGACATGGTTCGACAGATCGGGGAGGTGGTCTGATGCTGAGCATGAACGCGATGTCGAGCAATCAGGCGGGCTACTACCTAGGACTCGCCCGCGAGGACCACGACTCGGTCGGCGGCGAGCCGCTCGGCGTTTGGCACGGGGAGGGCGCCGGTCTCCTCGGGCTCGCGGGCCACGTTCGACCCGACGAGCTGCTCAACCTGTTCGCCGGGCTCTCCCCGCACGGCGCCTCGCCCCTGGTGCAGTTCCAGAGGCACGAAGGGCGGGCGCTTCACCGTCCGGGTTGGGACCTGACCTTCTCGGTTCCCAAGACGCTGTCCGTCCTCTGGTCCCAGTCCTCGGACGCGGTTCGCGAAGAGATCCAGGCGGCTTGCCGCGAGTCGGCTTGCGCCGCCCTCGACTATCTTCAGGAGGTCGCCGCCTTCACCCGCCGAGGCTCCGGCAAGTCCGAACGAGGGGGCCTGATCGCGGCGCTCTTCGAGCACTCCACCTCGCGCGCCTTGGACCCGCAGCTGCACATCCACTGCCTCGTCATGAACGTGGGCGTGCGAAGCGACTCCAGCACTGGGACCTTGAGCTCGATGGGTCTGTTCGAGCACAAGATGGCCGCCGGGGCGCTCTTTCGCTCGCACCTGTCGGCCCTCTTGACCCAGGAACTCGGGACTCCGTGCCAAAGGGTGGCGAGCTGGTTCGAGGTGCCGGGCGTCGACCCTGGACTCACCAAGGAGCTGAGCAAACGCAGCGAGTCCATCCGAGAGGAGCTCGCGCGAATCGGGGCGAGCGACGCGAAAACGGCGGCGCGCGTGACGCTGGAGACGCGCGAGAAGAAGAGCGTCGTTTCCCGATCGGCGCTCTTCGAAAGCTGGGCAAAGACCGGCCACGACTTCGGATGGGGACCCCACCAGGCGAGCCGGCTCGTCGGCGCGTTCCCAGGGCGCTCCGCCGACGACCGCTCGTTCGACCGATTCGCGAAGGAGGCCTCCGCAAGACTCTCCGGATCCCAGGCCCACTTCGGCGAGAAGGACCTTATCCGAGGCGTGGCCGAGCGTTGCCAGGGGGAGGGAGCGCTCGCTCCGGAAGTGGTCCGTCACGCGCGGCGCTACCTCGCTCAAAGCCCCGAGATCGTTCGCCTCGGGGTCCACTTCGGAGAGGCTCGGTTCACGACCAAGTCGGCGCTCGCGCAGGAGCGCGACATGCTGGGGCACGTCGAGCGTCTCAAGAGCGGTTCCGACAGGTCCCTGCGGCCCGAGGCGGTGGTCGGCGCGATCGCGAAGGCCGGCGAGCTGACCCTCGCCGAGACCCGCGCGGTGTGGGGCATGACGATGGAGACCCGAGGCTTCGCCGTCGTCTCCGGGCTTTCGGGCGAGGGCAAGACGAAGACGCTCAACGCGGCCGTCCAGGCCTGGGAGGCGGAAGGGAGGACCGTTCTCGGCACGGCTCTCTCCGCCCGAGCTGCCAAGGAGTTCGAGAACGGGACGGGCGCTGGATCGACGACCTTGAGCCGGCTCTTCAAGGCGCTCGCAGCGGGAAGCCTCGGACTGTCCCCCGATCTCGTCCTGGTGCTGGACGAGGCGGGCATGGTCGCCACCTCGCAGATGGAGCGCCTGAGCAAAGCCTGCCTCGACGCGGGGGCGAAGCTGGTCTTGGTGGAGGGCGAGAGGCGTCTCCGGATCGAAGGACCGGGAACCCCGATGGGGGCGCTCGGGGTGGAGCACGATTCGGGAGACGGGAGCGAAACTCCGCGTCGGAAAGGAGGCGCGGCCCAAGCCATTGAATCCTCGAACCCGCGGAAGGTTTCGCCGTCGCGAGCGGCGGAGATCGAAGGATGGGCGGCGCGCGTGGCGACCGGCGGCCGCTCGCTCAAGGAGCCGGTCACGATCGACGGGAGCCCCGCCGAGGTCGAGGCGCTGAACAAGGCCGTCCAGACCAAGCGCCGCGAACTGGGAGCGCTGGGAACCGAAGCGATCGAGACGCCCCGAGCCCGATTCTTCGTGGGGGACCGCGTCCACTTCACGGATCGACATCGGGTTTTGGGCGTGGCGAAAGGCGAGCGGGGAACGCTGGTCGGATTCGATCCCGGCGACGGGGTCGTGCGCGTCGAGCTCGACCGTCGAGAGCGGATCAGTTTCCACAAAGGCGCTATAAAGAGCTTGGCCCTCGGTTACGCCGTCGCGGGCAAAGGCGAACGGCAAGGTCCGACCGGCAGCGCCTTCGGCGTCCCGAGCGCACCGGTTCCGGAGAACGGCACCGGTGTCAAGCCGCGTTCCCACGCAAAAAGCACAACGTTGCCCCATCCGGCTTCGAAAGAGCCAAGCAGAGAGGTAGAACCGATAATCGACGATACAGCCCGATCGCCTTCAGACGAGTCGACCTCCGAGGGAGCGAGACCCAACGAGGAGCTTTACATCGAGCGCACCCGGTAGGCGAACCGACCTGCCTCGAAATGGACTCAGCACATGGCCAACAAGAAAACCCAGATCGCAAACACCGAGGGTGAAGGACCGGCGATGTCGTCCACCCCGGTTTCCCAGCACGAGATGCTAAGGGGGCGACGGCTCCTCACGATGGAGCAGATGGCGAAGAATCTCCAGGTCCAGCAGCCGTATGGAGACAACGGCATCCTGTTGGGACCCTTTGAGCTTCCTTCGGACGATGCCACCAAGCACATCGCCATCGTCGGAGCCCCAGGCTCGGGAAAGACGGTCCTGATGCTCGCCATGATGCAGGCGGTTCTGCCCCACGTCGGTGAACCGTGGAAGAGTTGGATGACCCGAGACAAGGCGCTTGCGAGCATTGCCCAGAGCAATGCCGCGAGCGCTGCGGCCGCTCAACCGCCAAGCAGCTACGTGAGTCGCAGCCCGAGGAAGATCGAGGCGGCCAGGAAACGCTGGCGAGCGGTCAACGTCGCGCTCGGCGTCAGCACGCTGCTGTCCTTCGCGATCCCCCCGCTTTGGCTTGCGACGATCGTTCTTGCGGCGGTCAGCTACTCGCGGTACCGCGGCTATCGCGCGGCCCAGATAGGAACCCTCGTCGCTACGAGTCCGCCGACGAACGATCCGTCGAAGGAGCCGGAACCGGCGTACGCAGGCCTTTGGGAGTGGGACATGCATCGCGCCCTGGTGTACGACGCCAAGCTGGAGATCCTTCCGCAGCTCAAGGGCATGAGGCGGATGAGGGCTACGATACACGTGCTGAACCCCTTCGACACGCGTTCGACGGCATGGGACATGGCCGCCGACATCACGGAGGTCGCAACGGCCAAGCAAATCGCGGCCATCTTCATTCCCGAAGAGAAGAACGCCTCCCAGCCCTACTTCAGCGACGCCTCCCGCCAACTTCTGGAGGGGGTCTTCGTCGCGTTCATCCTCACCCGCGCCGGAAAGTGGACCTTCCGCGACGTGCTCAACGCCACCAAGAGCCGTTCGACCCTGATCGGGGTGCTAGGCTCGTCGCCCGTGACCGAGCACCTCGTCGAGACCTATCTCGGCAACGAGCGGGAGTCCAAGAGCGTTCTTGCGACCCTCGCGACGAAGCTTGGGCCGTACGACGTCGTTGCGGCGCTTTGGCACCAGACGAAGCAGAAGATCAGCCTGAAGGATTGGCTCGAATCGGAGTCCATTCTCGTACTCGCCAACGACGAGGCCTACCGTTCTTCTCTGGACGTTATCAACCAGGTCATCTTCAAGCGCATCGTCGAGCTGCTCTTGGCCAAGGACGCGACGTCGAGCGGAAGAACCTGGTTCTTCCTCGACGAGGTCAAGGAGGCCGGGAACCTAGACGCCCTGGGGCGGCTCATGACCAAGGGCCGGTTCGTCGGCGCCGCGGTCGTTCTGGGTCTCCAGGACGTCGAGGGGTTCTACGACACCTTCGGCGAGAACAAGGCCAAGTCGATCCTCGGCCAGTGCGCGACCAAGGTCTTCCTCCGCCTAGACTCGACCGAGACGGCGAAGTGGGCCGAATCCGTCTTCGGCGAGTACGAGGCCATCGAGATGAAGCAGAGCGCGACCCTCGGCGAGTCGACGACCGACGGAAAGACCGACACCAAGGGCACCGGCCGGTCGAGCACGAGCACCGAAGGAACGTCGCGCAGCGGCTTGGGCCTGAACGCCACCCACGGCTCGAACAGCAGCACCTCGGAGACCTTCTCGACGAACGAAAGCACGGCCACGTCGAGCACCGTCGGAGAGAACAAGTCCCTCAGCAAGTCGGCCGAGATCGCGAAACGACAAGCGATCCTCGCTTCCGAGTTCATGAACCTGCCGATGACGAGCTTCTCCGGGGGGCTCCACGGCTTTATCGCCCACCACAGCGGAGCCGCAAGGTTCAACGACGTGAACTTCCGAACCTTTCTGAACAAGAAGGACCCTGCCGTCAAGCGCGTCGACTACCGCGGCCCCGATGCGCAGATCCTCCAGCCGTGGTCGGACTCCGAGCGCGAGGACTTCGTACCAGGGTCTTCCATCCCTCCCGCGCCTCCGGCGTCCGGGGCCCCGGCAGCCGCCAATCCCCCGCCGGGCGCCGGCGCGAACCCGTCGACTGCGGGCCAAGGCTCGAACCCTCCGGCTCCAACCCCTTCGAACGCACCGACGCCGCCCGCACCTTCCGCAACGCAAGCGCCGCCACGACCGCCTCGCCGGCCAAAAGCCAAGTCGACTCCGCACAACGCGACTTCGGCCTCTCCCCAACCGCCGTCGAAGACCCCGGCTTCCGGCACCCCCAGTCCCAAGGCGGCCCAACAAAAATTCCACGGCAGCGTTCTGCCCGGATCGAACGCGGCTAAAGGGATCACTCGGAACAAATGAGGCAAGACCAGGACGCCCGCGAGCAGGAAGGTACGTACCCGAATCTGCACCTTTGGCACAACGAGGTCGCCGACTACAGCGTCGCGATCAACGGGGAGAGAGAGCCCAGCCGGTTTTGGGTGCAGGCCGCCGTGCCCGTGGAAAGCGGGGAGCGGCCCAAGCTCATCCTCGAGGAGCACGCGGAGAACATGGGCAGGAGCCTCGACGACGATGCGTTGAAGGCCGACGTCATCACCCGGATTTCCGGCGAGATGAGTTACCAGGCCAACGACATCGACTGGTTCTACCGGGACGACAACGGCCAGGTGCAGGCGGTCGATCTCACCTACGAGCAAGAGCGAAGAGAGCACCCGACGTTCACCGAGCTTAGGCAAAGCGGCGACCTGAACCGCGACGACCTCGATGAGGCGAGAGCACGCTTCTTCCCCGACCAGACCGTGAACGTCTTTACCGCCGAGACGGTGGAGCCTTCGGTCGAAAAGCTAGAGGAGCTCGACGCGGCCTTCCATGGACGGACCAACGACACCCTCAACGATGCTCGCTCGCGCCAAGGCGACGAGGGGCAAGGGGTCTACGAACCCGACATCGATCTCAGCAAAGAGAGCTTCACTCCAAGGAGCGAGGTCTTCCAGCCCGAGCAACCGACCCAGGATGCGAACGAGAACGAGATCCAGAGGGATGGCCGCTAGGCCTGCTTAAGAGTTCCGGATGATGCCTTTCGCCGGATTGGACCCGGGAAGGAAGCCGCCTTTAGGACGATTCTGGCCACACAGCGAGCCCGATGGGCGACCTGTCGGGGCGCTTTGCATGGTGAATCCATGGCGTTCGCACACGGCCTTTATCTCTTGAATCGTTGCCCCAGGGGCCGCCGCCAGGGCCTGCCGCTCGGCCAAGCCAAGGATCTCCATGCCACGGTGCAGGCCGAACAGGCGAATGACCGAAACGGTCATCGAGAGCGCGCCGGGCTTCTTCATCTCTTCGAAGAGTAGATGGCCCAAGGCGTCCGAAAGCGCCGCCTCAAAGGAAGGGCCGTTTTCGTGCCCGGGAATCGTAAGATCGCTCATAGATGCTCCTCTGAAAAATTGCTTAAGGGCGTTATGGGCGGCTAACGCGTTAGGGTGATGTAATTTCCAGGGTTAGAGTTGAGGCCTAAGCGAAGTTGAGGGCAGAGCAGTAGGGGAGGATCTCAACGATGTACTGCTCGGTCACGGCGGGCCAGCCGGGGAACTTTGAAAGGATGAACACGGCCCCGCGAGATGGATCGACGTGGACGGTTAGCGGGCAGCCCTCGATCATGACGGTGCGCGGCGTGCTGAATCCGGGACCCGAGGCGAAACGGACCGCGCGGTCGATGGCGCGCTGGGCGAGCGGCGCGGTCGCCGGATCCTGCATGACCCGCAGCGTTCCCTGAGCGACAAGAATCTTTAGCCCCGAAGCGGGCAGAATGGACGTCCGCAGAGCGGGGGGGTTTGGAAGATTCATCGCGGCCTCCTTTCAGGTTCGGAGGCATATTGCTGGATTGCAAATCCTTAAGCAAGCGAAATGAGGGTCAGTGCAGGGTCGATGAGGTTTGTCAACGATGGCACCGTCGACCCTGGTGAAGGAGGCTTCCAGACCCGGTAGATACGGGCGCGTGTACGGTCGCCTTCGCGGACATTGGTCGTCAGGCCCCTAATAAGGTCGAGCCGCCGAAGAGACCACTCTCGACGAGTGAACACCGCGCGCGCGGAGATCTGCCGCCGAACCGGGACGGAGGCGGTCGGGGAGAGCCTTTCCCATCCGATCCACCGACCGACGCAGAGTAGACTCTGCCCCATGGCAACCGAAAGGATGGAGGTTCTTCCTTGACTCTCGCCCTGATGGCGGCTTTCACACTTCCGTGCCTCCGGTCCGCACTTCCGCTGGAACGCGTTCGCGTCCTTCCTTTCGAGGTCGTGGCGGAGTCCTTCCCAGAGGCTCCGGCTCGCGAAGACGAGGCCCCGCTCCTCGCGAGGCTTCGGACGCAGGCAAACGACTGGGCCGTACGGGCGTTGAAGGTCAACGGCGTTGCGCGGGAAGCGGTCGTTTCGACCGAGGCCAGCGGGGACACGTCGTATACGCTACAGGGACGGCTGCATCTTCCGGTTGCCCTTCCGCCCCACCTCATCGGGTTCGACGCCTGGAACCGCCGGGGCCGCTTCATGAGCGGCGAGGTGGACCTGCGCGACGCCTCGGGCGCGGCCGTCGCCCATCGGGCCTTCCAACTCGTGTGGGGCGACGGACAGTGGCTGACCGGCGCGCGCGCCAAGCACAACGCGCCGCTCGACGACGTGCTCATGGCGTACGTCCGAAAGTCCGTCGACCGGGTCGTGCTCGGCGTCAAGCGCGAGATCCAGGCTCAGAACCGCCGACTGTAGCCCACCGCCACGAACGGGCGCGCGGGGGTGAGGCCCGAGACGCCGGTCCCTACGCTGAGGTCGAGCTGCGTGTTGCGGTCCGTGACGATCGCCACCCCGCCGTCGACCGTCAGCGCGTTCCTGCCGCCGCGCGACTCCGGCGCGCTCAGGCCGCCGTCCACGAAGTAGTTCAGCGTCTTCGTCGGCCAGTAGTTCACGGTCAGCGCCCCTAGGAAGGTGGCGTAGCGGCGGCCATTCCCGTCCTCGTACGCGCCCACGCCGACGTTCGGGTTCAGGGACCACCGAGGCGACGCCACGTCCCAGTCCGCCGATAGCCGCACGTCGGCGGTCGTCTCTTCCGTGCGGAAGTCTGACGAGCCGGACTGGGGGAACACGCGGGCGATGAGGCCGAGCGAGGGCCTTCGAACGCCGGCGGAGTCCTGGAAGTGGAACTTCGCTCCGACCGAGGTGGGAGCGTAGCCGACCGTGTGGTCCGTCCTTCCGAAACGCTCGGTCGCGAGGAACGTCGGCCCGTTGCCCTCCACGCGGATCTCCCAGCGCTCGTCGACCCCGAACCGCAGGAGGGTCGGAAGCTGAAGGTCCCAGGAGCCGGGCCGCCTCTCGTAGGTGAGGCCCGTCTCAAGCTGGAACCGGCGCTTTCCGACGACCGTGCTTCCGTCCGCGATCCCGGGACGGTCGGGGTTGATGAGGTCGGTCGGGTCCTTGGAGCCTTGTCCCGCGCCCTGCAGCGACGCACAAACCAACAACAGGCTAGCCGACCCACTCACGCCTCGTTATAGCGCATTTTCCAGGTCCCGACCGAAGGTCAGCGGCGGCGGACCGCGCCGGCTCGCCTTCGTCTGCGCCAGATGAGGGCTGCGGCGGCGGGACCGAGCGCCAGCCCGACGGGGGGCTCGGGGACCGGCGCCGAGTCGAGCCGCACGTTGTCCAGGCCGGTGAGGTCCTCTCCGACGTACCAGTCGGCCTCGATGTAGAGCCCGTCGAGGCCGGACAACACGGCCCGGAGCATGGCGTCGGAGATCGGCGTCCCGCCGGGCTCGGGTGAGAGGCTCCACGAGGCCCCCGCCAGCGGAATCGAGACGCCGGTCCAGCTCGTGCCCGGCGGGACGCCCACGGCGTAGACCGCGATCGACCCGGAGGTCAGGATCGCGCCGGGGTACACGCCGTCCTCCAGGGAGGCGAAGGTGTCGAAGCGAAGGTCCGTGCCGAACGCCCCGGACCGGTCGCCGAGGTAGGCCTCGGGAGCGCTGAAGAAGTTCCAGTCCGAGACGTCCGGGGTCAGCAGAGCCCCGCCCGGCGCGCCCCCTTCCGGGCTCCACCCCGCCGGGGCGAAGTCGTTCGCCAAGCCCGCGGCGAAGCTGAAGTTGCAGGTCCGCCAGCCCTGGTTGTCCGCGTCGAAGGTGTCCAGCACGGCGGGCGCGACGGCGCTGAGCCCTGCGGCCAGCAGAAGCGCGCCGAGACGGATCGTGAGGGCGGATGGCATGGTATAGACCGGTGGGCGTCCCTGAGTAGGATAGCCGTTCGACGACAGATCGCGGGGAAACGTCCGTAGCCAGCCGAAAGGGCGCAAGGACGGGCGCCCGTCCTTAGGGATCTTACCGGGCAGGTTCCGTCGCCAGCCGCCGCAGCTCGGGCCACGCCGCGCGCAACTGGGCCATGCGCGACCCCTGCGCCTGCGCCGCCGCGACCAACTCGAGGTCGATCTCGGCGAACAGAGCGTGGTCCTGCGCGAGCGGAGCCTCCGCCACCACCGTTCCGAAAGGATCGACCACCATCGAGCCGCCGACGAACCCCTTGCCGCCTTCGAAGCCGCAGAGCTGCGCGTTCAGGCAGTACACGCCGTGCGCCTCGCTTACGTCCCGGAACAGTCGCCGATAGCGGGCGTGGTTGGCGGGCTCGGCGTGGCCGAAGTCACGGGCGGGCGAGGCCGTGGGCGCGACGATCGCCTGGGCGCCACGCAACGCGCAGAGCGTCGGGAGGACGCCGTGCCAGACGTCCTCGCAGATGAGGATCGCGAACCGTCCCAGGCGCGTGTCGAACACCGTGAGGTCGTTGCCGCGACCCACGAACCGCTCCTCGTCGAACACGCCGTAGGTGGGCAGGAAGAACTTGCGGTAACAGGCGCGCAGCGTGGTGCCTCGGGGCGAGACTTCCATATAGGCCGCGCTGTTGTGCAGGTTCCCTTCGTGCTTCTCGTAGAACCCGACCACGACGTCGACGGACCGGCGCAAACTGCCCCGCAGCCGTCGGTCGAGTTCCTCGCACAGCTCCTTCGTCGTCCGGGCGGCGTCGAGCACTCCGCCCTCCAGGAAGTACCCGGTCGCCGCCGTCTCCGAGAACACCACCAGTTCCGCCCCGTCGGCGCTCGCCGCGAGGGTAAGAACCGCGATCCTGTCGAGGTTCTCCTCCACCCGGGCCTTGCGGGGCGCAAACTGTACGCACGCGACACGGTAGGCGCTCATCGCGTTCTTAGACGCGAGAGGGTTCCTGCGCGGGTAGGCTCTCCCGAAGAACGTGCCGCGTCGCCTGTTGCTGTCGCTGATCCTTTTGCTCGGACTGGCCTTCCAGTGCCTGGGCCAATCCGCGCCCCTTTTTCTGTGCGAAGGTGGATCTTGCGGCCAGACGCTCAACGTCTGTTGCTGCCTCGCCACCACGGCTGGAGCGCCCACCGCGGGTGGAGTGCGGTGTGCCCCTAAGTGCGGCTGCATCCTCACCGCGGTGGCAGGGCTCCCGCACGGTAGAGATGCCACGTTCGAAAACGCGCCCGCGCCGACCCTCGCCGTGGCCGCGCCTCCGCCCATTCTGGCCGTGCTCCTGGCGCTCGCCGAGCGTCCGCTGGAGGGCAAGCCGGCGTTGCCGGGGCCGTCAGCCGCCTTCGGCCCCCCGCCGTACTTCGAGGGCGCCGCCCTGCGAGCGCCGCCCGATCTTCGGAAGTAGCCGCGACGGCCCTCCGCGTGTCGGAGGCCCGCGTTTCGCGCGCCTCGAGGGCCGTTCTCCGGAGGCGCGTCCAGCCCGCCGCCTATTGTGCGGCCACGCCTCCGGAGACCAACCCTTTATGAAGCCCCCCGTCGAAGTCGTCCTCATCAATTGGAAGAGGCCCGACAACGTTTCCGCCATCGTCGACGCCCTGATATTGCAGACCGTGCCCTGTACCATCACGGTGTGCGACTGCCATCCCTCGCGCGAGTTCGCCCTCGCGCCCGTGACCCTCTCCAAGATCGACCGCGTTTACCGCTGGACGCACAACCTGGGAGCCTACAGCCGCTACGTACCGTGCGCGGGCTACGATCACGAGTACACCTACCTGCCGGACGACGATATGCTTCCCGGCTCGCGCTGCCTGGAGCACTTTCTCGACCACGCTCGCTGGGGCCGGTTCGGCGTGCTGGGGCAGAACGGCCGACGGCTGAAGCCCGACGGCGTGTACCGCACCGCAAAGGTCAGGCGCACCCGCAAGTACGAGGAGGTCGACCTCGTGGTGCGCGCCTACTTCGTCCAGACGCGGAACCTCCCCCTCATCGCGACCACACGGTGGGACTTCGGCCTCCAAGGCGCGACCGACGCCGAGGACGACATCCTTCTCGCCGTCGCCATGCAGCTTAAGGCGGGACTGGGCTGCTACCTAACGCCCCACTCCTCGGACGAGGAGACGTCGGTCGTAAAAACGCCTCTCCCGTCGCCCCACGCGCTCTCGCAACGGCGAGACCACCTCGCGCGCCGCACGGACCTGCTCCGCCGCGCGCAGGCGATGGGTTGGGAGCCCCATTCCCAACGCTGCCGGTCCGGGATTCCGAGGCTGCTGGACGTACGACGATGAGCGGGAGCCAGTCGACGCCGGCCGCCTTCGCAAGGCCTTCTCTATGGCGATCCTCTTTGGGGACCCTAATGGGACCGATGTCGTCCAAGGTCGCGTGTCCGGCGCCTTCGTCTCCACCTGCCTCTGGGCCGTCGTGCCGGTCGTGTGCCTCGTCGCGTCGGGCCTGATCGCCTATCGGTACCCGCCGGGGGCTGTGCTCCGGAGCACCATCCTCCACTTCGCGGCGGGCGTGGTGTTCTCCGTGGTGGCGGTGGAGCTCTTGCCGGACATCGTGAAGCGGCACGTTCCGTGGGAGATCGGGCTGGGGTTCAGCCTCGGCGTCGCGGCGATGCTAGGCCTTCGGGCGCTCGCGGAAGGGACGGAGAAGGGCGAGTCGGAGGCGGCGGGGACGGTTCCCTGGGGGCTGGTCGTGGGGATCGGGGTGGACGTTCTGGTGGACGGGCTGCTGCTGGGCATCGTGTTCGCCGCCGGGCCGAAGGCGGGGCTGCTGCTCGCGCTCGCGCTGGCGTTCGAGCTGGTGTCCTTGGGGCTAGCGATGGGGTCGCAGTTCTCCGAGCGGCGGCTGACGCCGCGCGCGTCGGCGGGGCTTCTTGTGGGAACGGCGCTGACGTTCTTCGTGGGCGCGGCGGCGAGCGTCGCGTTCACCTCGTTCCTCTCAGCGGACGCCCTGGAGATCGTGCTGTCGTTCGGCCTCGCGGCGCTGCTCTTCCTGGTGACTGAGGAGTTGCTGGTCGAGGCGCACGAGGAGAAGGAGGGGCTTTGGCAGACGACGGCGTTCTTCGGCGGCTTCCTCGCGTTCCTGCTTCTCGGGATGGTGGCGTAGGGCGCCTAGCTTATCCACGAGGGCGGCGAGACGAGGGATCGCGATGACGGGCCAGTCGTACCAGCCCGCCGAAGAGGAAGAGCGCGGCGAAGGAGGAGAGCAGGGACGCCGGAAGGGGCAGCCAACGGGGGCCGTGCGCGGCGTGCCAGCCGAGGGCGGCGTTGCCCAGGGTCAGAAGGGCGGAACCGACGGTGAGGGGGATGAACCACAGCAGGGGCGTCCGGCCGTTCCTGTGGAGCGCGGCAAATATGGAGCAGAGGCCATAGAGCGTCCCACCGAGGCTGAGAATCCCGGCGATGATCGCAAAGACCACCCTATTTCCCCCAGAACGTCATCGAGGCGATCTGCGCGAGTCCTGCGGCAACCATCGTGAGGGCGGCTGCCCACCCCAGGACCCTCTGGCGCGGTCCCAGGCAAAAGCCGCCCATGACGTCGTCGCGGCAACTCATCAGCATGGTCATCACCATGATCGGCCCCGCCATGACGCCGTTGATGACGGCGGCCCAGTACAGGGCCTTGATGGGGTTGACGTTCGCGAGGTTCAGCCCGAGGCCGATCAGGATGGCGGCCCCCAGCACGATGTAGAAGTTCCGCGCCTGGACGAACCGGCGCTCCAGTCCCACCCGCCAGCCGAACGCCTCTCCGATGGCGTAGGCGGCAGAGCCCGCCAGAATCGGAACCGCGAGCAGCCCGGTGCCCACGATGCCGAGGGAGAACACGACGAACGCGAGCTGCCCGGCGACCGGCCTCAAGGCCTGCGCCGCCTGCGCGGAGGTCTCGATGTCCGTGACCCCCCGCGCGTTGAGGGTCGCGGCCACGGCGACGATGATGCAGTAGGCCACGAGGCTCGACACGCCCATGCCGAGGGCGGTGTCCACGCGGATGAGCCGCAGTTGGTAGGGAGCTTGGTCGGGCGCCTTCCGGAGGGGCCGGTCGGCCTTGTGCGCATGAACCTCCTCGACCTCCTCGGACGCCTGCCAGAAGAAAAGATACGGACTGATCGTGGTACCGAGAAGGGCGACGAGGCCCGTGATGTAGCTGCGGTCGAGTCGTATCGACGGCAACACGGTGGAACGGAGCGCCTTCGGCCAGTCGACGCCCGCCATGAAGACGGTGGCGACGTAGGCCAGCAGCGCGAGCGTCAGCCACTTCAGGAAGCCGACGTACCGGTGGTAGGGCACGAGGACCTGGAGGGCCAACGACACGACGGCGAGAACGGCGGCGTACACCAGGATCGGGCCTCCGAAGACCAGCGCGACCGCCGCGCCCATCGCGCCGATGTCGGCCCCGAGGTTGATGACGTTCGCCACCACGAGCATCAGGACGAACACCAGGGCGACCGGCCGCGAGTAGTGGCGCACGAGGTTGCCCGCGATGCCCCGCCCCGTCACCCGGCCGATGACGGCGCTGGTCTGCTGGATGCCGAACATCAGCGGATAGGTGAACAGCAGCGGCCACAGCATGGCGTAGCCGAACTGCGCGCCGACCTGGGAGTAGGTGGCGATGCCGCTCGGGTCGTCGTCCGAGGCACCCGTCACGAGGCCGGGGCCGACGAGGCTGAACAGCCCGCGCTCTGTTCCGTGGTGCTCTGCGTCGGCGTCCGTCATGGCGATGCGACCATTGTAGCCCTGACAGGGCAATCCCTTCCGATGGTCGGCTCGCCCGACGCGCGGTGACCGTATCGTTATGGCCCTTCCAGGCGTAGTTACAGGTGTGAGACGACTCAACCTTTTCGCGGCGCTGGCGACGGGCGTTCTCTTCGCAGCGGCGGCCAGCGCTCCGGCGCAGTTCCACGGCGGCGGCCATTTCGGCGGGCACGGGTTTCGCCGCGGACACTCTGGCTTTGGGCTGGGCCTTGGCTTCGGGAGCCGGGGCTTCGCGCCTCGCCGGACGACCTACCAGAACGCCTTTACCGGCGACGTGGCCTACGCCGAGCGGGCGGTGAACGAGTTCCGGGCGGTGTACGAGAAGCGCGGCGGGGACCGGCTGGGGATCAAGGCCGACGTGCAACGGCTGGACCAGACGATGGAGCGGTTGCGGCGCGAGGCCGAGGCGTTCGGCGCGCCCACCAACCGGGGCGAGGACCTGATGCGCGGGGTGCAGTCCGACGCCGACGCCATCGACCGGCGCTTCCGCGACTCGGACGACTCCCTGCGGGGCCGCTGGGACGACGCGCTGCGGCTCGTCGACCGACTCGCGCGGAGCTACCGGACGGGTTAGCCAAACGTCCGAAAGGGCGCTAAGATAGAGAAGCGTCGGAGAAAACAATGAGCGCCACCGCCGTCCGCTTCCTCGCCCTGGTGGGCGGCGCCCTCGCCTCGGTCGCGTCCGCGCAGAACACCGGCCCGGGCGCGGCGCACAGCTATCCCCCGCGCTTCGGTTCAGACCAGACGAGGCGCTCGACGGTCAATCTTGCGCCCCTCTTTTCGCGGGGCAAGGCGAAGAGCCGTGTTCGCGAGATCGTGGAGAAAAGCCGCGCGGGCTATATGGGGAGCGAACTGCGCTACGCCGCGCCGAGCATCGACCGCGACTTTCACGCCGCCTTCTTCACATCCCTGCGCCTCGGCGGCGAGTTCGTTCCCCATCGGCACCAGTACAGTCTTCGCTTCGACGGGGACGACCTCGACGGCTTCGGCCTCGCACCGTATTCGCTCGGCTTTTCGGGGCGCCTCGATCTGCATGGGCGGATCCATGACTCCCGTTACCGCTACCCTTGAGGGTCGAGCGACACGCGCCGCCCACCATTCGCGTCTGCCTGCGTTCACCGGGCCAACGCGAAGGCGGAGAGAGGAGCCCCTCCCTCGTACGCTGTCCCTGCCCCGAATGCCCCGGCGAACCTTCGCTAGCGAAACCACGATGTCCCTCTTCCACTCGAACGACCACGGCTCCGAAACCCGCGACCCCGCGCTCCAGCGCTACATCCAGGCCAGCGCCGATTGCGCCGCCGAGTGCCGCGTCGCCTGCGAGGCGCTCTCCGGCGAGCCCGGCATGAGCGACTGCTCCCACGCGTGCCACGAGGCCCACAAGGAGTGCCACCAGTTCCTAGAGGCCCTGCGCGAGGGCTCGCTTTCCGACGCCCCCCACTGCGCCGACATGTGCGCGCGCGCCGCCGCGCAGTGCGAGCGCTACCCCGACCATCCCGCCTGCGTTCGTTGCGCCGAGGTCTGCCGCCGCACCGAGGCGATCCTGCGCGGGACGGCGTAGTCTTCCGGCGGAACCGTCGGAACGCCGCGTTCGTCCCAGGGACCGGAGTCCTAGGACGTCTCCAACGGCCTTCGCGCTCCGCGTACCGAAAGGAAACCCATGAACGAAGACATGAAATCCGAGATCGCCGACTGCGAAGCCGCCGCCGCCGCCGCCCACGAGTGCGAGCACATTTGCCGCAACGAAGGCATGACCGAGTGCGCCGACGCTTGCCACGCCTGTCACAAGGCCTGCGAGAAGTGCGTCGAGACGATGAAGGGCGGCTCCCACGCCGACTGCGTGGCCTGCGCCGAGGCCTGCCGCAAGTGCGCGGAGGAGTGCGAGAAGCACCCGGACCACGACCACTGCGTCCGCTGCGCCCAAGCCTGCCGCAAGTGCGAGGCGTCCTGCGGCGCGATGTAACACGCCTAGGGAGCCGGGTGCGCGTGGCCGTGGTCGGGGGGCGGGTGCGGGCTCTCGCCCCGCGCGTGGGCCAGACCGTGGCTCGCCATCTCGTATCCGGCGGAGCACGAGACGCAAGCCCCGGCCACGAGGAACGCGATTCCCAGCCACGCCAACCACCCTTTCGCCCGCTGTCGGCGCATCCCTCTCTATTTTGGCGCGTCCGTCCGGTCGCGCGAGCCGAAAAAACGGAGAAATCTGGCGAACTTCCAAGGCGATTCGGCGTTGGTATGGATTGTAGGGGTCGCGAAGGCCCTTCGACTCCGAGTTAAGAACCATGAACAACTTGTTCGGACGCACCCTCGCCATCGTCGGCGCGGGCCTCTTCCTCGCCTCTCTCGGCGCCGCCCAGGGTTACCGCCGCGACCGGGGCCACGACGACGGTTACTACGGCGGCGGCTACTCGAACGGCGGGCGCCGCGCGAACCCGCCCAAGGCACTCGACCACCAGTTCCTCGACCTCTTCCGAGGCGGCGGACACCTCCAGCAGGATCGCCGCAACTACGAGCGCCAGCAGCGCCGCTACAACGACTACGGCTATGGCGGCTATGATCGCCGCGACGACCACGGCTACACGCGCGGCCGGGGCTACGACGACCACGGACGCCGCCGCCACTGATCGTCCCTCGGCGGGGCGCGCTGGGCGCCCCGCCCCCGTCGTCATCCCACCTTCACTACGCCAAGCTCCGCGATCTCGGTGGCCTGCCCGGTGCTCGCGCTGACGAAGCGGTAGGCGCAGGCGACCCAGCCCGGCGGGAACGGCACGGCGCGCGAGGAGGCGGAGGGGAACGCCACGAACGCCTGCGTCCGGTACTTGTCCCGGTACGCCCGCCGGTTGCGCGAGGCCAGGGGCTGGAGCAGCAGCTCGGTGACCACGCCCGGCGCGTTGGGGCCGGTCGAGGCGAACGTCACGCCGGTCGTGGTCCCCGCCGTCGAGGCCGACACCACGTCCCCGAAGAACGGGAGCGCGGACGGGGCGAGGGGGACGGGGGCCGCCGGGCTCAGGCGCAGGAGCCGGCCGTAGAGCGTCGTGAAGGCGTTCATCGGCCTCATCCCGACGCCCTTCGCGTAGGCCGCCCAGAGCGCGGCCGCCGAGGGGTCGAGGTTTGACCACGCCCGCGCCGCCAAACTTTGCCGCTGTCGGAACGCCCGCTGCGCCGGGGTCTGCGGGTCGTGGGGGATCACGAGGTCCCGGACCACCGTCCCGTTCGCCGTCCGCACGAACACCGCGTTCCCCACGCGCCCGCTGAGCTCCCCGCCCAAAGGCCCCGCCGTCATCTTCGCCATGAGGTGAGCATCGGGAGGGCGAAGGCGATTCTTTAGGCCACAGAACGCTCGCCCTTCGAGAGAACAAACGGTGAGCAAAGGGAGAACGAACGGCGGGCGTTCGGTCCCCGCCACTTCCGACCATGCGGATCGCCTTTCTGCTCATCGAACAAGCCAGAACGTAGCGATCCAGTACAATAGGGGAGAAGGTGACCGCGTGAAAGTCTACGGCGATCTGAACATCGAACTCCAGGGATTGAGCGTCAGCGAGTGCATCGATCTGCTCGAAGCGGTCGAGGCTCCCCAGTGGCGGCGCAACCACGACATGGAGAAGGACATTCGGGGCGCGGGCTCCGACATGTACTGCTTCGACTTTACGCCGACCGTCGACACGATCGCGGTCCCCGCCGCCCACGTCTGGCTGGCGGCGAACGACGAGGGAACGGCGGTCTACGTCCCCAACATCATCCCGATCGGCAAGAGCGAACTGACGGTCACGGAGTACAACGCCGTTCGCGACCGGTTCTTCGAGGACGTCGTCGCGGAGGCCATCGAGGGGCGGCTCGTGCATCTGAGTAAGGTCGACATCGACGTTGACGACGTGATGAGCGAGGAGACGGCGAAGGCCCTCAAGACGTTCTCCGCCGCCGCGAACAAATCGACGGGCAGTTCGCATCCGATGGACCAGAAGCGCTGGTTCGACTTCATCATCAAGTGCTTCAAGAACGACGACCGGGTGGGTCCGGACTTCGTGGGCAACTGGCTGACCGAGCAGGGTTGGGACGAGCGCCACATCCGCGAGCTGCGCTCGGAGTTCGAGCAGGGCCTCTCCCTTCTCCGTCAGAACGCGGCGAGGAACTAAGGGGCTTGCCCACGTGCGCCCAGGTTGCAGCGGGCCTGGCTCAGGCCGGACTTCCGACTCTCCTGTTGGACACCTGCTCTATGATCGACGTCGCGCGGGGGCCGTCGCGGTTCGACGCGCGTGAGATGCAGGACGCTCGGGACCTGATCGCCGCGGCGATCTCTCCAGCGCCACGATGCGCGTTTGTCCACGCTTCGTCCGTGCGTGCAGAATACGTGAACAACATCGCGTCGGGCGAAAAGGACCTGCGAAGCAGGATCGGCCTCGTGTCCGACTCTCTCGAAGCGCTGGAGGTCGTCGAGCGGTGGCTCGATCCCGCGTTCGCCGGTTACGTCCGCCCATCCGCGAGTCTCGCGCCGCACCTTCGCAGCCTGTCCCACAAGGCGAAGGGGGCCTGCACGATTCTGAACCGGTCGTCGACCAGTCTTGCAAGGGCGATGAAGCGCGTAGCGACCAAGACCGCGCCCGCCAAGCAAGGCAAGGACTCGACGAGCGACTGCCTGATCCTTGAGGAGTATCTCGAACTGGGAAGGTCTCTCACGAAGCCCACCCCCTTCCCGGTCGTCATGTTGACATCCAACAAAACCGACTTCGGCACCCCGACGGTCGAAGCCGAGTTGGCGGCGGTCGGCATCGGCTTCGCGATGAACTGGGGCTACGCCAAGCACCTGCTCGGTTTGTAATCCGCGCAAGCTTTGTGGATCGATGTCTTTCGGAACGCACACCTTCCAGGTGTTCCAGGTGCCTCGCCAAGGGGAGAACCACGTTCGGGGAGGCCCCGCTACAAGGCCGAGCCTCCCGTCGGCGGAGCAACCCGCCCACCATCCGGGTTCGGCGCGTTGACTGTGTGGCGAATCATGGCCGCTCCTCTAGGCACGGGTACATCAGAGGAGCGTGCGTTGAGCCTTAGGTTCTGCTTGGTCTCCGGCAGGTGGTCTACTCTGCGGCTATACTCGTTCGCAAATGCGTTCCTGTCTCGTTCCTTTGGTCCTTGCCCTTGCCGCCGTCTCGTCGGCCCAGACCGCCGCACCCACTTCCGGCGAAGAGATCACGAAGCTGGTCGAAAAGCTCCAGGAGACCATCGAGGACAAGGGCTCCTTCGACTTTGGCCCCGGCGACTCGTCGAACGTGAACAGCCGCGTTCCGAAGATCGACGAGAAGGGCATCACCTGGGAGGTGTCCGAAACCAGCCCCGTCCTACGAAGCATGAAGACCAAGCTCACTTCGTCGGTGGAATGGGCGAACGTAAAGACGCTGATGGTGGACAAGTTCGGGTCGCAGAACTTCTACACCGTCACGCTGACGCTTGTCGAGCCGGTGAAGACCTCGTTCATGGTCTACGACCTCAGCCGGACGGTCGGGCCATCGGGGCCGATGAAGGAGTCGATGAAGAAGCTGGTGATCAAGCTGGCGAAACGCTCGGACGCGAACGCCTGCCGCGATCAGTTCGTGGAGCTTTACCGCCTGCTGAAGCTCCCGCTTCAGGTCGTCAAGCCCGAAGAGGAGTAGGGATCCCGACCCGGCAACCGGCAGGCCAAGGCCGCTAGGCGTAGGGTCGGTATCCGGTCACCGCCTTGTGGTGACCGGATACCCCGCAGGGGAATTGCGCGGGCTATCCGGTCTCTGTCATGATGCGATAACGTCCACCTAAGGGTAAGGACGCGAGTCGGATCGCCGACATAAGGAAAGATGTTGAGGGCGCTGAGAACCCTGTTTCTCATAGTGACGTTCCTGCTGGGCCAGAGCCATCTCTGCGCCAGCGAGTACCTTCTGCCCTCGGGACAGCCTTGCCGCGTTTGCCTGACCCTCGTCGACCCGCCCAAGCTGCAGGCATCGTCGGCACCGAGCGCGCTCCATGCCCGCCACGGCGACTGCCACGACTGCTGCACGATCAGGGCCTGCGACAAGAGTCCTCAAAGCCTCAAGGCCGACTTCCCGCCCCCGCCGACGTTCCCGGCGATCCTGTCGCCGACGTTCGTCTTCGTTCCCGTCGTGGTCGCCGCCGTTCGGCCCGAGGCGTCTCCGGCGGTAGAGCTGTACCTGCCGCACGGTCCCCCGACCGACCGGCCCTCCCGCGCGCCTCCGATTCCGTTCGTCTAGCCGTCTGCGGCCCTTCGCTTTGCGAGGGCCGCGCCGACCGCCCCCACGAACGGAAAACCCTTGAACCCACTCTCCCTCGCTCTCCTGAGCGCGCTCGGGACAGGCCAAGCGCCGCAGGCGCTGAGCCTGGACCAGGCCCTCGCCCTCGCGCGCCAGAACCGGCCCGCCGTGCGCTCCGCCGAGTTGCGCGTCGAGCAGGCCCGGCTCCAGCGCCGGTCCCTCATCGCTCCCTTGCCGACCCGCCTGGACCTTCAGGCAACGACCAACCGCAATCTCTACGGGAACGACGACGACGTCGCGCTGTCCCAGCCCATCGACCTCTTCGGGCGCCGCAAGGCCAACCGATCCTTAGGCGACGCCCAGATCCAGCTCGCCGAGGCGACGCTCCGGCAGACGCTCGGCGAGGTGCAGGGCGACGTGGTGGACCGCTACGCGGACACCGTCGCGGCGAGACAGCTCGCCGCGACGGCCCAGGCGCAACTCGAACTGGCGCAGCGACTCCTCGATGCCACGACCAAGCGCGCGGAGGGCGGGATCGTTCCTCCCGTGCAGATCAAGCGCGTGGCCCTCGAAGTCGAGCGGGCGCGGCAAACCTTGTCGCTCCGACAGGCGACCGAGGCGGCGGCGCGGCGGCGACTCGCGGGAGCGGTCGGCGTCCCGACGGAGCAGATCGTCGTCGCGGAGTTCGCCGCCGTGCCGGTCGTGCCCATCGACATCGCGACGGTGGCCCGGCAGCGGGCGGACCTCCTCGCCATCTCGGCCCAGTTCGCGATCGCCCAGGCGAACATCGGGGTGAGCCAGCTCCAGTTCCGGCCGGACTTCGAGATCTCCGCGCGGACCTCGCCCTACAGCTACGGGCCGGGCCAGCCCGCCGGGCTGCGGGCGACGCTCAGCATCCCGGTGTACGACTTCGGGCGGCGGAAGAACGACGTGAAGGCGGGGCAGGCCGCCGCCGAGGCGGAGCGGAGGGCGCTCGCCGACGCCACCGCCCGCGCTCAGGCCGACCTGGACGCGGTGAACCTGGAGATCGCCGCCGCCAACGCGCAGAGGGAGGGCTTCGAGCGCCTCCTCGCCGACACGCGCGAGCTGGTGCGCGTGACGTCCTTTGGCTACAACGAGGGCGCGACGACGCTGCTCGAGGTCCTCGAGGCCACCCGCGCGCTGCGCGAGGTCGAGGAAAGCCTGGTGGAGTCGCGCCTGCGCGTCGCCCAGGCGCAGGCCGCCTATCTCCGGACCACCGGAACGCTCTTGGGAGGACCGCTACGTTGAGGAAACACACGCACTGGACGATCGCCGCGCTCGCGGCCTTGACGATGGCCGCCGGGTGCGGCAAGGGAGCCCCGGCGGAGGCCGCCAAGGAGGAGCCCGCCGCGAGCGAGGAGCACAAGAACGACGTCTCGCTCAAGCCGGCGGCGCTAAAGACGGCCGACATCCGCACCGCCTCGGTCTCCGAGCAGTCGATCCAAGCGCGTCTCGAGGTGACCGGCTCGGTGTCGATCCCCGGCAACGCCCGCGCGGTGGTGACCCCCCCGGTGGGGGGCAAGATCGTTCGGCTCTACGCGAACGTCGGCGACGCCGTCCGGCGGGGGCAGGCTCTGGCGGAGATCCAAAGCGGCGACCTCGCCGAGGCCACGTCGGCCATCGCGGCGGCGGAGACCCAGGCGACCCAGGCGGCGGCGACCGTCCGCCAGCAGACCTCGGCGGTGGAGCTCGCCCGCGGACGGCTTCGCACCGCGCAGGAAAGCCTGGCGCGACAGCGGCGCTTCGCCTCGGCGGGCGCCTTCAGCCAGCCGACGCTCGTCGCGGCGCGCAACGAACTGAGCGAAGCGCAAACGGAGGGCGCGGCGGCGCGAAGCGACCTCGCGGGAGCGCAGAGCCGTCTCGCCCGCGCGGAGCGCCTGAGTCGGGAGGGCCTCGTCTCTAAGGCGGACCTCGACCAGGCGAACCTCGACGTCCAGCAGGCGCAGATCCGGGTGGACCGGTCGGCGCAACGTCTGACGCTCGCCCAAGGGACGCTCACGCGGGAGACGCGCATCGGAAGCCAGGGACTCCTGAACGCTCGCGAGATCCAGTCCGCCGAGGCCGAGGCCCGCGCGGCGAAGCTGGAGCTCGACCAGTCGCGAGTGCAGCTCCAGGGCGCCCAGGCGGCGCAGTCGGGCGCGCAACGCGCCGTCCAGAATGCCCGCTCCAACGCGGCGGCCCTTCGCGGCGGCGCGGGCGGCGGCGGAAGCACGGCGACGCTGACCGCGCCCATCTCCGGCATCGTGACGGAGCGGCAGGCGACGCTCGGCCAGGCGGTCGAGCGGGCCACCGACCTTTTCGACATCGAGGACGCCAGCACGGTGTGGGTCACCGCCAACGTGCCCGAGGCGGAGGTCTCGCGCATCCAGCCGGGCGTCGGCGTGACGGTCACGACGAACGCCTATCCAGGCCGCACGTTCAGCGGAACCGTGCAGCTCATCGGCACCCGGCTCGATCCGAAGACGCGCACCCTCCCGGTGCAGTGCCGCGTGGCGAACCCGGCGCGGCTCCTGAGAGCCGACCTGTTCGCGCGCGTCCGGATCGCGACCGGCGGGAGCGTGCGCGCGCTCGCCGTGCCGCCCTCGGCGGTGGTGGGCGAGGGCGACGACGTGGCGGTGTTCCTGGACGAGGGCGGCAAGTTCGAGCGTCGCAAGGTGCGGACGGGCCGGACGGACGGCAAGCTCGTGGAGATATTGGAAGGCCTGAAGGCGGGCGACAAGATCGCCATCTCCGGCGTGTTCACGCTCCAGAGCGAACTCCGAAAGGGCGAGCTGAAGGAGGAGGAGTAGCTTGGTCGAGCGCCTACTGGGCTTCAGCCTCGCCCAGCGCTTCCTCGTGATCATCGGGGCGGTCATGCTCGTTGTGATCGGGGCCCTGTCGTGGCAGCAGCTCACGCTCGACGCCGTCCCGGACATCACGACGAACCAGGTCCAGATCAACACGAACACCGGTGGGCTGAGTCCGCTGGAGGTGGAGAAGCTCGTGACGTTCCCCATCGAGACCGCGATGGGCGGCGTTCCCGGCCGCCAGTCGGTGCGGTCTCTCAGCCAGTACGGCCTTTCGCAGGTCACGGTCGTGTTCGACGACGCGGTCGACACCTATTTCGCGCGGCAGCTCGTGAACGAGCGGCTCAACAACGTCCGCGAGCAACTCCCGGCGGGCGTCGAGGCGCCCCAGCTTGGGCCGGTCAGCACCGGGCTTGGCGAGGTGTACATGTACGCGGTGGAGAGTGACACGCGGTCTATCATGGACCTGCGGACCCTTCAGGACTGGACCATCGCGCCTCAGCTCCGCACGGTGCCGGGCGTCGCGGAGGTGAACGCCGCCGACGGCAGCGAGAAGCAGTACCAGGTGACGGTCGATCCGCAGCGCCTACGCGCCCGCAGCCTCACGGTTGAGAACGTCGTCACCGCCCTGGAGAAGAACAACCGGAACACCGGTGGCGGCGTTCTCGAGCGCCAGGGCGAGCGGACGCTGATCCGCAGCGTCGGCCTGGCGACTAAGCCCGAGGACATTGAGCGGATCGTCGTCTCCAGTGAGGGCGGCATTCCCGTGCTCGTCCGGGACGTGGCGACGGTCGGCTTCGGAACGCAGGTCCTCACCGGCCTCAGCACCAAGGACGGCAAGCACGTCATCGTCGGGACCGTTTTGATGCTCAAGGGCGCGAACGGGCGGAACGTCGCCCAGGACTCGGCGGCGAGACTCAAGGAGATCTCGGGGCAGCTTCCGAAGGACGTCAAGGTCACGCCGGTCTATGACCGCGCGGAGCTGGTGGGCGAGGCGGTGCACACCGTCCAAAAGAGCCTGCTGGAAGGCGGGGTCCTCGTCATCGTGATCCTGCTCGCCCTTCTCGGCAACGTCCGGGGGGCGCTCATCGTGGCGCTCGCGATACCGCTCTCGATGCTGTTCGCGATCACGCTGATGAACCGTTTCGGCATCAGCGGCAACCTGCTGAGTCTAGGCGCGATCGACTTCGGCCTCATCGTCGACGGCGCGGTCGTGATGATCGAGAACGCCGTCCGCCGCTTGGCGGAGCAGCGGGAGCACATGGGGAGGACCCTCACCCGAGAGGAGGTTCGGACCACCGTCTCGGCCTCGTGTCGCGAGGTCGCCAAGCCCACGGCGTTCGCGGTGACGATCATCACCGTGGTCTACCTCCCGATCTTGGCCCTCGAAGGGACGGAAGGGAAGATGTTCAAGCCGATGGCGTTCACGGTCGTGTTCGCGCTCATCGGCGCGCTCATCCTGACGCTGACGCTCATCCCGGCCCTGGCGAGCCTCTTCCTGTCGGGCGACACCAAGGAGGGGCACAACCCGATCATGTCGCTCTTCGACCGTGTCTACCGGCCCCTCTTGGGCTGGGCGATGCGGAGCCGGGCGATCTTGGTGGGCGGCGCGCTGGGCCTTCTGGCCCTGAGCGGCTTCGTGTTCACGAAGCTCGGCTCGGAGTTCATCCCGCAGCTCGACGAGGGATCGTCCCTCATCCAGCCGGTGCGGGTCCGAACCGTCGGCGACGAGGAGACGCTGCGGCTCGTGACCGCGATGGAGCGGAAGATCAAGGAGGTGCCCGAGGTGACGACCGTCTTCTCAAGAAGCGGCACCCCCGAGGTCGCGACCGACCCCATGCCGCTCTCCCTGACCGACAGCTACATCATGCTCAAGCCCCGCAGCGAGTGGCGGGCGGGGCTGACGAAAGAGAAGCTTGTCGAGGAGATGGAGGCGAAGGCGAACGAGGTGCCGGGCCAGGGCTACGGATTCTCGCAGCCGATCCAGATGCGCTTTTCGGAGCTGATCTCGGGCGTCAAGGCCGACATCGCGGTGAAGGTGTTCGGCGAGGACCTCGACGAGCTCAAGCGGCTCGCCGACGGGGTGGCCGCCTCGCTCCGAAAGATCCCCGGCGCGGCGGACGTGCAGGTGGAGCAGGTGGACGACATCCCCGTGCTCCAGATCGACATCGACCGCGAGGCCATCGCCCGGCTCGGCGTCAACGTGGACGACGTGCAGACGCTCGTCTCGACGGCGCTCGGCCAGACGCCCGTGGGACAGATCATCGAGGGCGACAAGCGGTTCAACCTCGTCGTCAAGTTCGCGGGCGAGGTGTCGAACTCCGTCGAGCAGATCGCAGCCCTCCCGGTGCCGACGCCGGGCGGAGGAAGCGTCCCGCTCGGGAGCGTCGCGAAGATCGGCAACAAGCCTGCGCCCGCTCAGATCTCCCGCGAGGCGGGCAAGCGCCGCGTCGTCGTGCAGCTCAACGTTCGGGGATCGGACCTCGGGACGTTCATCAAGGCGGCCCAGACGGCGGTCGCCCGCGATGTGAAGATGCCGGAGGGGTATTACGCCCAGTGGGGCGGGCAGTTCGAGAACCTCCAGCGCGCGAGCGCCCGGCTCACCATCGTGGTGCCCGTCGCGCTGGGCCTCATTTTCGTGCTGCTGTTCTCGACCTTCGGGTCGCTGAAGCAGGCGCTCCTGATCTTCACGGGAGTTCCGCTCGCGGTGACGGGCGGCATCCTGGCGCTGTGGGCTCGCGGCCTGCCCTTCAGCATCGCCGCCGGCGTCGGCTTTATCGCGCTCTCCGGCGTTGCGGTCTTGAACGGCGTCGTGATGGTCTCCGCCATCAACCGCCTCCGGGAAGAGCACGGGATGGGGGTGAAGGAGGCGGCGCGGCAAGGGGCGCTTGAGCGGCTCCGGCCGGTCCTCATGACGGCGCTCGTCGCCGCGCTCGGGTTCATCCCGATGGCCCTCAACACCGGCATCGGCGCCGAAGTCCAGAAGCCTCTCGCCACGGTCGTCATCGGCGGCATCGCGTCGGCGACGATCCTCACGCTGCTCGTTCTCCCCACGCTGTACGCGTGGTTCGAAAAAGACGCCCCGCGCGAGGTCGAGGTCTAACGAACATGAAAGAGATCAAGGCGATCATCCAACCCTACAAGCTCGACGACGTTCTTCGAGCCCTTCGGTCCATCCCCGGCTTGCCGGGGATGACGGTCTCAGAGTCTCGGGCGGCAATCCTCAACCCCGACGGCACAACCCTGGAGGTCCGTAAGAACAAGCTCGAGATCATGGTCGACGACGACGAGGCCGACGCGGTCGTTGAAGCCATCCAGCGCGCCGCCCACACTGGGCACACGGGAGACGGGCGGATCTTCGTGATCCCCGTCGAGCGGAGCGTCTCGATCCGCACCGGAGAGGAAGCGACGGACCTCTAAGCCAGCGCTCTCATCACTTCACGTGCCGCCAAGCTCTTATCCGAGAGCTTGGCTCTAAAGGAACCCAGACAAAGAAAGTCCAATGATGCTATTCCCAATTGCGTACTCCATCCTCGCGGCGCCCCTTCTCAAGGACCTCGGTCGCTTTACCGTCGCCTCCTACGTCAGGAAGGAGTTTTTCGCCGGAAAGCTCGGGAATCGCGTCGAGGAAACCCTCGTCGTCGAGCAGAACGGCTCTCGCTACACGATCGCTTTTCCCCGCTGGCACACCCGCTTCTCCCGCCAACTGCAGAACTACTGTCCTGGGGAGCAGGTCACGGTCGACGGCACGATCAAGGGGGAGCGGATTATCGCTGAGCGATCGAAGGTCAAGAATCTCTTGCCGCCTCATCGCCACGATCCTAAGGATGGGTCGATTTCTCCCGGATAGGCATTATTCCGAGTACTCGTCGTAACCGCCGCCGCACTTCGACAACCGCCGTCGCAAGCCTTTAGAACTATGGAAACCAAGACTCGTCTCGACCTCAAGCTCGTGCTTCCGGAACTCCCCGATGCCAAGGACGCTTGCGTCGGCCGACTTACCGCAATGCTCGAAGGTTCGCGCGGCATCGAAAAGGTGCATATCGTAGAGGAAGGAGCTCAAGCTTCCCTTTGTTTGCACTACGATCCGGCCCTGGTCACCCCGGCGGAGGTCGAGCGGCGTGCAAGGGCGGCGGGTGGCGAAGTTACCCAGCGGTACGGCCACGCGAACGTCCCCATCCGCGCGGTGGCGGGCGAGGACGCGGGGCGTCGCATCGAGGCGACGCTTCGGGCGGTTCCAGGAGTCATGGCCGCGTCGGTCAGCCTCCCGGCGCAACGCCTTGGATACGAGTGGGACCGAACGGCCACCACGCAGGAGAAGATCCAGGCCGAGATCGACCGACTGGGCTACGGCGTCTCCAAGGGGCCCACGAAGGCTAAGGCCGAACACGTGCACACCGACGATGACCACGATCACCGCGAGGACGACGGCCACGACCACGGCGAAGAAGACGACAGCTGGTTCGGGCGCAACAAGGAGCTGGTCTGGAGCCTAGGCGGCGGCGCGCTCCTCTTGGTCGCGTGGCTCGGCGAGCGGTACGCAGGCCTTCCCCGGCCCGTCGCCATCGCGCTCTACGTCGCGTCCTACGCGTTCGGTGGATGGGACCTCGCCTCCCACTGGATCCGCTCGGTGGTCAAGGGCAAGCCGACCTTCGACATCGACCTTCTTATGCTTCTTGCGGCCGTCGGCGCGGCGATCCTTGGCGAGTGGACGGAAGGAGCCTTTCTCCTGTTCCTCTTCTCTCTGGCCCACGCGATGGAGCACTACGCGATGGGACGAGCTCGAAACGCCATCAAGGCCCTCGCCGATCTGACTCCCGACACCGCGCTCGTCCAGCGCGACGGCAAGGAGGCCGAGGTGCCCATCGCCGAGGTCAAGGTGGGCGACGTGGTGGTGGTCCATCCCGGACAGCGGATCCCGGTGGACGGCAAGGTCAAGTCGGGCCGCTCCGCCGTGAACCAGGCCCCGATCACCGGCGAGTCGGTTCCTGTCGAGAAGGCTCCGGGAGAGCCGGTCTACGCCGGGAGCGTAAACGGCGACGGGGCCCTGGAGATCGAAAACGAGAACGCCGTCGGCGACCGTACCCTCGACCGGGTCGTGAAGCTCGTCGAGGAGGCGCAGACTCAGAAAGCGCCCACCGAGCAGTTCGTGGACCGGTTCTCCTCGGTGTTCGTGCCGTGCGTCCTGGTTGCGGACGTTCTGCTCATCGTCGTGCCACCGCTCGTGGGCCTGCTCCCCTGGTCGGGCTCCTTCTATCGGGGAATGGCGCTTTTGGTGGCGGCCTCTCCGTGCGCCCTCGCTCTCGGCACCCCATCGGCGGTGTTGGCGGGCATTGCCCAAGCCGCGCGCCGCGGCGTGCTGATCAAGGGCGGCGCTCACCTGGAGAACCTCGGGGCCGTTAAGGCCATGGCGTTCGACAAGACGGGAACCCTGACCGTCGGAAAGCCTGAGGTCACCGACGTCGTTCCCGCCTCGGGCGTGGAGGCCACCGAGCTGCTCGCCGTGGCGGCGGCCATCGAAGCCCGTTCCCAGCATCCGCTCGCCGAGGCCGTCGTGCGCAAAGCGGACTCCGACAAGGTCGCGCACGGCGGCCAGGTAGGCGAACTCCAGAGCCTCACAGGGCGCGGAGTCCGAAGCTCCGTCGATGGCAAGACCGTGGAGATCGGCAATCTGCGCCTCTGGCGTGAGGACAAGGTCGCGGTTCCCGAAGAGATCACGAGCACGGCCGAGCGACTTGCCTCCGAGGGCAAGAGCATCCTTGTGGTACGCCAAGCCGACCGTTGGCTAGGCACCATCGCGGTGGCGGACCAGCCGCGCGAGGGGGTGAAGGAGTCGCTCGACGCCCTGCGAAAGCTCGGCATCGAGCGCATCGTGATGCTCACTGGCGACAACAAGGGAGTCGGCGAGGCCATCGGGAAGGTCGTTGGGGTCGACGAGGTCAAAGCCGAGCTGATGCCCGAGGACAAGGTGACCACCGTGCGCGAGCTGGTCCAGCGATACGGCAAGGTCGCCATGACGGGAGACGGCGTAAACGACGCGCCCGCTCTAGCGAACGCCACGGTGGGCATCGCGATGGGCGGCGCCGGGACGGCGGTGGCCCTGGAAACGGCCGACGTCGCGCTCATGGGCGACGACCTTGCCAAGATGCCCTTCGCCGTCGGGCTCGCCCGCCAGGCGAGCGCCGTCATCAAGCAGAACCTCTACGTCTCGCTCACGGTGGTCGCGGTTCTCGTGGTGGCCACCGTCACCGGCTTTCTCCGCATCGGCCCGGCGGTGTTCTTCCACGAGGGCAGCACCCTGGTGGTGATCGCAAACTCGCTTCGACTTCTCACCTACGGCGGAAAGGAGGAGCCGAAGAAGGCTTGAGAGAAACCGTCTACCGGATCCCCGCGATGTGCTGCCCGATGGAGGAGCAGCTCATCCGCAATCGGCTCAAGGGCTTTGAGGGCATCGAGGAGCTTCGCTTCAACATTCTGGAGCGGAAGCTCACAGTCGCGCACGTCGTAGACGACGAGGCCACGATTCAGTCGGCCATCGAGTCCGTCGGCATGGATCCGATCCGGCTGATGGACGACGAGCCCGTTTCGGTCGCATCGAGTCTTGCGCCGCCTCATGAGAGGATCCTTATCGCGCTCTCCGGCATGGCGGCGGTCGCGGCGGAGGCGGTCGCGTGGGGCACGGGACAGGAGGGATCCGTCCTCGTGATCGGTGTCGCGGCGCTCTCGATCGTTCTTGGAGGACGCGACACGCTTCGAAAGGGCTACGTCGCCTTAAAGACCTTCACGCTCAACATCAATTTTCTCATGTCGCTTGCGGTCGTCGGAGCGATCGCCATCGGGCAGTGGCCCGAGGCGGCGATGGTGACCTTCCTTTTCGGATTGGCCGAGATGATCGAGGCGCTCTCGCTCGACCGGGCGAGGAACGCCGTGCGCTCGCTCTTGGAGATGGCCCCCGAGACGGCGCTCGTTCGGAACGAGGCGGGGGACTGGCACGAGGTCAAGGCGTCTGAGGTTCGGATTGGCGAACTTGTGCGCGTCCGTCCCGGCGAGCGCCTGCCGCTCGACGGCGAAATCGTGTCTGGGGGATCGACGGTGGACCAAGCCTCGATCACGGGCGAGAGCATCCCGGTGGAGAAGGGACCGGGCGACACCGTGTTCGCGGGAACGATGAACGGGAAAGGGGGCTTTGAGTTCCGTGTGAGCGCCAACACCGCCAACACGGCCCTGGCGAAGATCATCCGAGTCGTGCAGAGGGCGCAAAACGAGAAGGCCCCGGTCCAGCGGTTCATCGACCGCTTCGCCGCCGTCTACACTCCCACGGTCGTGGGCGTCGCGCTCTTGGTCGCGTTCGTCCCGTCGCTCCTGTTAGGGCAGCCGCTGTTGCCCTGGGTCTACAAGGCGCTGGTGATGTTGGTCATCGCCTGCCCCTGCGCGCTGGTCATCTCGACGCCCGTCACGGTCGTCTCGGGCCTGGCGGCCGCCGCGCGCCGCGGCATCCTCATCAAGGGAGGAAGCTACCTGGAGGAGGGACGAAAGATCCGAATGGTCGCGCTCGACAAGACCGGAACGCTCACGATGGGCGAGCCCAGGGTCACCGACTTCATACCGCTGGACGACGCTCCCAAGGACCGCCTTCTCCAGCTTGCGGCAAGCCTCGACGCCCCGAGCGAGCATCCCGTGGCGGCCGCGATCGTGGCCGCCTGGACGGGGGCCGACTTGGCGCAGGGTGAAACCACGACCCGAGCGCAACTGCTCGTGGCAGGCCCTCGCAGGCGACTTCTTCCCGTGGAAGGCTTCGAGTCGGTCACCGGCCGGGGCGTTAAAGGACGCATCGGCCAAACCTTGTACTACATCGGCAACCATCGGCTCGTGGAGGAGCTCGGGGTTTGTGGACCGCACGTCGAGGGAGAACTCAGTCGGCTCGAAGCCGATGGGAAGACCACCGTGGTCCTCTGTACGACCGAGCGAGCGCTCGCCGTCGTCGGCGTGGCCGACACCCTCCGGGAGTCGAGCGTCGACGCGGTTCGCCAGCTTCACGAGCTGGGCATCAAGACCGCGATCCTCACAGGCGACAACCGAGCCACCGCCGAAGCGATCGCTCGCAAGGTCGGCATCGACGACGTTCGGGCGGAGCTTCTACCCGGCGACAAGCTTGCGGCCGTCGAGACGCTGATCTCGTCCTACGGCGTGGTCGGAATGGTGGGAGACGGCATCAACGACGCCCCCGCTCTCGCCAAGGCGAACGTGGGCTTCGCCATGGGCGCGGCCGGAACCGACACCGCGTTGGAGACCGCGGACGTGGCGCTCATGCGCGACGACCTCCGAAAGCTTCCCGAGTTCGTGCGGCTGTCAAAGACGGCGGCGAGCATCCTCGGCCAGAACATCGCTCTGGCGCTTACGATCAAGGTCGTCTTTTTCGCGCTCGCGTTGAGCGGAGTGGCCACGCTTTGGATGGCGGTCTTCGCGGACATGGGCGGCAGCCTTCTCGTGGTCGCCAACGGCCTTCGGTTGCTCCGCTTCGAGCTAGGTACGGATCCCAATGATTGAGAAGATCAAAGTCAAAAAACCCAGAAACGGGAGCACCGTCGAGCCCGCGAGCGACGATCCCATCGACCAACGATTGGCCCGGATCCAGGGTCAGGTCGTGGGCATCCGAAAAATGCGGAAGGAGAACCGCAACTGCGTGGACGTCATGACCCAGACGTCGGCCATCCTGGCGGCCTTGGAACAGGTGCGGATCGAGTTCTTGACGCACCACATGAACGACTGCACCCGAGGCGATGGCTGCTTGCCTGAGAAGGTTCTGAACGCCATGGACGAGGACGAACGGCGAGCCGAATTCCGTGCGGCGCTCAATCGCTTCGTGAGGTAGCCTCCGTCCCAGGTGTCCTGAAAATGGCAGAAGCGTTGACAGTGAACATCATCGCATCGATCGTCCATTTCACTTCGGTGTCGATCTCCTTAACGGGATGCCTTAAGGCGGGTTCGGAGCCCTTCCGGTCGGCTAAGGCGCGCCGCTCAAAGGCAAAGTCCTGAAGTCAGCGCCCAGGTTTCGCACCTCCAGGCCTCTCTTCTCGCTCTCCTCCCGCAGGTTTTATTTTCGCTGGACTATCTCTTTGCTCGCAAGGAACAAGGCTCCTTCCGAAGACGCGGGCGGGCAGTGCCTACGGTGGGCAGGGGGCTGATGGTGACCTTCTTCGCCCAGCGCGTCTGATCCTCCACCGGCCGCGTCTCTTTGGAGCGGAGCCAAGGACGAGCTCGTTCGGGAGGCCCGAGACGGCGTTCTTGACCTTCGTCTCGCTTCAAAACGTAGCACCCCGTGCCAATCCCGGTACGAATGCCTGAAAGGTCTCGGTACGTGTGAGGAAAGACCGCAGGGAGTAACCAAGCACTATGATCACCTCCTCGCACACCGTCCTTCGGGCGTCCGCCGCCGCCGCCGCGCTCGCGTTCGCGGCTCTGGCCGTCGCCGGCGACCCGGACTCCGAGCCCTCCGGCAATCAGCAGGGACGCAAGCAGCCCGTCGCCAAGCCCCTGGTCCTCGGCACGACACTCACGTTGCCGGTCTACGGAAAGTACGTCTGGCGAGGAGCGACGTTCGTGGACGGGCCGGTGTTCCAACCGTGCCTGACCCTTTCCGCCAAGGGCTTCTCGGCGACCCTCTTCGGCAACTACACGGATACAGAGAACAACAACTACTCGACTCCCAAGAGGGCCGCTGGAAGGTGGACCGAGTCCGATCTTCTGCTCGACTACTCGGCGAGCAGGGGAGGGCTTTCGTACTCTGCGGGCTACAACTACTACAGCCAGCCGAACACCGGCTTCAAGCGCTCGGAAGAGGCCTACTTCGCGATCGGTCTCGCCGGACCCTTCGCGCCGAGACTCACCGCCTACACCGGCCTCGACGAGTACCATGGCTACTACGTGAGTCTGGGAGGCACCCGCCACGTCGCTACGGGCCTTCGGCGTGCCGCCTCCCTCGACGTCGCTGGGTCCATCGGGTACGGAGACGCGGGCCACAACGGGTGGCTCTACGGCGTGCGCCGAACGTGCCCCGCCGACCTCACGCTCTCGGCGAGCCTCCCGATCGCCCTCGGACGTGGCGTGGCGCTCAGCCCGTCCCTCTCTTTCAGCTCGCTCCTCGACGGTCGCCTCGCCGCCGCGAACAAGCGGACCCAGGTCTGGCCCGGCCTCGCCGTCAGCTACAGCTTCTAGGCGAATCTAGAATCGACCTAAGAAGCCTTCCTTCAGAGAAACATATCATGAAAAAGAACAACCTCTCTCGTCTTGCCGCGGCCTTTGCTCTCGCCTCGATCGCGCACGCTTCGTCGGCCGCGACGCCGATCGACCTCGGAACGTTCACGGTCGACAGTGTCGAACTTAAGCGGGAGTTCTGCGGGAAGCTAGGACCGCGCCTTCGAGAGACGCTTACCCTGGTCCAAGGAGACCGGCGTTTCGTCCTCGCGTTCAAGCCCGAGCGCGAGCGCTTCCTTCGTGGTGGGAAGCGCCAGGCTGGCGAAGTGGTAAAGATTCGCGGCGAGATCTCCGGCGACCGGATCGTCGCCGAACGCAAGGATGTCGTGGCCGCAGCGGCAGTAAGTTCGAGCCCCACGAAGTGAGTAGAGCGTAGGCAGGATCCCCTCATGCCCTGGACCTAAGCGGAGCGGCCGATTACTGCTGGAGGGGCCGGGACGGCCCTTCCTTAGGAAGCCCATCTGGATTTTCTATCCGAACGCGATCACGGTACGTGGAGTGGCGGCCGAATCTCGACTTCATTGACATGATTCGGCTTCATGATGGGTAACATCATCAGGTAGTTATATGTCGTCCCAACTCGCCCCTCCCATCGAGCGTCCCTACCTTCCGCAGGACGAGCGTACGCAGCTCGAAGCGAAGCTCTTCAGGGGCCTTTCCGACCCGTCGAGGCTCGCGATCCTGAAGACGCTCCGCTCCGGAGAGCGCTCCGTGTCGAGCATCGTAGAACTGACGGAGCTCTCCCAGCCGAACGTCTCGGGGCATCTTTCGTGCCTTCGGGACTGCGGCCTGGTAGCGAGTCGGCAGGAAGGAAGGCAGGTGTTCTACTCCTTCGCCGACGGAGAGATGGAGTCGGTGATGCGAGCGGCGGGTGAAATCGTGGCCCGCACGGCCAAGAGGCTCTACGAATGCACGAGGTACGAGTCGTGAAGTTTCTCAGTCCCTTCAAACCCTGCAGCGAGGCAACGAGCCGCATCGGCAAGATCGCCCGCTGGGTCGTCGTCGGCTGCTGGTTCTGCACCATGGACGACGGGTGCGCCGCCATCGAGAGGCTTCACGAACAGGGCCGGACGGCCATGACGACGGAAACCAAAGAACTCAATCAAGGAGTGTGAGCATGAAGGCAGCAACCACGACAGCAACGGGCGGCATCCATCCCACGGCCGGAACCAAAGTGGTTCTCGGGATTCTCGGGACGCTCGCCGTTCTTGCGGTCATCATCTGGCAGGGTCTTACGGCGCATGGAACTCCGGACCCGACCGCTCCGGGCTTGAGCACGTCAGCCATGGCGATGAGTAGCGCTGTACTCGTGTTCCGAGAGGGCCTAGAAGCAATCTTGGTGCTCGTAGCCATCACCGCAGGGCTCTCCCGCTTCAAGAAGAACTATTGGCCTCCGGTTCTGGCCGGCATCGGCGCGGCGCTCGCCGCGACTGTCGTCACATGGTTCATCGCGGTCGCCCTCATCTCGTCGGTCAACGCGCGTGAGCTTGATATTCAGGCGGGCACGGGGCTTCTCGCCATCGTCGTGCTGCTCATCGTGATGAACTGGTTTTTCCACAAGCTCTACTGGTCCGGGTGGATCTGCCATCACTGCAAGCGCCGAAAGGAGATCTTCGCCGAGCCCGACGCCTCTCCGTTCCGCGTCAACTACGGCCTCGCCCTTCTGGGGTTCACGGCCATCTACCGGGAGGGCTTCGAGATCGTGCTCTTCCTCCAAGACCTTCGGCTCAAGGCGGGAACCGGCATCGTCCTCGGCGGCGCCGGCATCGGGCTGGCGCTGACCTGCGTCGTGGCAGCGCTCGCGTTCAGCGCCCAGAAGAGGCTCCCTTACAAGAAGATGCTCGTCTACACGGGCGTCATGCTCGCTGCCGTCCTCGTCGTCATGGTGGGCGAGAACGTGCAGGAGATGCAGCTCGCCGGGTGGATTCCGACCCACGCGCTCTCCCTTCCGATTCCGGGCTGGGTCGGCACCTGGTTCGCGGCGTTCCCGAACGCCGAGGGCCTCGTCTCCCAGGTCGTCGCGGCCATCCTCGTGCTCGGCTCCTACGCATGGGTGAGGAGCCAGGTTCCGAAGGGCTCGGACGGCCAGAAGGTCACGGCAAGCTGCGACCTTGCGGTCTGACCGTTCGTTACGAAAGTTCTTCGACCCACGATACATTCATGGGCGCGAAAGGTCGGAACAAACGCTTCGCCTCTTACGTCGCAGGGACCGGCGTCCCCCGCGAGCGTCCCCCTCGGCCGCCCCTCGCGTGCCTTCGCCCCGAAGACGAAAGGAAAACACCATGAACGAAACGATGCAACGCTGTATCGACGACTGCACGGCCTGTGCCGAAGGCTGCCGCGACTGCGAGCGCCAGTGCCGTAGCGAGGGGATGAACGACTGCGCCGACGCCTGTCACACCTGCCACCAGGCCTGCGAGCGGTGCGTGCAGAGCATGAAGGGCAACTCCGACGCCGACTGCGCGGCCTGTGCCGACGCCTGCGCCCGATGCGCGGCGGAGTGCGAGAAGCACCCCGACCACGACCACTGCGTCCGCTGCGCCCATGCGTGCCGCAAGTGCGAGCAGTCCTGCCGAGAGATGACGGTCGCCGCCTAAGGACCGGGAGCGCGCCGCTCGACCGGTCCACGATGCCGCAGCGCCCGGAGCCGGTCCGGGCGCGGGGTTCGATTACGAAGCCTTTGCGGGGGCGCAGCAGGCCGCTTGCGCGTCGGACTTGCAGACGACCTGCGCTACCGTCCGCTTGACGTACGTGTACTGCCGTGCGTCCTTGGGGTAGGCGGGCTTCGGGTGCTCGTAGACGACCCGGCTGACGGTTTCGCAGCAGGATGGGGTCGCAATCGGGGCGGCGGGCGCGGCGAGGGCCAGCGCGAGGGTGAGGAATGCTTGGTGAACCATAGTCTATTTCTCTATCCGTTTCAGAAGGGGCCGCGATGGCGAGGGGCCATCGGGCGGGACGCCAAGAACGCTAGACAAGAGGCGGAGCCCGGCTGCGCCGCGACCTCGACACCCCGACGCGCGGCCGAGGCGGCTCCGCGTCCGGGCACGAGCCTCGCAGGACGGTCGGCGCGGGCGGCGCCGACAATAGGACCCGCGATGGAACGAGCGCCGGACTCGCGAGATCGAACGTCGCGGGTCCCTGGTTCGGAAAGTCGGGGGCGGAAGCCGCCCGGACGCGCGTCTCGCAACGGCAAGATCGCGTCGCCGGAGCCACGGACCGGCGCGCGTCCGAGCTCGTGGCCGTCCCGCCGCAACAGGCCATCCCGCAAGCGGCCATCGGCTCCACGCGCCACCCGTCGAACGCGCAGACCGCCTTCGCCACGCTCGTCGGCACGAGGGCCGCGAGGATGGCGAGGAGAAGAAGGGTCTTCTTGAGGTGGTCGGTCGGTCTCAAGGTCGTGGCTTGCCTTGTCCTCTGAGGAATGCGTCCACGGCGGGAAAGGTTCCCGATCTTGCCAGCGGCGACGCCCGACCGGCCCTTCGACCTACCCGCCCGCACGACGTTGGGTGCCGCGAAGCCCGGGAGTGTGAGCGCTGCCCCAACCGTCCCGTCTACATCCCGTTGCTTGGACGTCTACCGCCGGACGGAGGCGGCGACCGCCTGGGGCAGCCTCCCACTCATGCCCTCGGTTTAGGCGGGAGTAGACTCGAGCGCCAAAGAGCAACCGAGCAAGTCCTCTCCCACAGAGCAGGCTCTCTTCGGAAGAGGTGTCGCCTAGAGCCGCACCGAGCGCAGGCGAAGCGCGTTCCCGATGACGGACACCGAGCTCACGCTCATCGCCGCCGCCGCGAGCGCCGGACTCAGAAGGACCCCGGTGAAGGGATAGAGAACGCCCGCGGCGACCGGGACCCCCAGAAGGTTGTAGACGAACGCGAAGAAGAGGTTCTGGCGGATGTTGCCCATGGTCGCGCGGCTGAGCCTCCGGGCGCGGACTAGCCCCGTGAGGTCTCCCTTGACGAGGGTGATGCCCGCGCTCTCCATCGCCACGTCGGTGCCCGAGCCCATGGCGACGCCGACGTCGGCCTGCGCGAGCGCGGGCGCGTCGTTGATGCCGTCTCCGGCCATCGCGACCTTTCGCCCCTCGGACTGAAGCCGCTTGACGACCTCGCTCTTGCCCTCGGGGAGCACGTCCGCCTCGACGTCCTCGATCCCGAGCGACCTCGCGACCGCCTCGGCCGTCGTTCGGCTGTCTCCGGTGAGCATCACGACCCGAAGGCCCTCCTCCCGAAGAAGCCGAAGCGCCTCGGGCGTCGTGCCCTTGATGGGATCCTTCACGCCAAGAAGGCCCAAGGGCTTGCCGCCAAGGGAGACGAACACCACCGTCTGCGCGTCCTTCCGCATCTCCTCCGACCGAGACAGGAGCCCCGAGACGTCGACGCCCTCCGCCTCCATGAGCGCGCCGTTTCCGAGGGCGACGCTTTGCCCCTTGTGGCTCGCCCTGACGCCCTTTCCGGTGACCGAGTCGAACGACTCGACCGCCGCCGGCTCGACGCCCCGTTCCTTAGCTCCCGAGAGGATCGCGGCGGCGAGCGGATGCTCGCTGCCGAGCTCGATTCCGGCCGCGAGAGAAAGCAGCTCCGTCTCGTTCGAGTCGGGGGTGGGGACGACGGCCACGAGCCTCGGCTTCCCTTCGGTGAGCGTCCCGGTCTTGTCCACGACCACGGTGTCGACCTTCTCGAAGGCCTCGAGCGCGGCCGCGTCCTTGATGAGGACGCCTCCTTGGGCTCCGCGCCCCGTGCCCACCATGATGGACATCGGGGTCGCGAGGCCAAGGGCGCACGGGCAGGCGATGATGAGGACCGAGACGGCGTTGACGACCGCGCAGGCCATCGCAGGCGCCGGACCGAGGAGCGCCCAAGCGGCGAAGGTCAGGACCGAGACGAGGATGACGACCGGGACGAAGTAGCCCGCGACGACGTCGGCCAGGCGCTGGATGGGAGCGCGGGACCGCTGGGCCTCCGCCACCATGCGAACGATCTGGGAGAGGAGCGTGTCGCTCCCGACGCGCTCGGCGCGCATGAGAAAGCCGCCCGAGCCGTTGACGGTCGCACCGGTCACCCGGTCGCCTTCGGCCTTCTCGACCGGAATGGGCTCGCCGGTCACCATCGACTCGTCGACCGAGCTTCGGCCCTCGACGATCGTTCCGTCGACCGGAATCCTCTCCCCCGGCCGGACCCGCAGGCGGTCCCCGATTGAGACCTGCTCGATGGGGACGTCGGTCTCGACGCCCTCTCGGACGAGGCGGGCGCTCCGCGCCTGCAGGCCGAGAAGCGCCCTCAGCGCGCCGCTCGTCTGAGTGCGCGCCTTGAGCTCGAGCACCTGCCCGAGGAGGACGAGCGCGACGATGACCGCCGAGACCTCGAAGTACACGCCCACGCGGCCCATGGAGTCTCGAAACGAGGCGGGGAACGACGCGGGAGAATGGACCGCGACCAGGCTGTAGAGCCAGGCGACCCCCGTCCCGAGCGCGATGAGGGTGAACATGTTGAGGCTTCGGTTGACGAGCGATGCCCAGCCGCGCTGGAAGAAGGGCAAGCCGCACCAGAGCACCACGGGCGAGGCGAGCGCGAGCTCCGCCCACTGCCACGCGCGCGGGGAGGCGAGGCCCGCGAAGAACGCCTCCGCCCCCAGGTGGGGAGCCATCGCGATGACGAGCGTCGGGAGGGTGAGCGCGAGGCTCACCCAGAAGCGACGCGTCATGTCGCGAAGCTCGGGATTGTCCTCGCTCGCGACGACGGACATGGGTTCGAGCGCCATCCCGCAGATGGGGCAGTTTCCGGGCTCGTCCCGCACGATCTGCGGGTGCATCGGGCAGGTGTACTTCGTCGTCGCCTGCGGAGCGACGACCGTCTCCGGCTCGAGCGCCATCCCGCACTTCGGGCACGAGCCAGGTCCCTCCTGCCGCACCTCGGGGTGCATGGGGCAGGTGTAGACGGAGCCGGCCGGGGCGGCGATGGGCTGCTTTTGGCTCAAGAACCGCTCGGCCTCGGCCTGGAAGCTCCTGAGGCATCCCTCGCTGCAAAAGTAGTAGGTCACGCCTCCGATGGCGTGAGAGCCCGCGGCGGCGGAGGTCTCGACCTCCATGCCGCACACCGGGTCGCGAGCCGTGTCTTTGTGCGGAGTCTCGTTCTGTGCGCCCATCGTCACCCATCTCCCTACCACCGGATAAGCCCGGGGACGAGTAGGCCCCGGACTCCTACGGCAGTCTCGGTCGCTCCTTTGCGAAGAAGCTGGGCGAAGGCTCATCGTCGGCGATTCGTGGCCGACGATGAGGGTGCGCCGCCCTCATGGCTACGTGACTCGCTCCTTGATCGTTTCTCCCGGTTGGGTCCGTTCGTGGGAACCAAGTCATCGGTCCCCTCGTTTCGGAGTAAGGTAACGCTATGCGGCTCGCAGACCTCTTGACAAGGTTGCTCTGTGCGCTCGTCCTCATCGGCTCTTCCTGGCCGGTCTCGGCGAGCGAGGCCGTTTGCGTCCTTTCCAGCCGAGTCGTTGTGCCGATGGCGACGTGCGGCATGCCGTGCTGCGCGAAGTCCAGTGGCTCTTCCGTTTCGTGCCCTGCGGTCAAGACCCTGGAGAATCCGAAGTGCTGCCCGGTGGAAGGAGAACCGAGCGTCGCGCCGGCAAAGCGGAGCCCTCGTTTTGAGTCCGGCTGCCGGTGCGAGCTCCGCCCCAAGGCGACCCTCGGCTCGGTTGTGGCCCCGACGGTCGAAAAGGCGACCGCGCTCGCACTCACCGCCGCGATCCTGACCGAGCCCGCGGCTGTTTTGTCGGCCGCTTGGTGCTTGATGCCACAGCCGGGAGTGCTCGGTTCCGACTCGGGGCCTCCACCGGAAGTCCTTCGATCGGGTCCGTCCGGAAGAGCGCCGCCCGCTCGCTGAGTCTCGTCGATGCCCTTCGCCGCGTGGCGGCGGGGGCAACGTCCGCCGACTCACGAGGATCCCATCTCAACCAATCACCTAACCTATCGCCGCGCCGCTCTGACGGCCCTTAGCCTGCTCACACTACTTTCTCAGGGTATTTCTCAGACGCTTCCGCGCTTAGACGGCCCTCTTTCGCTCGCCAGGGCCATCGAACTCGCCCGCCAGAACAACCCGGCCGTTTCAGTGTCGGCAGCGGACGCAAAGGCCGCCGCCGAGGCGACTCGCGCCGCCAAGGCGCGTCGGCTGCCGACGATCTCCGCCAACGGGTTCGCGACGCTCGGAAGTTACGGCTCCATTTACGGGTCCGCGCCGAGAGTGGAGCCCGCGTACAGCCTCCTCGTTCCTTCCGGAGCGGTCCTCGACGCCAACCTCATGCTCATGGCGCCCCTGAGCACCGGCGGATCGCTGGGCGCGATGGTGGAGTCGGCCAGAAGCCAGCAGGCGGCCGCGACGTTCGAGCTGAGCGAGACTCGGGCCGACGCGGCGCTCGGGACGGTGGACGCCTACCTTCGCGCCCAGCTTGCCACGGCGAACGCTCGAGTCGCTGAGTCCCGCGCGGCGGCGGCTTCCGAGCTGGTGCGAACGACCCGCGCGCAGTTCGAGGCCGGCAAGGGCATCGCCGCCTCCGTCCAGCGTGCGGCCGCGGAGCTGTCCGCCGCCAGGCGAGCCGTCTCCACGGCCCAGGGCGAGCGGGAGAAGGCGGTGCTGGAGCTGAAGGCGACGCTCGGAATCGACCTCGACTCGGATGTCTCCCTCGCCGACGAGCTGTCGGAGGGAGAAGGGGAAGCGCCCGTCGCGGCCGGTTCCCAGCGGGGACTGTTGCTCGCCGCCAAGGCGCGGCTAAGCGCGGCCGCGGCGGAGGTGCGGGTCGCCGAAGGAGCGACCCGCCCGCAGCTCTACGGCGTGGCGATGGCCGACGCCGGGAAGCCGTCGACGATGAGCGGAGCGAGCCTCGGGCTCGTCCTCAGCGTTCCCGTCTTCAACGGAGGCGCACTGCGCGCCGAGGTCGCGAGAGCCCGAGCCCTTCGCGAGCGGGCCGCGGCGAGCCTTCGTCAAGCCGAGCTCACCGTGGGGCGGGAGATCCGCGAGGCGGCCGTCGACCGCGCCACCGCCGCGAGCAACCTTAGGTCCGCGCGCGACTCGGTCGAGGCGGCCCAGGCGGCGTACGACGTGACCGCCCTGAGGGTCTCGGCCGGCAAGGGGATCCTCGTCGAGCAGCTCGACGCGCTGCAGGCCCTGACGAGCGCCCGAGCGGATCTGGCGAGGGCGCTTTACGACAGCGCGATCGCTCTCGCGAGACAGCGGCGCGCCGCTGGGTTGGACCTGCTGGGGGAGAAGAGATGAGGCGCATCCTCATAGGCATCGTCTTTGTGCTGTGTGCGCTTGCCCACCCAATATCGGGCCAGGCCGGTCCCTACCGGGTCGACCTCGTGTCGGACCCGGCGGTGCTCCCCGTCGGCAAGGCGACCATCGACGTCGCGGTTACCGACGCCTCCGGTAAGCCGGCCGAGGGCGCGGCCGTGCGCGCCATCGCGCAGATGCCCAACATGGCGATGGGCGAGCGGGAACAGGCGGCGACGCCCACCGGCACTCCCGGTCACTATCGTTTTACTCAATCGTTCTCCATGGCGGGCGGCTACGAGGCTCGCGTCGCGGTGACGGGTTCACTCGGCTCGGGCACCGCGAGGATTCCCCTGCAGACGGGACAGTCGACCGCCCCGTCTGCCCAAAGCGGATCGATATTAGTGAGCATTTGGCCGTGGCTCCTCGGCGCGGCTGTCCTCGCGTTCGTCGTCCTTCGCATGCGGCAGTCGGGCCAGCGGATCGACGTTCGCGCGGCGCTCAACCGGCAAACCATCGGGGCCCTGCTGGTCCTTGGCGTGGTCGCCGCCGTCGCGACCTACGCGGTCAAGAACCTTCGCCGGCAGGGAGCGATGACCCCCATCGAGGCGCAGACCATGCAGATGGACATGCCGCCTCCGGAAGGGACGCTCGCGGTGACGCTCGCGACCGTCGAGAACCGGCCCTTGGGCGCCACGGTCCGCTACTCGGGCCAGGCCGCGGGCTTCGTCGAGCAGGACGTCAACGCCCGAACGAGCGGGGTCATCGTGTGGATGCCCGCCTACGTCGGAACGACCGTCCGGAAAGGGGAGGTCATCGCCCGCCTCGACACCTCGCAGCTCGCGCCCCAGGTGGCCCAGAACGAAGCGATGGTCGAAAGCGCTCGCCAAGGGGTGGGCGTCGCGGAAGCCGACTACCGACAGTCCCAGGCGATGATCGACCAGGCGAGAGCCGAGCGTGGCCAGTTCGAAGGCGCGGTCGAGGAGGCCCGCTCGAACCTTGCCGCCGCAGGGGACGAGCGCGATTCGTCTGTGGCAGGAGTCGCCTCGGCTGTGGCCGACGTCAAGGAGGCCCAGGCTCGCGAGGCCTCAGAAGAAGCCGATCAGCGCTACTGGGCCGACGAACTAAGGCGCGAGGCGGCTCTCTTCGCCGCAGGGGCGGTGTCTCGGGACGAGTACGAGCGCGAGAAGGCCGAGGCCGCCAAGAGCCAGGCGGCCGCTCGCCAGGCGGGCGAGCAGACTCGGAGCGCCCAGGCCAAGGTCCGCATGGCCCAGGCCGGAGTGCGTCGAGCGAGCTCGAACGTCCTCGCTTCCCAGCGAAAGGTAGACCAGGCGCGCGCGGCTCTCATGGCCCACCACGCGCACGTTCGGACGACCGAGGCCGCGGCAACCTCGGCGCGTCAAAAGATCGCGCAATCGGCAGCCGGCGTGAGGCAGGCGCAGGCGGGCCTTCGGGGCGTCGCCGCGCAGGCGGGCTACGCCGAGATTCGTGCCGAGGTGGACGGCGTCGTGACCCAGCGGGCAATCAGCCCCGGCACGCTCGTCTCGCCGGGACAGACCATCCTTCGGGTCGCACAGATCCAGCCGATTCGCCTGCAGGCGAACGTGCCCGTCTCCGACCTTGGCCGCATACTCGTCGGGACGCGGGTGACGGTGACTCACCGCGACGGCGCCGGTAAGCCCGTTTCCGCAAACGTGACCTCGGTCTCGCCCGCGGTCGATCCCGTCTCCCGGACCGGAGTCGTCGAGGTAATTCTCCCGAACCGCGACCGCGCGTTCCTTCCCGGGCAGTTCCTAACGCTTAGCCTTTCGGTCGGACCTCAGGGCTATCAGTCGGTCGTGCCCTCGGCCGCGATTCAGACATCGGTCGCCTCGGGGGAGAGCGTCCAGGCGGAATCGACGGAGTCGTTCGTGTGGGTGGCCTCGCCGGTCGCCGGTCAAGCCGACCGCTTCACGCTCTCTCGCCGCGCGGTGGAGCTCGGGGACCAGGGTGACGAATTCGTCTCCGTGCGCTCCGGCCTTAAGACCGGCGACCGGGTGGTCGTTTCGGGAGGGGCTGGGCTCACGGAAGGAATGGTGGTGAGCGCCCCGCCCGAGAAGGCCGCAAAGATGGCGTCGACGAGCGTCTCCATCACGGAGAACGGCTTTGAGCCGGCGACCCTTACGCTTCCCGCCGGCGGCGCGCGCCGAGTCGTCTTCACCCGAAAGACCGAAAACACCTGCGCTAAGCAGGTCGTCTTCCCGTCTCTGAAAATCACGAGGGATCTACCGCTCAATCGACCGGTGGCAATCGAGCTGCCGCCTTCCGCGTCGGGAACGCTCGGCTACGCCTGCGGCATGGACATGCTTAAGGGGAAGGTGATCGTCCAGTGAGCGGAGGCGCGAAGCGCGAGAATCCGCTCCACCTCATCCACCGGTGGTCCATCGAGCACCCCTATGCCGTCGTCGCCTTCTTCGTGGCAATCCTGCTCGCGGCGTGGCTCGCGATCACCGACGTGATCCCCCGGCGCTTCGCGCCCTACGTCGAGAGCCCCCTCATCGGCGTCGTCACGATGATGCCCGGCCTATCTTCCCAGGAGATGGAGCTTCAGGTTTCAAAGCCCATCGAGGAGGGGCTCGTAAACGTAAAGGGCCTGCGCTACGTCCGCTCGTCCTCCCAGGACGGGCTCTCCATCGTGACGCTCGAGTTCCCGTACGGCACGAACATGCAGCGCGCCGTCACCGACGTCCAGGCGCTCATGAGCGTCGTTCAGGCCCAGCTTCCGGCCACGGGCGCGAACCTAAAGCCCTCGTTCGTCATCCCCATCGACCCGCTGAACCTTCCGGTCCTCTCGCTCTCGCTTACCGGCGACCCGGCGAAGGGATGGAGTCCCGCAAGGGTCCGGGAGTTCGCCGACAACGTGGTCGTCAACCGGCTCAAGGCGGTGCAGGACGTTTACTCGGTCGTGCCCTTCGGGGGCTTCAGGAGGCAGCTCCAGGTTCTTGCGGATCGATCGAAGCTCTCCGGGTACGGGCTCTCGATTCTCGACGTCCGAAACGCCATCGACCGCGCGAACGTGAGCGCCTCCGGCGGCACGCTAACGAGCGGATCTACGGAAGGCATCGTTCGCGTCGACACGCGCGCACGCTCGGCCAAAGACGTCATGGGCTACCCCATCGTCGCGCGAGGCTCGACGCTCGCGGCTCCTGCCGCGCCCGCGCAGGGAACAGCCGGCGGCATGGGAGGGGGCATGGGCGCCGCCTCATCGGCACCGACCCAGGCGGCGGCCTCCCCGGTTTCGAGCGACCCGCAAAAGGTCGTCTACGTTCGGGACGTCGCAAAGGTCGTCGACGGCTACTGGGAGCGGCGGAGCGGCTACGACTACCTCAGCCACGAGTCTGGAAAGGCAGGGAAGGTGGGATCGGGGATCGAGGTGTCGGTGGTCCAGAACCCTGGTGCCAGCTCGGCGAGGGTCGTGCCGGCGGTGATGGAGGTCGTTCAGAAGATGGAGCGGGAAAACCCGGGCCTTCGTTTTGAGACCGCCTACGACAACGCGCACTTTGTAGGCATCCTCTTCGACAACGTCTGGCACGAGCTCGCCGTCGCGGTGATCCTCACCGCGGTCGCGGTGCTGCTGTTCCTCGGCGAGTGGCGGGGCACCGTCATCGCGCTCGTGACGCTTCCGACCTCGCTCGCGCTCGCGGTCCTCATGATGCTTCCCTTCGGGATGACGTTCAACAGCGGAACCCTCATCGGGCTTCTGCTCTCGATCGGCCGTCTCGTGGACGACAGCGTCATCGACATCCACGCCGTCGAGAGGCACCTTCGGATGGGGAAGACGCCGAAGCAGGCGACCATCGACGGCATCGCCGAGGTTAGGCTCGCGGTCATCGCCTCGACGGCGATGATCCTCCTGGCGCTCGTGCCGCTTCTCTTCTCGGGAGGCCTTGTGGGCCTGATGTTCGTCGAGCTGGTCTGGCCGCTCATCTTCGGCCTGATCGCCTCGATGATCGTGTCCTTCACGCTGACGGCCCTGCTTTGCGCCTCTCTCCTTCGCCCGGAATCGGCGAGGGACGAGGACCGGAAGAAGCCGGGGCTTGGGCTTTTGTACCGCGTGCTCGACCCGTTCCAGAGGGGACTCGACCGCCTGGAACGTGCCTACGGGCGCGCCATCGGCTGGTCGCTGAAGCACCGTTTCGCGAACCTTGTTCGCGTCGCCGCGACGCTCGTCGCAGGCTTTGCCTTCTACTTTTTCATCGGAAGCGAGATGATGCCGCTCGCGGACACCGGTCAGGCGAACGGGTTTTTGGAGATGCAGCCCGGGACCTCCTTCGAGGGGACCCAGAAGGCGGTCAAGCGCCTGGAGGCGATCATGCTGAAGCACCCCGAGCTCCAGAAGGCGAGCGTCGAGCTCGGGTCGGAGTCGATGCTCGAGAGCTGGAACCCGTCCTTTACGGGCTACCAGATGCCGCAGGTAAACGGCGCCTCCATGATGCTCACGTTCTCCGACAAGGACAAGCGGTCTCGCACGATCTGGCAGGTCATGGACGCCGTCCAGAGGGAGGCGATGGCGACCATTCCGGGCATCCGTCGCCTGCAGATCAAGGAGATGGGCTCGGACGTCATGGCCACCGCGCAGGCCCCGATTCAGGTGAACGTCCACGGGCCGGATCTCGCGGTGCTCGACCGGCTCGGGCGCGAGGTGCTCCACGTCGCGAACGCCATGAAGGGGGAAATGTTCCAGCCCGCCCAAACCTGGACGCTGGGGCAACCCGACTACCGAGTGAGGGTGGACCTGCAGCGAGCGGCGGAGGTTGGGCTCTCTCCCCAGAGCATCGCGGAGCAGGCCTACTACGCGCTTCGGGGAGGGCTCACGAGCGAGTTCTACCGTCTCCCGAACCAGCGGCAGAACACCATCCTCGTTCGCTACGACGAAGCCGACCGGAAGACCCAAGGGGACCTTGAGGGGCTGTATCTCGCCACCCCCGAGGGCAGGCAAATCCCTCTCGGCTCGGTCGCAAGGGTCGAGCGTAACGTCGCGCCCACCGCAATCGAGCACGACGGCCTTAAGAGGGTCGTCGGGGTCAACGGCTTCTACCGAAAGGGCCACCCGCCCTCGATGGACGCGGTCATGGACCTTGTGAGCAACGCCTACGGGGGGAACCAGAAGCTCGGCGTCGAGGCGGTGAACTTCCCGCCCGGCTACGGCGTGGAGATGCGGGGCGACATGACCCAGATGATGGAGAGCATGCGGCGGCTCGTCCAGAGCCTAGGGCTTTCGCTGGTGCTGATGTACCTCGTTCTGGTGGTGCAGTTCCGCGGATTCCTCCAGCCTTTGCAGATGCTCGCCTCGCTCCCGCTGGAGCTTGCGGGCGTGTTCATCGCTCTGTTCGTCGCCCACGCCGCGTTCTCCACGGTCTCGATTCTCGGCATCATCGTGCTCACGGGCATGGACATCACCACCGCGGTCCTCATGATCGACCTTGTGTCGAAGTACCGCGACCAGGGCGTGCCGCGAGACGAGGCAATCATGCGCGCCTGCCCCGACCGCCTTCGACCGATCCTCATGACAGCCGGCATCACGATGGTTGTGATGCTTCCGGTGGCGGTCGCGCCCAAGACCGGCCTCGACGCCTACCAGCCTCTTGCTGTGGCAGTCGTGGGCGGCCTGCTCGTCGGCACGATCCTGAGCCTCTTCGACATCCCCATCATGCACACCGTCGTGGACGACCTCGTTCGATGGCTGAACCGGACCTTCAGGAACCGCGAGTACCGCTGGCCCGTTACCGACTCTGTAGACCCCTCGACCACGCCGGCCAATCCCGGCCCAGACCATCCCTAGAGAAACCATGAAGAACCTCACTCTCGTAGTCCTCGCCGCCCTGTCGGCGCTCGCCCTCGGCCAAACCAAGCCCGCGCCCAAGAAATCGGGCGTCCAGAAGGCCACCATCGTCGTCGACCACGGCTTCAAGCCCGCCACCATCAGCGTGAAGGCGGGTCGGCCCGTGCAGCTCACGTTCGACACCAAGCATCGCGACTGCGCGACGTCGGTCGTGTTCGCGGGGCTCAAATTGAGCAAGCCGCTGACGGACGGCAAGAAGACCGTCGTCACGTTCACGCCCAAGAAGGCGGGCACCATCGCCTACGCGTGCCCGATGAAGATGATGAACGGCAGCGTCGTCGCGAAGTAGGGGGCACGAGGAGGGCGGCCTTTCCACAGGGACCGCCCTCGCTTGAGCTCAATGGATGGCTCCGCTCGAGCCCGACGCCTATGGAAAGCCCGCCCGTGGTTCCGTCGCAGCGTGGCGCTTTTGGTTCCTAGGGGACTCGCATCGTCTCCTCCAGCGCCGCGAGCAGCTCGTTCGGGGCGCCCACGGAGTGCTCGCGGTCGATGCGCAGAGCCTCGTAGAGCCGCGCCGCGAAGGCGGCACCAGAAGGTAGAGCCATACCCTCGAGAAAACATCGCCCCCGGTGACGAGGGCTGGCCCAAGCGAGCGAGCAGGATTCATGGAGCCGCCGGTGACCGGCCCGCCGACGAGGACGCAGAAGACCACCGTGAGACCGATCGCGATCGCGGGAGCCGTCGAGCTCACGCGCCGGTCGGTCGCGACGGCGATGATGACGAGCATCAGGAAGAACGAGAGCACGAACTCCGTCCCCACGTTTTGAACGAGGGTTCCCGTTGGGATGTGGACGCCGCGGCCGGTGCCGAACATCATCGCCGCGAGCCCGGCGGCCAGGAGCGCACCCGCGAGTTGACTGGCGATGTACCCCGGTACGAAGCGCCAGGGAAAGCGCTTCGCCGATGCGAAGCCGAGCGTTACCGCCGGGTTGAAGTGAGCGGCCGACACCGGCCCCAGGGCGTAAATCATCGCGAGCACCGAGAGGCCGGAGACGAGCGCCGCGGCGAGGAGCCCCGAAGCTCCGCCTTGAAAGCCCGACGTCGCCGAGAGCGCCACCGGCGCGAAGACGATGCCGAAGGTTCCCACCGCCTCGGCCGCGTAGCGCTTCTCAATCACGACCGGGCGAGCCTCGAGAGGAGCTCCTCCACGTGGACCTTGATCTGGTCCCTTATCTCCCGGACCCTCTCGATGGGGAGTCCGGCCGGGTCGTCCAGGCCCCAGTCCTCGGTGAGAATGAACCTCGCGGGACACGCTTCGGCGTCCACCCCGCAGCCCATGGAAATCACCTTCGCGCCGTCGACCAGCTCTTGGGTCATGAGCTTCGGCGTCTGTCCCTCCATCGAGATTCCGATTTCCCGCATGGCCTCGACCGCCATGGGGTTGAGCTGCTTGCCGCCAACGGTTCCGGCCGACTCTGCGACCACGGGCAGGCCCTTCTCCTTGGCCAGGTGGTTGGTCATCGCCTCGGCCATCTGGGACCGGCCGGCGTTGTGGACGCACACGTAAAGGACGCGGGTCGTTTCCATCAGCAGCACCCCGACTCGGAGTCGCAGCACGCCGCGCTTGCCGCAACGGGCTGGAGCATCTGGAGCGGGCGCTTTCCTACGGAGATGGTCTTTCGCGTCGGGGGCGGAACGCAGCAGCCGTCGCCCGAGCAGACGCCCGTTTCCGGAAGGACGAGCTCGACCTTTCGAGCGCCCTCGAAGTCGCCGGTGAGCTCGCAGGCGATGGAGCGCACCTGCTCGAATCCGGTCAGCATGAGGAACGTCGGCGCGCGGCCGTAGCTCTTCATGCCCACGATGTAGAAGCCCTTTTCCGGATGGGCCAGCTCGACCGCGCCGTGCGGGTCCACCGTGCCGCAGCTGTGGAAGTTCGGGTCGATCATGTCGGCCAGCCGCGTGGAGCTCTCGACGGCCGGATGGAGGTCGAGCCTTAGCTCGGAGAGCATCTGAAGGTCGGGTCTAAAGCCCGTCGTCGCAACCACCTCATCGACCGCCACGCGCCTGCCGTCCTCTGAGAGGAGCCCTATCGCGCAGCAGTCGGAGCCGCCGCAGCACCCGCTTTCGATCGAGGCGATTCGGAAACCCGATTCAAGGCGGACCTTCCCGGAGGCGACCAAGGCCCGGACGTTTCCGCCGAGCGCGCCGCGAGCCGGAAGCGCGTCTCCGGCCTCGCCGCCGTAAACGCCGGTGAGGTCGGTCTTTCGGACCACCCAGACGATTTCGGTCCCGGGCGCTTCGGCCGCAAGGTCGGCCAATTCGATAAGAGCGTTGAAAGCCGAGTGCCCGCTTCCCACGACGGCGACCTTCTTGCCCGCGTAGCGCGCGCGGTCGGAGCCGTGGACGTCCGGGATGCGGTAGAGGATCTTTGAGGCGGCCGACTTCTCGCCTGGCGCGGGGATCCCGCTCGTTCCGAGCGGATTGGGCTTCGAGTAGGTGCCCGAGGCGTCGACAACGGCGCGGGCGAGGAGCGTCTCCTCGGAGCCGTCCTCATGCTCGATCGTGAGGACGAACGGAGCAAGGTCTCGGCCCTCGTTCTTCATCTTGTCGAGCCCGTAGCGAGCCACGGCGACGACCTTCGAGCCCGTGCGGACGGCGTCCTTAAGCTCGGGCGTCTCGGCGAGCGGAAGGAGGTAGCCTCCCGCGAGATCCTTACCGATCGGATAGGTCTCAGGGTCGGGAGCCGTCCATCCATTCTTCTCAAGCAGTCTCCGGGCCGCATCATCAATGCAGTAGCGCCACGGCGAGAAGAGGCTTACGTGGCCCCAGGAGAGAACGCTCGACGCGGCCGAAGAGCCGGCTTCGAGCACGAGCGGGCGCTCGCCCTTCTCGATGAGGTTCGCCGCGGCCGCGAGGCCCACGGGTCCGGCGCCGATCACCACGACGGGAAGATTGTTAGCAGCAGTCATTTCGGTCTTCTCCTTTGGCCAGGCTTTTCAGTTCGTCGGCGAGCGCTTCGAGCGCGTCGCTCCGGAGGGTGCAGATCATCTTCTTGCCACGCCGCTCGATTCGCACCAGGCCGGCGGCTTCGAGCTCGTGAAGGTGGAACGAGACGGTCGAGGTGATCTTCTCCGCGCCGGTCAGATGGCAGCAGACCTCGCTCGCGGTCGGGCCGTCGTAGACGCCGCCCTCCTCGTCGACGGCGGCAGTGCCGCAGCACATCTTCGAGAGGAAGCCCACGATCCGAAATCGGGTCGGGTCCCCCAGCGCCTTGAACGCTCTCTGCGTCGTTTCGTCTGCCATCGAAACGATTTTAGCACACGTTTCGATTTCTTGCGAAATGTTTTGGGATTGTGCGGCTCGAACACTCACCCTTCCCTTCCCGACTTTTAGGGAAACATAACCCCTTTTATGTTTCCCTACGGGAAACTTTAGGGTAGGGTAGTCCCACCGGCGAAAGGACCCGTTCGGAAGCGAAAAGAGTCCCCCGGCCGCCCGAGCGCTTGCCGCAGGATCGTTGCTCCTGCTCGCGCGCGCGTGCGAACCTTTAAACATAGGAGCGACCGGACGAGGCCCATGGAAGATTTCAAGGACGAGAGCAAGAGCGGCGCGGCCCTAGCGGTTCGACCCGAGGGCGAGCGATCGCTCAGCGCCGAGAGCGCGAAGAGCCCCCTGCCGGCGCTCGTGGCCGCGGCCGGGCCCCAGGCGTCGAAGAAGTACTTCGAGTTCTTCACCGTCACGATCCGGAACGAGCACACCCGGAACGGCTACTTCCGCGCCTGTCGCGTCTTCTTCGAGTGGGCGGAGGAGCGAGGGCTTACCTTAGAGACCATCGAGCCCATCCACGTCGCCGCCTACGTCGAGTCGCGGGCCAAGAGCGAGGATCCCAAGTGGGGGCTCTCGAAGACCTCGATCAAGCAGCACGCCTCCGCCATCCGGATGATGTTCTCCTACTTCACCGAAAAGGGCGTGCTCACCTACAACCCCGCGCGCGAGGTCAAGACCGAGAAGGTGCGCCGGGGCGTCGGCAAGACCCCGGCCTACGACGTCGAGGACGTTGCCAAACTCCTGGCCAGCTTCGACGCTTCGAACATCGTGGGGCTTCGCGACCGAGCTTTGGTGGCCGTGATGGCGTTCGGGTTCTCGCGCATCAGCGCGATCGTGGATCTTAAGGTCAAGGACTACATCCAGCAAGGCCGGCGCGCCTTCATCCGCACGCACGGAAAGGGCGGCGTGGAAGTCGACATTCCCGTCCACCACCAGCTCGCTGAGTATCTGGACGCATACATCGCGGCGGCCGGGATCGCCGAGGACAAGAACGGGCTTCTCTTCCGGAGCGTCAAGGGCAAGACCAAGACGCTTACGGCCGAGGCAATGAGCCGGACCGACGCCTGGAAGATGGTGCAGCGCAGGCTCGAGGACGCGGAGATCGGCGGTGGCCAAGGGTATGGATGCCACTCTTTTCGCGCGACATGCGGCACGAACTTCCTTACGAATGGCGGCGAGCTTGAAGTCTGCCAGATGCTGATGGGTCACGCCGATTCGAGAACGACGAAGCTCTACGATCGGCGGGCCCTCAAAGCGACGCTCGCCGACATCGAGCGGATCCGCTACGGGAAATCCTCTACTGAGTGAAGGCCCTCAAGGTGGATCAAATTTAGAATTTTTATTGACACTGCTCCACTAATCTCCTAGGCTGGGCTATAATAGCCTGTGCAGGAGGAAGTTTAGCGTGGATCAAAGCGATAAGATAATTGAAGATGTGATCCACCTAGCCCGATTTGGTTCGGAGGGCAGGAGCAAGGACGTCAAGGCGCTCGCCCGGAGGATGGCCCATCGTTATCGCGAGTCGCACCCGAGCCTTTCCGCAGGGCTTGCGACTCTCTCGACGGGCGGCGGCGTTACGCGCCTGGCGCGTCGACCGATGCCGGTAGACGCGGACTCCCGAATGGCGCTAGCGAGGATGTTTGAGCCCAGCCTCGCTCAAGAGCCCATCTTGCCGAAATCCATCGCATCCAAGCTCGATCAGGTCATCGCCGAGCATCGAGACTCGGATCGCCTAAAGCTTGCCGGTCTCGCTCCCGTTAGGACGGTTCTCCTCATCGGTGCGCCTGGCGTCGGCAAGACCATGGCGGCGCATTGGGTAGCCGCCCAGCTAAACCGCCCTCTCGTCCTTCTCGATCTAGCGGCCTCGATCAGCAGCTTCTTGGGTAAGTCAGGTCAGAATCTTCGCCAGCTGTTTGACTTCGGAAGAGAGTTCGAGTGCGTCCTGATGCTAGACGAGGTCGACGCGATTGCGAAGAAAAGGTCCGACGAAACCGATCTCGGAGAGTTGAAGCGGCTCGTGAACGTGTTGCTCCAAGAACTTGACGAATGGCCCGAGGGAGGGTTGTTGATTGCCGCTACGAACCATCCCGAGCTACTCGATGCGGCGGTCTGGAGGCGCTTCGACGTCGTAATCGAACTTCCGCTTCCTGGCCACAACGAACGAGCCCGGCTTGTTACGAGAACCTGTCCAAGTTGGTCGACAGAGGGCATCGATGCTCTAGCGGCGCTATCGGACGGCATGAACTACGCGGAGATCGACAGCCACGTTCGTAGAGGTCGAAAGACCGCCGTTCTCGCCCATCGCGATGAGCTTGAAGCGGTTCTCGCGGAGTTTTCTGAGGTTGTACAGGGCCTTCCGAACGCAAAGAGGCAAGACATATCGAAGAGCCTTATCGAGGCGGGACTTTCTCAGCGAAAGGCAGCCGAGATCACTGGAACGTCCAGGAACACGATTCGAAAGAACTCTCAGAAGGAGGCTAGCTAATGAGCGACGTCACTAAAAACTTTATCCTCGGTGCAGGCGAGCAGCTCGTCGAAACCATTCTTCCCCCGACAAAGGTGCCCACCGTTCGGGCTCCGTACACGCCGGAAGAAGCTCGCCAGAGGATCTCTCCCCGGGTTCAGCAGACGATTATCGATCTGCGCCGAGCACCCGATTCTGCGTTACCTCAGGGTGAGGCCGTTGCGAAGATTACGCTCCATCCACAGTTCCTCAGTAAATCGGCCTTTCCGGGAGACCTGATCGCAGATGCAGGGCTCCGAGCGATTGGGAGCAAGGAAACCCGCATCACTCCAGAGAAGGTCGCGCGCAAGAGCGACGTCAGGGAAGAGCCGACCGCGACCGTGTTCGTCGCCGGCACGGTCGCCGCATTCGAGCGATTCGCGACCAAGATGCAAGGTCCCGTCGAGTCGCTCAAAGTGGCGGTTCGCGACGACCTTACGTCGGTCGAAACGATGGGTGCGATGATGCCGGAAGACCGGATGCTGTCGAGCGACACCGTGCGCGGAGCCCGTACGCTCGAGTGCATTTTGCATGCCAACCGGAGCGTCGGCGATCGCGGAATCGTGGATGCCTTCGAGGCATATGCGGCCGGGCTGGGTTTGAGGGTTGACCGTGACCGTCAGCTCTTCGCCTCCGGACTGTGCTTTCTTTCGGTGACCGGCGATATCGAGTCGGCCGAAGAGCTCGCTTGGTTCTCTTTCCTCCGCAGGATCCGGCCGATGCCCAGGATGCGTCCCTTATTGCCCACGCGCATAACCAAGGCGACCACCGGGGTGAACGTAAAGATCCCCGACGTCGACTCTATCGATCCTTCTCTAGTGGCTGCGGTGTTCGACACGTCGCTTCCGGCCCAACATGCGCTTAATCGTTGGGTCCAGCGCTTTGATTACGGCGTGCCTGAGTACCTCGACGCGGAAGAGAGGCTCCATGGTCTGTGTGTAACGTCTGCCGCAACGCTTGGCCCTCTCGACGGAGTTGTGGGCGAGGTTCCACCCTTCTCCGTCCATCACCACGGCGTGCTTGGCGAGGATCCAGACGAGTCCGGTTATCACCAGGCCTTAAGGACCATTCAAGAGACGGTGGCGAAAAACGACTACCGTCTCATAAACCTGAGCTTTGGTCCCGATGGCGCAATCGAGGATGACGATGTCGATGCGTTCACCGCCGTGGTCGACGAGCTGCTGGCGGATGGAAAGCGACTCTGCTTCATCGCGGTTGGAAACGATGGAGAGCTAGATTCCGCATTGGGTCTAAACCGCGTCCAGCCACCTTCCGACGCTGTGAACGCGATCAGCATGGGGGCTACCCATTCGCGACAGAGCGCATGGAAGCGAGCCGACTACAGCTGCGTCGGACCGGGAAGGCTCGGATGCCGCATCAAGCCCGATCTCGTCCACTTCGGTGGTTCGCTCGACGAACCATTCGGGTGCGTCGGGCCAGGAACGAATCCCGACCGCTACAACACACAAGGAACGAGCTTCGCTTCCCCATCGGCGATGCGGATCGCAGGCACCGTTATAGCCGCCATGGGCGAGCAGGTCTCGGCCGTCGGTGTAAAGGCGCTCCTTGTGCACGCTGCACGGTTGGAGGAAAGAGAGCCGCGCGAAGTAGGACACGGGCTGCTGCCCAGCGGGCTCGCCCATCTCCTTACCTCCGATGGGGATGAAGTAAAGATTCTCTTTCAGGGTCGCCTCGTCGCTGGAAAGTACGTTCGGCATCAGATTCCGACGCCGGCCTTATTGCAGGGCATGGTCGAGCTTGAGGCCACTCTTTGCTTCGCTACTCCGGTCGACCCCAACTTTCCATCCTCGTACGTACAGGCCGGGATCGAAGCCACGTTCCGCCCCCATTCCGAGAAACGAGGCAAGTGGAAAGACGAAGACGGTGTGGAGCATGACAGCGCAGGCGCGAAATCGGTTTCCCTCTTCAATCAAAAGAGCGTCTACGGCGAGTCCCATGAGCGCCGGGATGCCCACCTATGGGACACGGTTCTCAAGACGCGCAAGTCGATGCGCCACACCAGCTTGAAGGATCCCGTCATCGAGCTTCACTACAACCGCCGTGTGGAAGGAAGACCTTCCACCGCCGCTGATCAGCCCGACATCCCTTACGCTTTGGTCTTGACCCTCCGGTGCAAGGCTATGCCTGACCTCTACAACCAGGTGCGATCCCGGTACAGCACAAGCCTCCAGGTGCTCGCGCCGCGCGCAAACGTTCCGATCCGAGTCTAGCTATGAATCGCCTACATACACCCCCTGCTTCAACTCCCATCCACGCCGGTCCCGGCATCCATGAGGCTTTAAAGCTCCCTAACGAGAGCTTTGGACGTCTCTGGGACTCCATCTTCGTCTCCAAAGAGATCAAGGACTCGCTCCTTGCCCAGGCCCTTCTCAATTTCTCGATCCGCAGCAAGGTGGACCGCTCGGTCGTGCCGCTCCACGGCATCATTCTCCTCGTTGGCGAACCGGGAACCGGCAAAACCTCGCTCGCTAAGGGTCTCGCATCCGTGGCCGCGAGCTTTGTGCCCGGCGGTCTCACATACCTTGAGGTCGAGCCTCACTCGCTTGCAAGCTCATCTCTCGGCAAGACCCAGAAGGCGGTCATGGACCTCTTCGGAACCACGATCGCGGAGCACGCGATGCGCGGCCCGACGGTCGTCCTGCTCGACGAGGTCGAGACGATTCTCGTCGATCGCGCTAGGCTCAGCATGGATGCCAACCCGATCGACGTCCACCGGGCGACCGATGCCGCGCTCGTCGAGCTCGACCATCTCGCGGCCAAGTACCCTGGACTGCTCATCATCGCGACCAGCAACTTTCCGAAGGCGATCGATGCGGCCTTCATCTCGCGATGCGACGCCGTCGTCACCATCCCGCCGCCGGACGCAGAAGGGTGCGCCGTCATCCTTGCCGACACCCTGAACGGGCTTAGCGAATCGTTTCCCGGTCCGGAAAAGCTTGTTCAAGACCCAGGCTTTCGGGCCGCAGTGGGGGCGTTCGTCGGGCTCGACGGGCGACAGATCCGAAAGCTCGTCGCAAGCGCTTGCACCTTCGACCGAAAGACGGCCCAGAATCCGGGGCTCCTGACGCTCTCCGACCTCGTCAAGGCCGCGAACCGCGCCAAGGAGGGAGCAAAGCGGTGAGCTCCGTTCTTTCGCGCACGTTCTCTTCTGTTCCCGAGCGCCCTGCGGCCGCGACCTGGGATGCCATCGTGGCGATTCTGGCTCCGGACTCGAACTCGGAGGCGAGGGGCGAACTCAACAAAGTCGCAAACGAGGCGGCGACCCTCATCGCTGAGAAATCTATGCTGACGGCCCCGATCATTGTGACCGGATCCGGCCCGCGTGTCCGGGTGTACTGCGCCTACGACGAGGACGCGGTCGACGGAAGCAAGGCAAAGGAGGACGCGCTCTCCTTCGACGCGACGGGCGGAGACTGGGCGCTTTCTTTGCCCTGCCCTTCGGACGATCTCGGATGGGTGACCTCGTCTCTCGCTTCGAAGAGCTCGCGCGTCACGGCCAGAGACCTGTCACTGGGCATCAAGCTCTCGCAGAGCGACAGCGGCGAGGACGGCGCGAGCGGCTCCGAGAAGGCGGCCGCCGTCACCGTGGACTGGGGGGCCTTCGTCAACCAATGAGCACATCCGTTACCGTCAACACCTACACGCACGCCGTGACGTACGTCGCGGACAACATCTTCAAGAGCCTTAAGGACATCCTGCGTCTTTCCGGCCTTAGTCCTGAGAACCTGGTCGGGGACCGCGAGTCGATCATGCGGGCCTTGACGGCATGGCTCAACTCGAAGCACCTGGAGCGGATTTCCCTTGAGATCTACAACCCCAAGGACGATTCGCTCATCACCTCGTGGGACGTCGAAATTAAGTACGGATGGAGCTCGGACGACGGTGGCTTTTGGACCGACACCGACCAGCTCCGCTACGAGATCAAGAAGGCTGGCGTTCTGCCGAGCGATGTGAAGTACGACATCCGCTTCAAGAACAAGACCGGGCGGCCCGACGTGCTCGGGTGGAGCCTTCAGCCTTCCCGATCGCGTGAGGGCTTCGTTCAGAAGAGCCTCGGCTCGACCGTCTCCCACTCTGGGCTCGGTGGTTCGACGTCGGTGCTAAGGAAGGCGTCCTGATGAGAACGCTTGAAGAGGCCTTTCTGAAATTCAAGTCCCGTCTTGAGCTCAAGCCCAAGGAGCAGGACAATGCGAGCGAACGTCACAAGGAGATCCGAGCGCACCTGAAGACGAAGTTCACCATCGAGAACGACTTCCTGACCGGCTCCTACGCTCGGTGGACGAAGACCAAGCCTCTGAAGGACGTTGATATCTTCTGCCCGCTCGGGACGGCCCATGCGCATTATCGGGACGAGCACCCAGACAACGTGCTAAAGGCCTTCGAGACCGCCCTCGCTGAGAAATACGGAGCGGCCAACGTGAGCCGTCAGAGGAGGTCCTGCACCGTCGACTTCGGCGTGACGCCCGATAGCGAGGACAAAACCGACTACAAGGTCATGTCGGTCGACGTCGTGCCGGCTTTCAAGAAAGACGACGACTACGAGATCCCGGACGCCAACGAAGGCAAGTGGATTGAGACCAACCCCAAGACCCACGCCGACAAGGCGGTCGCAGCCCAGCGCGCGTACAACGACCAGTGGAAGGCGATGGTGAGGATGCTCAAGTACTGGAACAACCATCACGGAAAGCCGGTCAAGCCGAGCTTCCTCCTGGAGGTAATGTGCCTGGACTGTCTAAGCGGCGGCTTCGGAGGCCGTTGGGACTACGAGTTCCAGAGCCTGTTTGCGACCCTCGCGAATCGAATCGACGAGGTCTGGGCCGATCCAGCCGGACTCGGCCCTCCCGTCAGCGATATGATGGATAACGCTCGCAAGGCGACAGCGAAATCGGCTCTCGAAGCCGCGGAATCCGCCGCAACGAACGCCATCCACCTTGCTCGTCAGGGCAAGAACTACGAGGCGCATCTCGCGTGGCGGGCGCTTTTCGGCCCTCTATTCCCGCACCCCTAAGGAGACCCAATGGCCAACCAAGTCGCAGCCCGCCTCGCCGGAGACGATTATCAACACCTGACTGCCTGGCTTCATGTCTTGGAGCTGAAGCGCGCCCGGAGAAAGGTCCTTTCGGTCGCCGTCGAGGACTCTGCGGCCGGCTCGGCCGATGATGTCACGGTGCGGCACGAGGCAGACTCGGCCTTTCCGGACAGCTTCTACCAGATCAAGTACCACGTCGACCAGCGAAGCTCCTACTCGACCGCCGTGCTCACGAAGTCGCTCGACGGCGGCACGAGCCTGCTTCAGAAGCTCTACGCCACTTGGCAAAAGCTAAGCGCGGAGTCGCCGAGGCCGTTCGTGATCCGCTTTGTGAGCAACTGGTCCTGGGACTCAGCCTCGGAACTCGGCGGGTCGTTCTCAGGGCTTAACAATGCCGTCAAGGACGACTTCTTCACGTCGGGGCCTCTGAGTAAGCTCGGCAAGGAGCGAGAGTCGTGGAGTGCTCACCTGGAAGCTGCCGAGGGAGAGTTCGAGGCTTTCGTCCGAACCCTCCACTTCGACCTTGGCTCGACCTGTTTTCACGAGCGCCTGGAGCGAGTTCGGGATCTAATGGAGACCAACGGTCTTCGCTCCGACGACGCCGGTCTTCTCATCGCGGTCGGCCTCGTTCGAGGATGGGTCCGGGGTGGTACTCAGACGATCGACGCGGCGGCTTTAGACCGGGCCATCGAGGAGAACGACCTCCAGGCTCCGGCGGACGCCGAGCGCTTCGTCACCGTCCTGCTCACGACAGTGAAGGCGCAGCGAATCGACCTTAAACCTGACCACATCATTGACTGGCGGGATCGTTTCGAGGGGTTAGCGAACGAGCGGGGGCACGCGACGCTGCCCGGCGTCGACTGGAACCGAGATCTTCTTCCGGAGCTCGCGGCTGTGGAGGCTCAGGTAGCAGAAGAAACAGGTTGCCGGCTCGTGCGGATCCGCGGCCTATCGAGGCTCTCAGCGTGGTTCGGCATTGGGCGGACGTTCTCTGAGAACGCCCGATACGTCGTCGAGGTGGACCAGAGGGGACTCCTCTGGAGGAGCGACGCTCCTCCGAGTGAAAGCTTCGATCTCCAAACGAGCCACGAGAGCGGATTCGGCGGACCGATCGACGTGGTTGCGGTGGGCATCAGCGTGACCAGCCCTATTGGGGACGCGGTTCGCGACTATTTGCAGCGCACCAACGAGGCCTCGGAGCTTATGCTCCTCCAACCCAACCGTCCGCTTGGCCACGAATGTCTCGGCTCTGCGGCCGACGTTGTCGCGCTCGCGAGAAAGGCGAAGGAGGCGATTAGAGAATTCAGCGCACAAACGAAGGCAAAGAGAGTGCTGCTCTTCTACCTAGGCCCGCTAAGCGGTGCCTGCTTCCTTGGTCATGTCCTCAACGCCATGGGGACAAGGGTTCAAGTCATGGAATACCAGGACTCACACGAACTAGGATACGCGCCGGCCTTTCTGCTATGACTAAGTCGGGCTAGGCTTTACTCTGAGCTCCCAAACAGCCCCACGATTGCTTCGATGTCCCCCACCCTCTGCCGGACATCGGCAAGGAGTTCCTCAACCCGGAAGCCTTCCTCGCCGTGGAGCGGCACCGTGGCGACCGCCTCGAAGACCGCTACGTGGATCTCCTTGACCTGCTCGTCGACCGGGCGCATGAACTCTTCGAGTCCATCAGCGTTAAGCACCTCCAAGAAAGCCCAGAACCGCATCGCCGCCGGGATGGCCTGCCGCTCGTCGGCCTCATAACGCTTGATAAAGTAGAACGGAGCGAACTCCGAAGGAACGAACGACGCATCCTCAAGACTTCGCGCGTGCGCCTCCTCCATCATCTCCATGCATGCGTCCCGGAACTCGACCGGATCCAGCGCCGACCCATAGCGCTCTCGCATCCTCCTCTCGCGCTCTTCGGGCGTGGAGAAGTAGGCTTCGAGAAAGCCCTTCGGGTCTAGCACCGACACGTCGGGGTAGTCGGCCATGAAGCGCTTCCCTTCGGGGTTCTTGGGGCTTCCGAGCCGCTTGATGTGCTTGTCCCAGCTTACGAGGTAGACAGCGCCGCCGGCGATCGCCAGATCGATGTACGGTTCGTCCTTAGGGTCGATGGGATAGTCGAAGACGTGGGGAACGGGGTCGAGAAACACGGCGAACTCACGTAGCCAATTGGCCAGGGCGTCGACCCTTGCGTCGTCCAGCATCGGGAAGAACTCGCGAACGCTCGGGCGCCGCAGCACCTCGTCGATCTCTTCCAGCACCGCCTCGCTCATGCAGACGAGGAGCTTTCCGTCGATCGCGAGCTGGAGGCATTTCCAGGCGTGGTTCCCGCCCTTGCCGACCGCCTGCAGGAAAAGATTGCAGTCGAAAACGACGAGCGGGATCTCTTCCCTTCCCTCGTCACCTCTGCCCGAATCGTCCGTCGCCACGGCGAGAAGATACTACTTAACGGAAGCGCGGGACACAGGCTTGTTGGACTTGGCCGATGCGACCTCACTCCTCGCCTTCTCGAAGACGTCGGCGAGCTGCTCGTCCGTGTAGCCTTGGGCTTCGGCGTGGGCGTGGAGCGGAGCCAGGATCCCCTCGAGGCGGCCTCTTCGCTCGGCCGAGGCCTTGGCCATGTCCTCCCGGATAAGGTTGCGGAGGTACTCGGCTTGGCCCTTAAAATGAAGGGACTGCGAGCGTTCGCTTACGAAACGCACGATTCCCTCATCGACTCCGGTGATCTTCAAAGTTGGCATCTAAAGGCGGCTCCTTTTCCTAATCTCAATGTGCCACATAAAGTAGGCCCAGTCAAGGCCCATTATGGGCCTTCCTTTATATGACGGCAAATCCTCGCGAATTCATCAAGTTACCGAGGAATGAATTTTGCGGCCTGATTGTCGCTCCTCAAAGGGATCACGAAACGCACGGATCGAGGCGCACCGCTGAGCGGTTCCCGAAACGCCTAACTTTATGAAGATCGTTAGGCGTTTCGAGAATCGGATGGGCGGGTTTTCCACAGGAACCGCCCTCCCTTGAGCTCGCCGAGTTAGCTCCGCTCGGGCCCGACGCCTATGGAAAACCCACCCGCGTCCACCGATCGGAAGTTAGAAACGCTCTCTCGAGCATTTCTAGTCTTTTTCGAGCCTCGAACTTTACTCGAACCTTAGAAACCGCTACCATCCGTCGCTCAAACACCTTTTTCCAGGAGAGAGAGCACCATGTTTCAGAATCCCCGTGAGCCGCTTCGGCTCACCCCCGTCCCCGAGCTTTTCGATCTAGGCCGCGTCGTCGGCACGCCCGGCGCCGTGGTCAAACTCATCGAGCACGAGGTGGACGCCACCGAGCTCGTGACCCGCCACGCCTTCGGCTTCTGGGGTGACCTCGACCCCGAGGACCGGACGGCCAACGAGGCCGCGGTCGAAAACGGCGGCCGCATCGTGTCGTGCTTCACCCTTCCCGACGAGTCCAAAGTCTGGGTCATCACCGAGGCCGATCGCTCCGTCACGACCCTCCTCTTGCCCGAGGAGTACTGAACGTGGCCGGGATGCAGCCGGATCAGGCTCGGCAACTCATCGACTCCCAGCTTGAGGCGCTCAGCGAGGCGCTCGCCGCCGGCCAAAGCGACCGGCTCCAGGCGTTTCTCGCCACGATGGCGCGCTTCCACCGGTACAGCCTCGGAAACACGCTGCTCATCATGGTCCAGAGCCCCGAGGCGACCCACGTCGCGGGCTTCGCCACCTGGCTCAAGCTCGGCCGTGCGGTCAGGAAAGGTGAAAAGGGCATCGCCATCCTCGTGCCGATCCGCCCAAAGGCGCAAGCCGAGGACGAGAAGGAAAAGCCCGACGCCAAAGCCAAAGCCAAAGACGGCGAGGAAGACGAACGCCCGGTCCGCTTCAAGGTCGGCTACGTGTTCGACGTCTCCCAGACGGAAGGAGACGAGCTTCCTTCCCTTGCCCGCCCCGAGGGCGACCCAGGCCAGTTCCTCCCCCAGCTTCGAAACCTCGTCTCCGACATGGAGATCGCTCTCGAGTACCGAGACGACCTCGGAGGAGCCGACGGGCTGTCCAGCGGAGGGCTTATCGCCATTCGACAAGGGCTTTCTCCCGCCGAGGAGTTCTCGACGCTCGTCCACGAGCTTGCCCACGAAAAGCTTCACAAGGGAGAGGGCCGCGTCGGCACGACGAAGAGAAGCCGAGAGCTTGAGGCCGAGGCCGTCGCCTGCGTGGTTTCCCAGGGCGTCGGGTTGCTTGCGGAGCCCGCATCCTCCGATTACATCCAGCTCTACGGCGGAGACAAGGACGCGCTCGCCGCTTCCCTGTTCAAGATCCGAGACGCCGCCGCATCAATCTTGGCCGCACTGGACGCTGGGGCATTCGACTAGAGGCTCCATTTTATGCGAAGCCGACCCAAATCGGCCGACGCTCAAATCGGGCCACTAGCAGGTCGCAGACAAAGCCCTAGGGTTTCCCCCTCCCGAGGGTACGATCGACGTACAGCAAGGCATCTTGAAGGCGTGAGGAGCAATCCTAAGCAGGAGTCGAGAGCCACGCGACCTTTCACTTTGTCCTACGCTCAATCAAGATGTTGACAAGCTGACAAGATGACCAGCCTTACAGCTTGTTGACAAGATGACAAGCTAGTCAGACACTCAGCCATCCATTCAGATGCTCACATTGCTGAACCGCTTGTCGTCCTTACAGACATATCGACAGACTGCTGCGTGACCAGACATCAAGCCGTCTGATCAACTGAGCAGACTGACACTAAGCTGCCTAACATCATGGTCGGTAGATCAGCCATACAGTCTAGTGGTCAGTCGCATGAAGTCGAGGCGCTGAGGCAAGAGCGGTGCCGACGCGGCGGCCAGGTCGGGTGCGTCACATCCAGCAGGACACACGCTCCGCTCAGCAATGCCGAACGGCCTACTTGCTGACAAGCTGACAAGACATATGACAAGACAGCTTGTTGACAAGCTGACCGACCATTTAGCTTGCTTGACAGACTCGTTGGCGGCGAAGGGCTTTCGGGGGCGACCGGAAAGTAGACCGTCGGCCGAAACTCTCGCAAGCCTACGAATCCTTTGGGAAGTTTGCTTCGTCTCGTAAGATCATGCTTGACATGGTTTGCGCAAGTGAACCATGATATGAACGACAAAGGACATCAAAGGGGCCGAACGCCACATGAACTACTTCACCATTCCGCAAGCCGCCGCCAAGGCCCAAGTCAGCATCGCCACCATTCAGCGGCGCCTTAAGGACGGAAGCCTCACGGGCAACAAAAGCGGCAACAAGGTCGTCATCCCCGTAGGCGAGCTCCGAAAGCTCTACCCGGACAAATTCCCAGAGGTACAGACGGGGACCTCGACCGGAAAGTGTCGCGTCATCGCCTTCAGCAATCAAAAGGGCGGGGTAGGGAAGACCACCACCTGCGCCAACCTCGCGGCCTCGCTGGCGACCCTCGGCTACCGCGTCCTCGCGTTCGACTCCGATCCCCAGGGAAACCTCACCAAGGCGCTCGGCATCAATCCCCACTCGCTCAAAGACCGAACGACCTACGAGGTCCTGGTCAACCAGCTTGAGATCTCCTCGGCCATCGTGGCCCCCATTCCGACCCTTCCGTCCCTCAAGCTCGTCGGAACCAACCTTAGCCTCGCCGCGGCCGAGATGCAGCTCGCCGGCCTCGTCGCCCGCGAGCTCCGAATCCAGCATGCCATCCAGCCGGTTCTCCACGAGTACGACTTCGTGCTCATCGACTCGCCGCCGAACCTTGGCCTCTTCACCATCAACGCGCTCGTGGCGGCGAACGCCGTCATCGTGCCGGTCACGGTCGACGTCTACGCCTTGGACGGCGTGGCCGCGCTCCTTAACACGATCAAGCAGGTGCGGCTGGTCAATCCGCACCTTCTGAACGTGTGGGCGCTGCTGAACGAGACGGACCAGTCCAATCTCGGAAAGGACATCAAAGCCGAGTTGGAACGAAGCTTCAAGTCCAACCTGCTCCGCACCGTCATCCGCAAAAACCAGAAGATCCGCGACGCCCAGGCCGAGAACAAGCCGATCGTCGTGATGAGGCCCGACGACACCAGCACCCACGAGTACCTAGCGCTCGCCGAGGAGGTCGCCAATGAGCGAGCGTAAGCCAGCTAAGGAACGGAAGCCCCTCATCGCCCCCGGGTCCGTCCTGGGCGAGTCCCCCGACATCTTCGCCAACGTCATGTCGAGCTACGCCGAGAGCACCGGCCAGCCGGCTCCCGTCGTCCGGCAGGAAGACCAGGCGACCAACACTCCGCCTGAGTCTCCGACCCAAGCCGAGGAAGGCACCCCGATCTCGGAAGTTCATCAAGATGAGCCCCAAAGGGAGCAGAGTAGGGAAGCCGCGCCTCAAGCGCCCGAGCCGCGAAGGCGAAGCGAGCCAACAAGCCAGCCTGCTGACAAGCCAGCAAGACAGCAGAAGGCACCGGCGGTGCGCTCCTCGAAAAGGGGAGCGCCCGTCGACGCCGAGGAGGAGGCCAAGGTCCGCGCCGCCACCCCGAAGCGCCTTTGCAGCTACCGCGTTCCCGAAGGCCTGGACGACTGGCTGGAGGAGCAGGCGTTCGAACACCGCCACACGGGCCTCAAGAAGCAGGACCTTATCGCCCAGGCCATCCAGCTCCTGATCATGGCCAAGTCAACCTACCAGGAAGAAGAGCAGGACTAGACGACGCCATGCGAAACCCGACGCCCTACGCCGCCCCTTCGAGCCTTCAGGCATCCTCCGCAGAGGGTGAGGGGCGAGGTGCGGCGACGGACGGGCGCAGGGACTCGCATCGGCTCGAGCGCATCTACACCCCGAAATCGCCGAGGGGGTCGGTCCCATGAGCGCAGCCAAGGACGCGCGGTCCCAAGATTCAGCCGCCCCGGCGCTTCCCGCCTTCGACGGCTACCAGCCGCCGACGAGCTCGACCACCTACACGCCGAACCAGTTCTTCGACGTGGTGCTCCCTCACGCTTCCCGGGGGTGCCTCCGGCTCGTCGCCTATCTCATTCAGAAGACCCTTCGAATCTCAGACAAGGACGGCAACCCCATGTACCCCGAGTACCACGCCAGCTATCAGGAGTTGAGCGAGAAGGCCGGCATCGGGCGGGGACGGGTCAAGGAGGCCATCGACGAGGCGATCGCCCGCCGCTGCATCGACTGCCTGCAGACGGGACAGCGCCACAAGGCGGGCGAGGAGGGCCGTAGCGCCCTCTACACGCTCCGATGGGACGAGCGCCCCGAGTACGTCAAGGACCCTGAGGCGTTCGACGGATTCTTCGAGGGCGAGGGAAACTACACGCGGATCCCCAACGACTTTTTCGACCACACCATCCCGAATGAGAACCTCTCGGTGGTCAAGGTCGTGGGAGTCGTCATCCGTCACACGATCGGGTGGCAGAAGAAGGTGGGCTTTAGGCGGCAGCAGGTCCAGATGTCGTTCACCGAGCTCATGCGGCGATCCGGCATCGCGTCGCGCTCCACGGTCAGCCAGGCCGTCAAGGAAGCCATCGAGCGTAACCACATCGAGCGGGTCGAAGAGGGACGGTTCGACCCCTACTCGGGAGTCGCCACTACCTGGGGCGTGAAGTGGACCGACGCCCCTCGGCTGCCCATCGTCGAGCCTAAATTCGGGATCGGGCCCGGAATCGAACCAGGCAAACGGCCCGATAATCGAACAGCGGTCAAGAGGACTGCCCCGAAATCGAACCAGGGTAACGGCCCCGGAATCGAACCAGGAGATCAGGCCCGGAATCGAACCAGCGTTCGGAGGTCGGCCCCGGAATCGAACCAGGTGGACTCCCCCGGAATCGAACCAGCCGTCGGCCCCGAAATCGCACCAGGGAGCGGCCCGGAATCGAACCGACAAGCGATCCCGAATCGAACCACTATAGAAACAACCCTAAAGAGATCCTCTAAACAACAGACAAACGCGCCTGCTGTTGCCGGCGGCGACGCGCTTGCGCTCTTGGAGAGGGAGCTGGTCGCCGTGGGCATCAGCCCGAAGAAGGCTAAAAGCCTGGTAAGCGAGGAGCCCGCCGACGTGATCCGGCTGCAGCTCGACTGGCTTCCCCGGCGGGTGGTCAAGAAGACCGCCGCGGCCCTCCTCATCGCCTGTATCGAGATGAACCTTCCGGAGCCTGCGGCCGAGACCCCTCAGGGCCAAGGCGGGTCTCCCACGCAAGGCCTCGCGAGAGGTTTTTACGAGGGCCTGAGCGATGTCAAAGGGTCGACCCTCGCCGAGCCCACCGCCTCCGATATCCGCCGGGCTCAGGGGCTCGTCGACCGTCTCGGCGCGAGCGACATGGAGGCCGCGGCCCACGCCGGCCGAGCCTTCGGCCAGTTCGTCCGCGCCAAGGAGCGCGGCAAGTCCAGCCCTGTGCGAATGATGTCGCTCGCCGTCACCCTCTACGCCGACGAGTTCCTGGCCCAGCACGGAGCTCGGGACAAGGCCCAGGCGCTTCGCTCCTCCGAGGAGTCCCGACGGGTACACCAGGAGCGCTTCGCCGCCGACTACGAGGCCTTCGTCGCCTCGCTCGCCGAGCGGGTCGAGATGGACGACTCGATCCTCGACGCCTTCGACGCGGAGATGGCCCGAAAGCTCGCGGGCTTTCGCCGAATGTCGGCCCGAGCGGCCGAGATGCTCGAAGACCAGCTTCGCGACGAGCGAGAGCGTGGCCGTCTTCTTGTGGAGTTCGCCCAACAGAAGGGGG
>Ga0160428_1000211_pt1 | contig 73401 bp, 71 predicted proteins | sample SolpanmetagenomM_FD_108198 | JGI IMG/M metagenome (GOLD analysis project Ga0160428, IMG submission 108198) | Solar panel surface microbial communities from Lawrence Berkeley National Laboratory, California, USA - M | ecosystem: Engineered > Built environment > Solar panel > Unclassified ... | reverse complement strand
TGGCGAAATTGACCCCAGCTTTGTAATTACTCACCCGGCCAGTCTTGAGGACGCTCCCGAGATGTACAAAAAGTTTCGGGATAAGGAAGACGGCGTCATCAAGGTGGTGATGCGCCCGCACGGCTAAAATGAAATAAGTGCCCGCGCATGGTCAAGCGTGCGCGGGCTTACCCACGATCTATGGATTTGGGCGAATTTCACAACCGCTTCGATCATAATATTTCTCAGTTGTTGCCTAAATGGCCAATAGTGAGCAGCCCTACAGAGGACCTGATAGCCGGTAGATCGCTTTCAAATAGACGTTGTGCGTTAGCCGAAATCTTGCGGGCAATGACAGGGTGATGATGACGACTGGATCACGCGGACGACTATGCGGGATTAGTCCGCTCTATGGTGAACGCGTCGCCGAGGTCGCCTGCTGGGGGCACGTCCGACGCAAGTTCTTCGATGTCCACGCCGCAACCAGCTCGGCGACCGCCCGCGAGGCGATGGACCACATCGCCGGCCTCTACGCGGTCGAGCAGGACGTGCGGGGGGCGACCGCCCGACGAGCGACGATGCGAGCGCCAAGCCAGAGCCGGACCGCTGCTGGCCGCGTTCCGCCAATGGCTCGACGCGACCGGCCCCAAGCTGCGCGGCGTTCCGACCTCGCGGTCGCGATCCGCTATGCGCTCACCCGCTGGGCAGCACTGTCCCGCTACGTCGAGGATGGTCGGCTCGAGATCGCAACAACGCGGCGGAGCGCTCGCTGCGCGGCATCGCGGTCGGTCGTAAGAACTGGTTGTTCGCGGGCTCTGACCAGGGCGGCCATCGCGCCGCCACCATCTACAGCTTGATCGAGACGCCAAGCTCAACGGAGTCGATCCCGAGGCGTGGCTCACCGACACCATCGCCCGCATCGCAGACCATCCCGTCCCGCATCGACCAACGGCTGTCCTGGAACTACCGCCCGGCGTAAGCCGCCACCTTCACTCGACGCTTACAGAGCTGTTATCCGCATTCGGCCTACCATCAGCCACGCCGGACGGAGATTCTCCAATGATCTGAGTGCCCAGCTTTGTCCCCTGTGGGGCACCAGCGACGCGCCGAGCACCGGCATACGGTTCTCTTCGGCGCGTCGTCGTCACCGCTTTTTCTTCGCCGTCGTCGCGGTGAAATCCGCGTCCTTGCCGGCGACCCAATCCACGAACTTGCGTATGTCGGGATGCGCCAGCAGCGCCTCGACGTCGGTCCCGTGGCGCTGCAATTCCGAATTGCTGAAATTGGCCATCAGCGTCTGCTGACAGATCGGATGCATGGGAACGACGTCGCGCCCGCCGCGGCTTTTGGGCACGGGATGGTGCCAGACGATGGTCTTGCCGGTCGGGCGTCCGCATAGCCAGCAGGCTACGGGAGCCGCCGGCTCGTCCTCGTCGTGATCCGTGTCGGGATGCGGGCCATGCCTGGAATGTTTGCGGGCCATGCCGTGATCGTGTCCATCTTGCGTCCGCGCGACCCGGTTGCCGCGCGACTGCTCCGATAGCGCAACATCATCGTAAACCCATCATTATCCTGGCCGAGCCGGATGTGCAGGCCAGACCCAACGGTCGGATTGGACCTGCGGCGTTTTCACGACGCGCGACCGGCAGTCGCCTCAGCGGGAGGCATCCATCCGACGGAGGTCGCCGCCGGGCCGTCAATGCCTGCGTAATCGGCCCCTGAACAAGCCGCGGCGCGTGGTCGCTTCGAACATCTCGCTCGGTCCCTCGGGATCGAGGACCTCATGGTCGGCAAGCCATTTTTCGACCCCGTCCAGGTCGGGGATCTCATAGGGTCGCAACGATCGGCCGGGGCCACGCAGCCGTTCGATCGTGTCGATCAGCGATCCGCTCTGTTCGATCAGCTGCGCGATCCGCTCGGGCGCGACGTCCAGATGTTCGGCCATCAGCTCGTTTCGCGTCGCGGCGATCTTCGCTTCGACCCCGACGCCGGGATGCCGCTCCGCATCGACGACGACGTCGCATTCGGTGTCCAGCCGCAGCGAACGATTGTTGATGTTGGCCGATCCGATCCGCAACTGCGTATCGTCGATGATCGTGATCTTCGCGTGGCAATAGATCGCCGTGCCGCCGCGGGTGAACGGGTGATACAGCCGCAGCCGGCCGTGCCTGTCGCGCCGGCGCAGCGTTTCCATCAGCCGCGCGCGGGCCGTGTCCATCGCCAGCGGCTCCAGCCACCCCTGCGCGGTCAGCGGATTGACGATGACGATTTCCGGGCCGTCAGCCTCGTCCAGCCGGGCGGCGATCGCTTCCGCGATCCGACGGGATGCGAAATACTGGCTTTCGCAATAGATATGCCGCTTCGCCGTTCGGATCTGATCGAGGAACAGCGCCTCCACTTCGGTCACGGCGACGGTATCCGGCATCTCGGGCATGCTGCGCGCGATCCCGAGATCGACGTCCTCGAACATCGGCTCCAGCGACGGCGGCCAACACGGCTCGCCGCCGTCGATCGGCCGCAGCGTCTTGCCCGTCGCGAGTTTCCACCGTCGCCGGCACAGTTCCGCAAGTGCGCCGGATGCCGGACCGGTGATCGCCGTCGTCGCATCGTGCCAGGGCTTGTACGGCTTGCCGGTTGGCGTCACGCGCCCGGGGTCGTCGTCCCGATGCGCGCGCGTGTCCCAGCGCTCGGCAGTCATGTCGATGCCGCCGCAAAACGCCATGCAATCGTCGATCGACACGATCTTCTGATGATGCGACGAGGCGGTGGGGTGATGCGCGTCGAGTTTGACGTGGATGCGTGGATGACGCGCCCATTTCAACACGGTAAACACGGTGCTGCCGCGCAACACCGATTTCAGCGCGCCGACGTCCCAGCGCAGCAGATAAAGCTCGAGCTCCGGGTTCCGTTCGACCAGCCAGTACAGGAAATCGCCGATCGTTTCCGGTCCTTCGGTCACGCCGTTGCTGCCGATGAGGCGGATGCGCGCGTCGAAGTCCCAGCCGACGAGCATGATGCGTTTGCGCGCCTGCAGGAACGCTTCGCGCGCGACGCCGAAATAGCGGTCGGCATCGACGATCACCGACAGGCGGTCGGCGCGTTCGATGCGCCACACGTTGCGGCCGGGATCGAGCATAAGCGGGCGTTCAGTCCTTCCTATCGGCCATAGATGCTATCGAGCACCCGGGCGCTGCGCGCGAACTGCTCCGCCGCCGGATCGAAGCGGGGCGAGGCAGCCAGCTGTTCCGCCCAGGCGGCGGCCGACCGTGCACCCCAATCGTCGGGAGGCCCGGCCAGCGTTTCACCGTGCGTACCGGTGAAATGCTGCGCCGTGAAGTCGTAGAACGACCCCCCGACGTTACGCAGCGCCGCGCCGCCTTGCGTCCCATAGAAAGCGGCTTCGATCACCGCATCGCGGCCTGCGTGCAGGTTCCACGAACAGGCGAGCCGCACGTCGGCGCCCCCCGCGGTGAAACGCGCCGTCGCATAATCCTCCACTTCGCCTGCGCGCAATGGCCGGCCCGCCGCCAGCAGCGTCGCCTGGACATCGCCGATATCGGGAAAGCCGAGCGTCCACAGGGCGAGATCGACGAGATGCACGCCCAGATCGATGACGCACCCGCCACCCGATTGGGCGGGATCAAAAAACCACGGCTTGCCGGGGCCGTAAGCGTTGTGGAACGTCAGATCGATCGCGAATATCTCACCGAGTGCGCCGTCGCGAACCAGATGCGCGATCGCCTGCATCCCCTCCGTATGCCGATAGGACAGATCGACGCCGAGCAGCCGGTCGGCGGCGCGCGCGGCGTCGATCACCGCCTGCGTCTCGGGCGCGGATCGGCCGAGCGGTTTCTGGCAGAACACCGCGGCTCCTGCTTGCAGGGCTGCGATGGATTGCGCGGCGTGCAGCGCCGATGGCGTCGCGATCACCACGCCGTCAAGTGGCATCGCCAGCATCGCATCGAGCGAGGCGACCACGTCCGCGCTGGGCGCAAGGGCCAGCGCGTCACGAAGGCATTCCTCGGACGGGTCGCACACCGCCGCGACCTCGACCGCCCCGGTCGCGACCATCGCCGCCATGCGATGCCGCCCGATCCAGCCGGTGCCGAGGAACCCCAATCGCACTTTGGTCACGCCACCGTCCTTCGCTTGCGTCATGCCAGCTCCACCAGCGCCTTGACGAAGCCGCCCGGCTTGTCGCGCGTCACGTCCAGCGCCTCCGCCAGCCGCTCCAGCGGATAACGGTGGGTATAGAGCGGCGTCGGGTCGAGCCGCCCGCTCGCCACCGCCTCGATCGCCTCGCGCAGGCCCTGCATCTGCACCGCAGGATCGCGCTCGTGCGCATTGATCACGTCGATGCCCTTCCAGTTCCAGTCCTGCATGTTCACCTGCCGCGGCCCGTCCTGATGATAGCCGGCGACGACGAGCCGTCCACCGAACCCGACCAATGCGGTGGCGAGGTCGAGCGGCCATTGCTTGCCGACCGCCTCGATGACCCGTTCGCACATCGCCTCGCCGGTCAGCGCCTTCACCCGCTCGATGATCTGCCAGTGATCGTGCATCGGGATCGTCTCGGCCGCACCGAAATGGCTGGCGAGATCGAGGCTTTCCTGACGGCGCGAGATCGCGATGACCCGCGCGCCCGCGTCGGTGGCGAGCTTGGTCAGCACCGCGCCGAGGAAGCCGATCCCGACGATCGCCACCGTCTGACCGGCGCGGATGTCGCTGCGCCGGAAGATATTGAACGCGCAGCCCAGCGGCTCGCCGGGAAAGGGTAGGCCGGCAAGTGCGGCGGGCAGCTTCGCCACCATGCCCGCCCTGGCGAGGTCGTAATCCGCGAAGGAGCGATAGGAGAGGGCGGCCACCCGGTCGCCGACCTCCAGATCGCGCACCCCGTCGCCGACCGCGTCGATCACGCCCCAGCCTTCATGCCCCAATCCGCCGGCTTCGCCCGGATAGGTCATCCATGGCAGGCCCGCCCAGGGTTCGAGGTTCGACGCGCAGACGCCGCAGCCCTCCAGCTTCAACCGCACCTCGCCCGCGGCAGGCAGGGGCAATGCCGCATCCTCGATCCGTATATCACCCGGCGCGGCTAGCACCGCGGCACGCATCATGCCTGCAACCATTTGATCTTCCATGTCTTATCAGTTCCATGAGCGATACCGGCATGCATTCGACCCTGCGCGACAACATCGCCGGACTGGCCGGGCGCTTTCGCGAAGAACGCCGTGCCGCACCGCTGCCCGCACGCGTCGCCGATCGTATCACGCGCTTTACGGGCTCGATGACCTTCGTCGCGATCCACTTGGCCGTCTATGGCCTGTGGGTTCTCGCGAACGTCGGTCTGATCCCGGGCGTACGGCGCTTCGATCCCACGTTCGTCATCCTCGCGTCCGAAGCGTCCGTCGAGGCGATCTTCCTGTCCACCTTCGTCCTCATCAGCCAGAACCGCATGGCCGAACAGGCGGACCGGCGCGCCGACCTCGACCTGCATATCAACCTGCTCGCCGAACATGAACTGACCCGCCTTGCCGCTCTGGTCGGCCGGATCGCAGAACGGCTGGACGTCGCTGTCGAGGATCGCGAGATCGAGAAGGATGTCGAGCCCGGGCGGGTGCTCGACGCGCTCGACGCCCAACCCAGATGCTGACGTCACGCCGCGGCGACTTGCGTGGCGAGCGCGGGGGCGGTCACCGCCGCGGGTGCATAGCGATCGATCATCCACGCGCAGAAATCCGCGAATTGCTGCGGGTCGCGCGGCGCGCTGGTATGATGCGCCTGCACGCCCAGATGTTCGGGCGTGAAGCAGAAGGTGACGGTCACGTCGAAATCCTGCAGCGCTTCCATCTGCCGGTCGAACCAGTCGATCGCATCGGGGCGGAAGCTGTCCGCCCAGCTGAGGCCGGTGCGCAGGCGCCGCGTGCCGAGCCGCTTCATCCATGACACCGCTTCGTCGAGGCGCGGGTCCTGATAATGGAACCATTGCATCAGCCCCATGCGGTCGGCCACCTTGGCGTAATCGTCCAGGCTGGGCTTCGGCGTGCCGTCCTCGCGAATCAACCCCATGTAGAAATGTCGGTAATAGCTCGACCCTTCCGCCTCGCGGTGCCGCGTCGTCGCGCCCCAGCTGTGCGGCAGGTCGAACAAGGAATACCAGAACACCCGCGGCACCCGGTCGATCAGCAGTTCCGCGGTCTTGGCGACGCCGAACTGCTGCACTTCCTCCGCACCGAACGACCCGACACCGACCTCGGTCGCCCAGATCTGCTTGTCCGGGCAGACAGCCTCGATCTCGGCGATCTTATCGGGCCAGGCGTGGATCGGCCACAAGTTCCAGTCGAGCGGAAAGCCATGCACCGCGACGACATCGACCGCGTCAAGCGCGCCATGCGCGCGCATGCGGTTGACCCATTCGGGATCGATGGGACTCATGCCGCCCAGCACGCGCGTCACCGCCGGGTTGATCGCGTGGATGGCATTGCCGGCACGGATCACCATGTCCGCGAACTGCGACCAATCGGGGTCGACCTCCGGATCCCAATGCGACTTGTTGTTCGGCTCGTTCCAGATCATCGCCGCTTCGATCATGCCCCTGTCCCCCTGTCCGGATAGACCGCCGTCGGTCCCATGTCTGCGTACGGCACCGGCGCGGCGCGGCAGAGAAACACCTCGCTCTCCGGCTGCGCCTCGATCGTGAAGCCGGCTGCGCGCAGCATCGCCGCCGAACAGGCCGCATTGGGCGCCCACCAGTTGGTCCAGTCGTGCGCGAATTCGCGTTCGATGAAGTGCATCCTGGGATAGCCCGGCTCGTCGAAATAGGCGGGCGGGTTGTGCGTCCCCGGCACGTGGAACGGATGATCCTCGGGGACCGGATATACGTCGCGCGATCCCTGCTGCATCGTCTGGAACAGCATCAGGTCGCCCGCGACATGTTCGCGGATCAGGTCGAGCGCCAGCAAGGGATGGCGCAGATGGTACAGAACACCCATGAAGATCACGAGGTCGAACCGCTCGCCCAGCGCCCCGACGTCGTAGACGGACAGGTTGCGGAATTCGATCCCAGTCTGCCCCAGCGCTTCGGCCGCCAGACGCGCCTGCGCCAGATAGCGTTCGTCGCTGTCGATGCCGAGCACCCGCGCCGCGCCGCGTCGCTTCATCTCGACCGAATAGAAGCCGGCATTGCACCCGATGTCGAGCACGGTCTTGCCGCTGAGGTCGGCGGGCAGGGCATCGGCAAAGCGCGCGAATTTGAAACGCGGGTAATCGCCCAGGAAGTGATCCGGGGCCGTCTGTATGCCGTGGCCCAGATCGATATTGTGGAACCAGGGACCCAGCCGCTCCACCTCGTCACGCAATGCGTCCGGCGTCATGCCGCCACCCTTTCGTTCAAGCTGATCAGTTTTGCGCCCCAGTCACCCATCACCACCCGGCTGACCGAGGCGGGGCCGACGTCGAAGCGCAGCAGATTATCGAGCGGCAGGCCCAGCACGTGCGCCACCGCCGCGCGGATCATGTCGGAATGCGTCACCAGCGCGATCGTCGTCCCCCCGGCTGCGGACGTCGCGACCCCGGTCATATAGCCGACGATCCGCGCCTGGGCCTCGGCCATCGTCTCGCCGCCGGGTATGCGCGCCGACCCACGCTCACGGTTCCATGCGTCCCAGGCGCCGCCGCCGAGATCGCCGAACGCCGCACCGGTCCATTCGCCCATATCAATCTCGACCAGTGCGTTGATGGGCTCCGGTGTCGCCAGCCCGCACGCTCCTGCAATCGCGGCGGCGGTGTCGCGCGTCCGCTCCAAAGGGCTGCAGACGATCCGGTCGATGCCTTGACCGACCAGCCCGCGACCCAGCGCCACGGCCTGCGCCCGTCCATCCTCGCTCAGCGAGACGCCGGGCATGCGGCCCGACAAGCGGTGGTCGAGGTGAACATGGGCAGCATGCCGGATCAGAAGAAACGTCGCCGTCAACAAGATGCCTTTGCCAAAAAGCGCCGAGTCGGGTCGTCAGAGACCAACCTGGCAGCTTAACATCGATCAAGAGGTTTGTTCCTCAAGCCACTAGGAACAAAGAAGAAGAACCTTCGTTCCACCCTCGTAGCGATTTCGCGCAACAAGGGGCCGGGCACCGGATGCATCGAACAGACACCACGACTGCCATATTGTCGTTGACCTGGATCAATGACCTATGAGTGATACGGTCCTGATCACCGGCGGCGCCGGGTTCATCGGTCGCTTCGTCGGCGACGAGCTTCTTCGCCGCGGCAACCGGGTGCGCGTGCTCGACAGCCTCATTCCCCAGGTACACGGGCACACCGAACGTCCGCCCTTGCTCAACGACGAGGTCGAGCTGATCAAGGCGGACGTGCGCGACGGCGATGCGGTCGCGCGGGCGCTGAAAGGCGTCGACAGCGTCATCCATCTGGCCGCGGAAGTCGGCGTCGGTCAGTCGATGTACGAAGTCGAGCGCTATACCTCGACCAACGACGTCGGCACCGCGGTGCTGTTCGAACGGCTGATCGACAATCCTGTCCGCCGCGTCGTTACCGCATCGTCGATGTCGATCTATGGCGAGGGGCTGTACCGCGACGCGGACGGCGCTCTGGTCGAGAATGCGGAACGCGGCGCGGTTCGCGACGGCATGGCAAACTGGGATCCCGTCGATGCACAGGGGCGTACGCTGACGCCGGTGGCGACGCCCGAATGGAAGCGGCCCAGTCTGGCCTCGATCTACGCGCTCAACAAATATGTGCAGGAGCGCACCACCCACATCATGGCCAAGCCCTATGGGATCGAAGGCGTCTGCCTGCGCCTGTTCAACGTCTATGGCCCCGGTCAGGCGCTCTCGAACCCCTATACCGGCGTGCTCGCGATCTTCGCGTCGCGGCTGCTCAACGGGCAGCAGCCGATGATCTTCGAGGATGGCGAACAACGCCGCGACTTCGTCCATGTGTCGGACGTCGCCCGCGCATTCGCGGATGCGCTGGTGCTGCCGCAAGCGGTCGATCAGACGTTCAACATCGGCTCAGGGCACGATCGGTCGGTGACCGAGGTCGCCGAAGCCCTGGCCAAGGCCATGGGCAAGAACGACATCCGGCCAGAGATCGTCAACAAGGCGCGGATCGGCGACATCCGCCATTGCTTCTGCGACACGAGCCTCGCAGCGGCACGGATCGGCTTCGAAGCGCGCCAGGACTTCATCGAAGGACTTGCCGAACTCGCCGAATGGGTTGGCGAACAGACGGCCGAGGACAATGTCAGCAAGGCGCGAGCCGAGCTGGAGAAGCGCGGACTGGTCGCGTGATAGCTGCCGATCCTAGCATTTGCGGCGACGAAGCTGCGGGGGTGGGCCGTCATGGCTGCTGACGCCCCCGTCCTCGTCACCGGCGGCGCCGGATTCATCGGCTCCAACATCGCCGATCGCCTCGCCACACAGGGCCATGACGTCCTGATCTACGACGCGCTCACCCGCCCGGGTGTCGATCGCAACCTCGCCTGGTTGAAGGATCGCCACGGCGCGCGGATCACGGCGATCCAGGCGGATATCCGCAACGCCGACGAACTCACTCGCGCCGTGGACGATGCGCAGGCGGTGTTCCACATGGCGGCGCAGGTCGCGGTCACCACCAGCATGGAGGATCCGCGCGACGATCTCGAGATCAACATTCTCGGCACGTTCAACCTGCTGGAAGCGCTTCGCGGGAAGGGCGATACCCCGCTCGTCTTCGCCTCGACCAACAAGGTCTATGGCGATCTGGCGGACCTCGACTTCGCCCGCGAAGGCGACACCTATGTCCCGGTCGACGCCGCTGTTCGCGCGCATGGCATAGGGGAGGACCGGCCGCTCGACTTCCACACGCCCTATGGCGTGTCGAAGGGGGCGGCCGACCAATATGTCCTCGATTACGCGCGCAGCTTCGGCATTCCCGCCGCGGTGCTGCGCATGTCGTGCATCTATGGCCAGCGCCAGATGGGCACGGAGGATCAGGGTTGGGTCGCGCATTTCCTGATCCGCGCGCTCGAAGGCAAGCCGATCACGCTATACGGTGACGGTTACCAGGTCCGCGACATCCTCGACGTGTCCAACGCGGTCGAGGCCTATCTGAACGCCTGGACGCACATCGACCAGGTGAAGGGCAGGGCGTTCAACCTCGGCGGCGGTCCGTCCAATGCCATCTCGCTGCGCGTCCTGCTCGCCCATATCGGCGATCTGATCGGGCGCGAGGTCGATGTGACCTTCTCCGACTGGCGCGCGGGCGACCAGCGCTATTTCGTCGCCGACACCCGCGCCGCCGAAGCAGAACTCGGGCTGGGCGCGAAGGTGCCGTGGCGCGACGGAGTCGCGAGCCTCGCGCGCTGGCTCGCGGCCGAGCGCGGCCTGAACCACCCGATCGGCGACGCGCGGCTGCACGTGGCGGCCGAATGAGGATACTCATCACCACCGATGCGGTCGGCGGCGTCTGGCAATATACTATCGAACTCGCCCATATGCTGAGCGCCCGCGGGGTGGAGTGCGTCGTCGCGGTGCTCGGCCCGTCGTCCACGACCGATCAGCGTGAGGCGCTCGTCGGCGACCGGTCGTCGGGTCTGATCACGCTGATCGACACCGGCCTGCCGCTGGACTGGACGTGTTCCGATGCCGCGCCGGTGCTCGCCGCGGGCAGGGCGATCGCCGCGCTGGCGAGCGAACGTGCCGTCGATCTGATCCAGTACAACATGCCGACGCTCGCCGCGGCCGGGCCGCCGCTCGTGCCGTCGATCGCAGTGGCGCACGGCTGCGTATCGACGTGGTGGGAGGCGGCGAAGGGCACGCCGCTTGGGCAGGATTACCGCTGGCATCGCGCACTGACCGCCGACGGCCTGCGCGCCGTCGATCGCGTCGTCGCACCCAGCGCCGCTTATGCCGCCATCGTCGAGCGCCACTATCGGCTCGCCCGTCCCGCGCTCGCCATCCACAACGGCCGCAGCCCGGCGCGCACCGCCGATCCGCACGCGCCGATGGCCGATGTCGCGCTGACCGTCGGGCGCCTTTGGGACGGGGTGAAGAACGCCGCGCTGCTCGACCGCGCCGCCGCGCGCCTGCCGATCCCGTTCCTCGCCGCCGGTGCCGCCAAGGGTCCGCACGGCGAAACCATCCGCCTCGACCATCTGCGCGAACTCGGCCATATTTCGGGCGAGCAGCTGGCCGGGCATCTTGCGAAGCGGCCGATCTTCGTCTCCGCCGCCAGCTTCGAACCCTTCGGCCTCGCCGTGCTGGAAGCGGCGCAGGCGGGTTGTGCCCTGGTACTGTCGGATATCCCGACCTTCCGCGAACTGTGGGATGGCGCCGCCACCTTCGTGCCGCTGGACGGCGCCTGGTGCGAGGCGATCGAGCACCTGGTCCTCGACACGCCGCGCCGTGCCGCGCTGGGCGAAGCCGCCCGTATCCGCGCTGCCCGCTACACCCCCGATGCGTCCGCCGCCCAGATGATCGCGCTCTACCGCGACGTGATCGCCACGCATCCGCCCGTCCGGAAAGTCGCCGCATGAAGATCGTCTATTTCACCCACAGCCTCGCGTCGTGCTGGAACCACGGCAACGCGCACTTCCTGCGCGGCGTGCTCAGCGACCTGATCGCGCGCGGTCATGACGTGCGCGTCTACGCCCCGGAAAACGCGTGGAGCCTCACCAACCTCGTCGCCGACCATGGCCCGGAGGGACTCGACGCCTATCGCGATGCCTATCCCGAACTCGGATCGGCCAGCTATCCGCACGGGGCCGACGTCGCCGAGATGGTCGACGGCGCCGACCTCGTCATCGTCCACGAATGGAACGAGCACCCGCTGGTGGCGGAGATCGGCCGCCTGCGCGCGCGCGGCGCACCGTGGACGCTGCTGTTCCACGACACCCACCATCGCGCGGTCAGCGAGCCCGAACAGATGCGCGGCTATGACCTGTCCGCCTATGACGGCGTGCTCGCGTTCGGCGAGACGCTGAGCGAGGTGTACCGCGGCTGGGGTTGGGCAGGGCGCGTATGGACGTGGCACGAGGCCGCCGATATCCGCCGTTTCCACCCGCCGGCGGAGGAGGGCGAGCGGCAGGGGCTCGTCTGGATCGGCAACTGGGGTGATGGCGAGCGCACCGAGGAGCTGGAACGCTTCCTGTTCGAACCCGCGCAGGCGGCGGGGCTCGGCCTCGACGTCTATGGCGTGCGCTATCCCGACAGCGCCCGGGCGACACTGGCGGCGTATGGCGCGCGCTACCACGGCTGGGCGCCCAACGCCGCGGCGCCGGGCCTGTTCGCCCGGCATCTCGCCACGGTGCACGTGCCGCGGCGCTATTATGCGACCCGACTGCCCGGCATCCCCACGATCAGGGTGTTCGAGGCGCTTGCCTGCGGCATCCCGCTGATCTCCGCGCCCTGGGTCGACAGCGAAGGGCTGTTCCGCGTCGGCACCGATTTCCTGATGGTTCGGTCCAACGGCGAAATGACGCATGCATTGCGCGCGGTGCGGGAAGACGCCGGCCTGCGCGCGGACCTGATCGCGTCCGGGCTCGAGACGATCCTGTCCCGCCACACCTGTGCGCACCGCGTCGACGAACTGTTCGCCATCGTCGCGCGGCTGCGGGACGCGCCTGCCCGCGAACACCTTGCGCAAAAGGATGCCGCATGAAGATCGCCTTTTACGGCTCCAGCCTCGTCTCCAGCTACTGGAACGGCGCCGCCACCTATTATCGCGGCATCCTGAAGGCGCTGCACGCCCGCGGCTATGACATCACCTTCTACGAACCCGACGCCTTCGACCGTCAGCAGCACCGCGACATCGATCCGCCCGCTTATGCGAAGTCGGTCGTCTACCCCGCGACGACAGAGGCGCTGAACGCAGTCCTTGCCGAGGCGGCGCAGGCGGACATCGTCGTCAAGGCGAACGGCGTCGGCGTGTTCGATGCCGAATTGCTGGAAGGGATCATCCGCCACGCACGCCCCGGCGCGCTTAGGATCTTCTGGGATGTCGACGCCGCCGCGACGCTCGACGAGATGCGCGCGGACGCCTCGCACCCGGTGCTGAAGGCGCTGCCCGACCTCGACATGGTGCTGACCTATGGCGGTGGGCCGCCGGTGATCGATGCCTATACCGGCTTCGGCGCGGCCCGCTGCGTCCCGGTCTACAATGCACTCGATCCCGAGACGCATCACCCGGTGCCACGCGACGAGCGCTTCGCCTGCGACCTTGCCTTCCTCGGCAATCGCCTGCCCGACCGCGAGGCGCGGGTGGAGGAATTCTTCCTGCGGCCGGCGTCGCTGTTGCCCGGCCAGAGCTTCCTGATCGGCGGCAATGGCTGGGACAGCAAGGCGATGCCTGCCAATGTCCGCCATCGCGGCCATGTCTACACGGCGGAGCACAACGCCTTCAACTGCACGCCGCGCGCGGTACTGAACGTCGCGCGCGACAGCATGGCGCATATCGGCTTTTCCCCCGCCACGCGCGTGTTCGAGGCGGCGGGCGCGGCGGCGTGCCTGATCACCGACGCATGGGAGGGGATCGAGCAGTTCTTGATCCCCGATGTCGAGGTACTGGTCGCCCGCGACGGGCAGGATGTCGCCGACCATATCGCGGCGCTGACGCCCGAACGCGCGCAGGCGATCGGGCAGGCGGCACTGCGCCGCGTGCTCGCCGATCACACCTACGACCTGCGCGGCGCGGAGGTCGATCGCCTGTTCCGCGCCCATCGGATGAGGCAGGCGGCATGAGGCTCGTCGTCCTCGGCCTCAGCCTCGGTTCGTCCTGGGGCAACGGCCACGCCACCACCTTTCGTGCGCTGCTGAAGGCCTTTGCGGCCCGCGGCCACGACGTGCTGTTCCTCGAACGCGACGTGCCCTGGTATGCGGGCGATCACCGCGACCTCGTCGATCCCGACTTCTGCCGGCTGGCCTATTACACGGATCTCGCCGATCTGGCGCGCTGGCAGACGGAGATCGCCGCCGCCGATGCGGTGATCGTCGGCTCCTACGTTCCCGAAGGCGTGGCGGTCGGCCGCTATGTCCAGGCGGAGGCGCAGGGAACCACCGCATACTACGACATCGACACGCCGGTGACGCTCGCCAAGCTGGGCCGCGGCGACTTCGAATATCTCTCGCCCGAGATCATTCCCGGCTACGACGTCTATCTGTCGTTCACCGGCGGCCCGACGCTCGATCGCCTTGAACAGGCGTTCGGATCACCCGCCGCTCGCGCGCTATACTGCTCGGTCGATACGAAGGCCTATCGCCCGCTCGACGTGCCTGTCCGGTGGGACCTGACGTACCTCGGCACCTATAGCGACGATCGCCAGCCGACGCTCACCCGGTTGCTGATCGATGTCGCGCGCGCGGCACCGCATCGCCGCTTCGCCGTCGCCGGGCCGCAATATCCCGCCGACATCGACTGGCCCGCGAACGTCGAGCGGATCGAGCATCTGCCGCCGGCGGAGCATGCCGCTTTCTATTCGGCATCGCGCTTCACGCTCAACGTGACGCGGGCCGACATGATCGCGGCGGGGTGGTCGCCCTCGGTCCGGCTGTTCGAGGCGGCGGCGTGCGGCACGCCGATCATCTCCGACCGCTGGGATGGCCTCGATACGATCTTCGCCGACGGGACGGAGATCATCCTCGCCGACACCACCGCAGACGTCGCCGCCGCGCTCGACCGCGACGCGGCTGCCCTGGGCGGGGCGGCCCGCGCCCGCGTCCTTGCAGCCCATGGGGCGGAAACCCGCGCCGCCGAACTCGAAACCTATCTCGTCGAAGCCCGAAAGAAGGCCAGGCCCATGATCCATACCCTCGTCGCCGGCGGTGCCGGCTTCATCGGCTCGCACCTGTGCAAGGCGTTGCTCGATCGCGGCGAACATGTCGTGTGCGTCGACAATTTGCAGACGTCGCGCCCGTCCAACCTCGCCGCGCTGCAGGATCATCCGAACTTCGTGTTCGTCGAAGCCGACGTGATCGATACGCTGCCGCCTGCCGTCACCGAGCGCCGCTACGACCGCGTCTACAATCTCGCCTGCGCCGCTTCGCCGCCGCTGTATCAGGCGGATCCCGAACATACGATGCTGACCAATGTCATGGGCACCGACCGGCTGCTCCGCCTCGCCGAACAGCATGATGCCCGCTTCCTGCTGACCTCGACCAGCGAGGTGTATGGCGATCCCGAACATCATCCGCAGCAGGAAAGCTATCGCGGCTTCGTCAGCTGTACTGGGCCGCGCGCCTGCTATGACGAGGGCAAGCGCGCTGCGGAGGCGCTGACCTTCGACTTCGCCCGCATGGGGCGGGCGCAGGTGCGCGTCGCGCGCATCTTCAACACCTATGGCCCGAACATGAATCCGGACGACGGGCGCGTCGTGTCCAACCTCATCTGCCAGGCGCTGTCCGGCGATCCGATCACCGTCTACGGCGACGGCAGCCAGACCCGCAGCTTCTGCTACGTCTCCGATCTCGTCGCGGGCCTGATGGCGCTGATGGATGCCGAATTCGACGGGATGGAGCCGGTCAACCTCGGCAATCCCAGCGAAATGACGATCAACGACCTGCTGACCCATGTCGTCGCGCTGACCGGCACCGGGGCGGAAGTTGTCCACCGGCCGCTGCCCGTCGACGATCCCCGCCGTCGCCGCCCCGACATCGGCCGGGCCGCGGCGCTGCTCGGCTGGCAGCCGCGGGTGGCGCTGGCCGAGGGGCTGGCGCGCACCTGTGACTGGTTCGCCGGCGAACTCGCGCTGGACGGGCATGCGGACGTGACCGACCGACTCGCCTGCGCGGCGGAATAGGTCCGCGCAGGGAACGTTACGGCCCCGATCCGGGTTAAAACGCATCGATGAGAGACGATCCCGAAGCCATGTCGGTGCCCGCGCCTGACCTTGCCGCCTATCCGCTCACCGGCCGCTTCCTGCTCGGTCGCGGGCGAGACCGGATGACGGCCGAACAGATGCGGATTCTCGAGGATTCCGCCACGGAGGTGAAGGAGTATCCGGCGCGCCATCACCTCGTCCGGCGCGGCGAACCGGTGCACATGAGCATGATGCTCATCGACGGTTATGTCTCGCGCTACATGGACGACCGCGAGGGCTACCGGCAGCTCGTTTCGGTGCATATCCCCGGCGATTTCGTCGATCTGCACGGCTTTCCGACCGGGCGGCTCGATCACGACATCGGTACGCTCGGCCCGGTGAAGATGGCGCTGTTCGACCATCGCACGTTGGTCGGCATCACCGAACAGCATCCGCAGCTCACCCGGTTCCTGTGGTTCGCGACCCTGACCGATGCCGCGATGCATCGCGAATGGATATTCCGGCTGGGGCGCCTCGGCGCCGATGGCCGGCTGGCGCACTTCTTCTGCGAACTCAACGCGCGGCTCGAAATGGTCGGGTTGGCGCATGGCGGCACCTTCGAATTGCCGCTAACGCAGCCTGACCTCGCCGAGGCGTGCGGGCTCACGGGCGTTCACGTCAACCGTACGCTGCGGGCGTTGCGCGAACAGGGGCTGCTGACCTTCCGGAACGGGCATGTCGAGATCCTCGATCACGCCGGCCTGTGTTCGGTTGCGGAATTCGACAGCGATTACCTTTATTCCGATTGTGGCAAATGGAAGCCGATATGAACGACGACGGTGCAGGGCATACGCAGCGGGCACAGACGAAGGCGGGATCCGTGTCGACCGAAAATGGTCAGGTGATGCTCGACGGTCCCGATGGTGTTGCGGTGGCGATGACCCCGGACGCCGCGGCAGAGACGGGCCGCCGGCTGATCGCGGCGGCGGAACGGGCGGGTGCGCACCTGAACGGGTGACGTGCCCGGATCAGCGGCTATGATGCAGCCGTCATGATCCGGAGAGCATCTTGCATCACATCCTTCTCGCCACGGCCGGCCTCGCCGCGCTGATCGCACCCGCCGTCGCCGCGCAGACCGCGTCGGCGACCGCGCCGCGCGCCGCCAACCCGCTGCTCGCCGAATGGACCGGCGCCTATGGCGGGGTGCCGCCTTGGGACAAGGTGACGCCCGCGCTGTTTCCGGCTGCGTTCGAGGTTTCATTGGCGGACCGTGCCGCCGATTACCGACGGATCGCGGACGATCCGGCTGCGCCCACCTTCGCCAACACCTTCGTGCCGATGCAGCTCGCCGGGCAAAGCTACGGTCGTGTGATGACGCTGTTCGGCGTGATGACCGGCAACATGAACTCGCCTGCCTATCAGGCGCTGGACCGCGAATGGTCGCCCAAATTCGCCGCGGCGTCCGACGCCATCACCTTCGATCCCCAGCTGTTCGCCCGGATCGAGGCGGTGTACAAAGCCCGTGCGGCGCTCGATCCGCAGCAGCAGCGACTCGTCACCCGCACCTATGACAGTTACGTCCGCCAGGGCGCGCGGCTGAACGCGGCGCAAAAGACGCAATTGTCGGCCTACAATCAGGAACTGGCGAGCGCGTTCAGCGACTTTTCGCGCCGCCTGCTCGCCGATGAGAACGCCGCCATCACCGTCACCGACGAAGCGCAGCTCGCCGGCATTCCCGACAGCGTGAAGGCGGTCGCCCTTGCTGCGGCCGCCGAACGCGGCTTGCCGGGCTGGGCGATCGTCAACACGCGCTCGGCGGTCGATCCGGTGCTCACCTTCGCCACCGACCGGGCCTTGCGCGAAAAAGTCTGGCGTGCGTTTGTCAACCGCGGCGACAACGGCGATGCCAACGACACGAACGCGACGATCGCCCGCATCGTCAAGTTGCGCGCCGACCGCGCCCATCTGCTCGGGTTCAGGACGCATGCCGACTGGCGGATGCAGGATACGATGGCGAAGACGCCCGCAGCGGCGATGGACCTGATGATGCGCGTCTGGCCCGCCGCGAAGGCGCGCGTCGCCGAGGAGGTTCGCGACATGCAGGCGATCGCCGACAAGGGCGGCACGAAGATCACCATCGAGCCATGGGATTATCGCTTCTACCAGGAACAGGTCCGCAAGAGCCGCTACGACCTCGATCAGGCGCAGCTGAAGCCCTATTTCGAACTCAACAACATCATCCAGGGATCGCTCTACGCCGCCAATCGGCTGTACGGGCTGAACTTCACTGAGATCACCGGCACCGTTCCGGTGTTCGAGCCGAACATGCGCGTCTGGCACGTCACGGATCGTGCGGGCAAGGAGGTCGGCCTGTTCTACCGCGACGACTTCGCCCGGTCGGGCAAGCGTTCGGGGGCATGGGCCAACACCTATCGCGGTCAGCGCAATCTCGCGCCGGCGCAGACGGTATTGTCCTCCAACAACAACAATTTCGCGCATGGTGCCAAGGGCGAGCCCGTCCTCATCAGCCTGGATGACGCGCAGACGCTGTTCCATGAATTCGGCCACGCGATCCACGCGATGCTGCAGGACGTGACCTATCCGGGTCTGGCCGGCACGCCGCGCGACTTCGTCGAATATCCCAGTCAGGTGAACGAGCATTGGCTGCTCACCCGCGACGTCCTCGACAAATATGCGCGCCACTACCAGACCGGCGCAGCGATGCCGCAGGCGCTGCTCGACAAGATCGAAGCGTCGAAGACCTTCAACCAGGGGTTCGCGACAACCGAATATCTGTCCTCAGCGATCGTCGATATGAAGCTGCACACGGTGGCGGACGGCGTGGTCGATCCCGACGCGTTCGAGCGCAAGACGCTTGCCGAGATCGGCATGCCCGCCCAGCTGGTGATGCGGCACCGCCTGCCGCAGTTCAATCACCTGTTCTCGTCGGACAGCTATTCGGCGGGCTATTACAGTTACCTCTGGTCCGAAACGATGGACGCCGACACCTTCGCCGCGTTCGAGGAAGCGGGTAGCCCGTGGGACCGCGCGACCGCGGACCGCTTCGCGAAGATCCTGCTATCGACGGGCAACGAAACCGATCGCGCCGCGGCCTATCGTGCCTTCCGCGGCCGCGATCCCGACGTGAACGCATTGCTCCGCAAGCGTGGCTTCCCGACCTCCACGGGCGGCGGCAAGTGACGCCGGCCGCCGCGCCGGGGCAGGGGGCCGCCCCGGCGCATCGCCTCCGATCGATCCTCGGCGGATCGGCGGGCAATCTGGTCGAATGGTTCGACTGGTACGTCTATTCGGCGTTCGGCCTGTATTTCGCGCCGCATTTCTTCCCAAAGGGCGATCCGACCGCGCAACTGCTCAACACCGCCGCGGTGTTCGCGGTCGGCTTCGTCATGCGGCCGATCGGTGCCTGGATCATGGGCATCTACGCCGATCGCCGTGGCCGCAAGGCGGGGCTGACGCTGTCGGTGACGCTGATGTGCGCGGGCGCGTTCCTGATCGCGGTCTGCCCCGGCTATGCGACGATCGGCTGGGGCGCGCCGGCGCTGCTCGTGTTTGCTCGGCTGATGCAGGGCCTGTCGGTCGGCGGCGAATATGGTGCCAGCGCGGTCTATCTGTCGGAAATGGCGGGCCGGAACCGCCGCGGTTTCTTCTCGTCGTTCCAATATGTCACGCTCATCGCGGGCCAGTTGCTGGCGCTGTTCACGCTGTTGCTGTTGCAGGCGGCGCTCAGCGAAGCGCAGCTCGAGGACTGGGGCTGGCGCCTGCCGTTCGCACTTGGCGGGCTGCTCGCCATCGCGGTGTTCCGCATCCGCCGCGGCCTGATGGAGACGCAGGCGTTCGAGAATGCGAAGGACAAGCCGAAATCGAGCGGCTGGCTGCTGTTCACCCAGCATCCGCGTCAGGCGATCACGGTGATCCTGCTGACTGCGGGCGGCACGCTCGCCTTCTACGCCTACACCACGTACATGCAGAAGTTCCTGGTCAACACCAGCGGCTTCAGTCGTGAAACCGCCACCTGGATCATGACGGTCGCGCTGCTGGTCTATGCCGCGATCCAGCCGCTCGCAGGCGCTTTGTCGGATCGGATCGGTCGCCGGCCCTTGATGATCGGCTTCGGCGTGGCCGGCATGATCGCCACCGTACCGATCTTCACTGCGCTGGAAACGGTGAAGAACCCCATCGCCGCGTTCGGGCTGGTCATGATCGCGCTGGTCATCGTCACCGGCTACACCGCGATCAACGCCGTGGTGAAGGCGGAGCTGTTCCCCGCGCACATCCGCGCGCTGGGCGTCGCCTTGCCCTATGCGCTGGCCAACACCGCCTTTGGCGGCACCGCCGAATATGTCGCGCTCTGGCTCAAGAACGCGCACATGGAGCAGAGCTTCTACTGGTATGTCACGGTGATGATCGGCGTATCGCTGATCACCTATTGGCGGATGAAGGACACACGCGCGCACAGCGAGATCGCGGAGGATTGAGCCGTTCCGCAACCGGGTGGAGCCTGCGCGCCGGGTAACCGGCCAAGGCGCCGCAGCGCTCCGCTCGCACGGAGCAGGGGGATCGGTTCAGCGGCGGGGCGGCAGCTCGATCGTCGCGCACAGGCCGCCATCGTCGCGATTGGCGAGCCGCACGTCGCCACCCGCCTCCCGCACGATCGTCCGCGCCAGCGCCAGCCCCAGGCCGATCCCGCCGGTGTCGCGGTTGCGCGACGTCTCCAGCCGCGTGAACGCCTCGAACACGTCCGTCAGCCGGTCGGCCGGAATCCCCGGCCCACGATCCGCTACCTCGATCGCCACCCGCTTTGGCTCCGCGACCAGCCGCACCTCCGCACCGCCACCATATTTCACCGCATTTTCGATCAGGTTGCGGATCGCACGGCGGATCAGCGACGGCCGCAGTCGCATCGGCAGCCGCGCCGCCTCCTCGAAGGCGACGTCCTGCCCCAGGTCCCGGAAATCCTCCACGACGGCATCGACGAGTGCCGCCAGATCGACATCAGTTAGCGGCTCGCTCGGCCGTCCCATCCGTGCCAGCGACAGGATGTCGTCGAGCGTCCGGTTCATCTCGGCGATCGTATCCGCCATGCGCGTCCGGTCGGTGTCGTCCTCGACCGACTCGATCCGCACGCGCAAGGCGGCGAGCGGCGTGCGAAGGTCGTGCCCGATCGCGCCGAGCATCCGGTCTTTCTCGTCCAGCATGGCGGTGACGCGCAATTGCAGCGCATTGAACGACTGCACCAGCCCGGCGATGTCTGCCGGCCCGCGGACCTCGACCGCCTCCGGTGCATCGCCACCCCGGCCGAAACGCTGCGCCGCGGCGGTCAGATCACGCAGGGGACGCGAGATGCGGCGGGCGATCCACAGCACCGGCAGCAGCACGGCCGCGTAGAGGATCAGCGTCTGCGCGACGAGGCGCCAGAACAAGCGCATGCCGCCCGCATCGCCCCACGGCACGATCACCGCGAGCCAGCCGTGCCCCGGCTGCTCGATGGCGATCAGCAGCGCCTGTTCCGGCCGGTCCTGCGGGCGTCGCGGCCGGGTGACGCGCGGCGTGTTGCGCGCCACGAGCGCATCGTCCCGCGCGGTCCAGCCGCGCACGCCGGTATCGATCCGGCCGACTTCCACCCCCTGTTCGTGCAATTGCGCACGCAATTCTGTGGCGATGTCGGGCAGGCGCGGCAGGGCGGCGGCGATGCCGTTGCCGTCGACGCGGCGGATGCGTCCGCGATCGCGCGGGATCGGCCGAATTCCCTGCGCCTCGCGATCAATCGCATCGGCGACACGGATCGCGACCGGACGCGTCGCCTGTGCCAGGCGGAACTCCGCCCGGTCGCGCAATGCCAGCGCGAGGTTCACCGCCTGCGCGACGAACAGCGCCAGCGCGATCAGCACCGCCATCTGCCCCGCCAGATTGCGCGGCCACAGCCGGACCGTCACGATCCGCCGCTCACAGGCGCGTGACTTCCGCGGCCAACGTATAGCCGCCGCCCCAGACGGTCTTGATGATCTCGGGCGCCTTCGCATCGGTCTCGATCTTGCGCCGCAGACGGCTGACCTGGTTATCGATCGCGCGGTCGAAGGCCGCCGCCTCGCGCCCCTGCGTCAGGTCGAGCAACTGGTCGCGGGTCAGCACCTGGCGCGGCCGTGTCACCAGCGCGAACAGCAGGTTATATTCCCCCGTCGACAGCGGCACGGAAACGCCTTCGCGATCCACCAGCGCCCGTTCGCCGGTCTTCAGCACCCAGCCGGCGAAGGCATAAGAGCCGCTTTCGGGCGCATGCTGCCGCGCGCCGCCCGCGGTCAGCCGGCGCAGCACAACCTTCACCCGCGTCGCCAGCTCGCGCGGCGAAAACGGCTTCACCACATAATCGTCCGCGCCCATCTCCAGCCCGACGATCCGGTCGGTCTCCTCCGCTTTGGCGGTCAGCAGGATCACCGGCGTATCGCTGGTCGCGGCGATGTGGCGGCACAGCGACAGTCCGTCCTCGCCCGGCATCATCACGTCGAGGATGACGAGGTCGATGGCATAGGCGGCGAGGCGGGTCCGCGCGCTTTCCGCATCGGCGGCTTGCGTGACGCGAAAGCCCTGCTTGCCCAGATATTGCGCCAGCGGCTCGCGGATCGATCGCTCGTCGTCAACGAGCAGCAGGTGCGGCATGTCTCCCATCGTGTCGGCATTAGACATGGGGATCGCTTCCTGCAAAGCCGGGCGGGTCGGTGCCCGCCCGGATGTCGGCAATGCGCCGGGATCAGTTCGCCGAAGCGGGCGGCGGTGGCGGCGGCATGTCGCCACCGCCGCGCGGTCCGCGCATCGGCCGACCCGCCGCCATTTCCGCCGCGTCCAGCTTGCCGTCATGGTTGGTGTCCAGCCGGTCGAAGCGGTTGCCGGCGCGCTGCAACGATTCTTCGCGCGTCGTCACGCCGTCGCCACCACCTCCACCGTTGCCGCCGCGCATGCCGCCACCCGCGCGGGGTGCCTGACCCTCGCCGCCGCGCCATTGCGCGCGCATCGCCTCACGCGCCGCGTCGCGCTCGTCCGCGGTCAGCTTGCCGTCCTTGTTGGTGTCCATCGCGGTGAAGCGGGCATCCGCCTCAGCGATCATTTCGGCACGGGTGACGACGCCGTCGTGATTGGCATCGGCGCGCATCATGCCGCCACCCATCGCCGGCGGGGCAGGGGGCGCGGGCGGGACCGCGACCTGTGCCGCCGCACCGGTGGCCAGCAGGCCGCTTGCCGCAATGACCAAGCTCAAGGGAATTCGCATCGTCCAGACCTCCGCGGATAGGGTCGATCCCCACCTGTGATCCGCTCTATCGCAGGCGCATGTCGCATCCATATGTCCGGACCGGGACGGAATGTCGCAATTTGTCGCACCCATTGCGAGGCTGGGCGATCAGGCGAAGACGGCAACGCTCTGCATCTGTTCGGCGACGGGTGTGCCATCCGCCGCCCAGATGCCCATCTGCTGGCTCGAATTGCCGGCGCGGGCATAGTCGCTCGCCGCGCGCAGCAGCCACCAGCCGTCCTGCGTCACGGGCGCATCGCCCAACAGGTTGAGCTGCCACGTCATCGAACTCACCGGCGCAGGGCCGCCGAGCAGCTTGAGAGCGGCCGGCGGCAGACAGTCGGCGACAGCCAGCAGCTCGACCATCGGATGGATGCCGCCGCGTTCCTTCAGCCTTACCCAGCGCAGCCATTCCGCCGGACCGGCGTCGCGTCCCTCGACCAGCTCGAAATTCTGCGTGAACGGCACCGCCGCGATACCGCGCAGCACGCGATCGTCGGGGCCGGGCGGAGCCAATGTCGGCGCCGATCCGGTCCGGTGATCGAGCCGCGATTCGACCGTTCCCATGAACACGAAGGTCGCGCGCAGGCCCAGCCCGGCGTCGCTCTCCACGTCCGCCTGCACGAAGGCCGCATTACGCCCGCGTCGCAGCCGCTGCGCCCGGATCGTCACCGGCCCGCTCAATGGGCCGATGAAGGCGACCAGCGCCGATCGCAGCGGCGGCAGGTCCGTGTCGGACGCCATCGCCGCATGCAGCGCCAGCGCTGCGGACAGGCCGCCATAAGCCGTCCGCCCTTGCAGCCAGCCATCCGGGATCGGCCCGCGCCAGCCGTCGTCGATCGGCTCCAGCCCCTCGATCACCGCCGCCAGTGACGTCATGCCATCGCTCCCACCCGGTCGCGCAGCTCGCGCTTCAGCACCTTGCCGATCGCGCTGCGCGGCAGCTCGTCCAGCCGGTGCAATGCTGCCAGCCGCTGCGTCTTGCCGAGTTGCGCGTTCGTCCATGCGAGGATCGCCGCGTCGTCGGCGCCCCCCTTCGCCACATAGAACCCGACCGGCGTTTCGCCCCATGTCTCAGACGGCACGCCGACCACCGCGCAATCGGCGACCGCTTCATGCCCCGCGAGCACTGCCTCGAGGTCCGATGGATAGATGTTGAACCCGCCCGAGATGATCAGATCCTTCTTGCGGTCCATCAGGATCAGGAACCCGTCATCGTCGAACCGCCCGACGTCGCCGTGCCGGATATAGCGCCTGCCTTCCGCGTCGTGCCATTCCGCCTCGCGCGTCGCGGCGTCGCGGCCGTGATAGCCGGTCATCATCGTCGGTGACTGCCCGACGACCTCGCCCATCGCGCCCGCCGGCACCTCTGCCCCGTCCTCATCGATCAACCGGATCTCATGGCCGGGCAGGGGCTGGCCGACGGTATGAAGCTTGCCCGGGTATGCGGTCGCGTTCAGCCCGCACGATGCACCGCCTTCGGTCATGCCGTAATATTCCACCAGCAGGCCGGGCCAGCGCGCGACCACATCCGCTTTCAGCGCCGCGGAAAAGGGTGCGCTCGTGCTCGTCTTGAATCGGAAGCTGGACAGGTCGAATGCGTCGAAGTCGGGCAGCGCCATGATCCGTTGATATTGCACCGGCACCAGCATCGCATGCGTCGCCCGATGGCGCTCGGCCAGCGTCAGAAACCCGCGCGCATCGAACTTCCCCATCAGCACCGCGGTGCCGCCCCAGCCGAGCGTCGGCAGGAAGCTAACCAAAGTCGTGTTCGAATAGAGCGGCGTAGCGACCATCGTCACCGCATCGCCGAAGCCCGCCGCCGCGTTGCGCGCGATATGCGCCCACCGCATCGCATGGCTCTGCACGATGCCCTTCGGCATGCCGGTCGTTCCCGAGGAATAGATGATGTTGAACGGATCGCCCGGTTCGATCGGCACGGATGCCGGCCGCGCGCCTTCCGGGGCAAGCCACGCGGCAAAATTGTCGCCGAACACGATGCGCCGCGCCGCGATGGCGATGTCGCCAAGCACGGCGGCATTGCCGGGGTCGAGGAACACCAGCGGTGCGCCGCAATCGGCGATCATCGCGCCGATCGCTGCCGGTGTCGCGGATGGCGCCAGCGGCGTCGCGACGCATCCCGCACGCAACGCGCCAAGGAACACCGCCGCATAGGGGACGCTCGCCTGCGCGACGATCGCGATCGCGATGCCCGGCGCGACGCCGTCGCGCTGCAACGCCGCCGCGATCCGATCCATCATCCGGTCGAGCGCGGCATAGTCCATCGCGCCCTCGGCATCGGCGAGAGCGATGCGCGTTCCCCGTTCCCGCGCATGGGCGGCGATCAGGTCGGGGAGCGTCGCGAATTCGGACGTGAGCATGTCGGCGGCAGTCTGCATGCCCCAAGGCTAGGTGAAGGCGACCGTCAGCGCCATACGCAATCTTCGAAACCGCTGACGGCCTGTCGGCTCTGCCGTTTTATCGGGCGACCTGCCCGAACAAAACCTTCTTCGCATCCTCGCTCATCGGTTGATCGGGCGGGTTGATCTCGGCTCCCCGCGCATAGGCCGCGATCGTGGCAGGCCGCGTCGCGATGGCGTCGAACCAGCGCTGCAAGGCCGGAAAATCCTCCAGCCGCTGGCCCTGCGCCTCATGCGGCACGATCCACGGATAGCAGGCCATGTCGGCGATCGAATACTCCCCGGTCAGGAACTCGCGTTCGTCCAGTCTCCTGTTCAGAACACCATACAAACGATTGGTTTCCTTGATATATCGATCGATGGCATAGGGAATTTTCTCCGGCGCGTAGCGGTTGAAGTGGTGGTTCTGCCCCAGCATGGGCCCGAGGCCGCCCATCTGCCACATCAGCCATTCCGTCACCGTCGTCCGTTCGCGCAGGGATGTGCCGCCGAAGCGCCCGGTCTTCTCGGCCAGGTACAGCAGGATGGCGCCCGACTCGAATGTCGTCACGGGCTCGCCGCCATCGCCCGGCGACGTATCGACGATCGCGGGCACCCGGCTGTTGGGCGCGATTTTAAGGAATTCGGGGGCGAATTGCTCTCCCTTGCCGATGTTGACCGGGCGGATGACGTAATCGATCCCGCATTCCTCCAGCATCATCGTGATCTTGTGCCCGTTGGGCGTCGGCCAATAATGTAGCTCGATCATGCGCTCGCTCCTGTCCGGTTTCGCTGGAGGTGGGAGGTGGCGGCCGCGCCCACAAGGACGCGAGCCCGCTTGGTGCCTCAGCTCGCCGCCGCGACCGTGCCGGTCCTGACGCGCGTGACCACGATGGCCGCCGCCGCAAGCCCGAGCCCGCCGGCGATGACGAACGCGGCCCCGGCGAAGGCATGGTCGATCCCCCAGGCGAGCACCTGCGTCAGCAGGAACGGTGCGATGATCGCCGACACGCTGCCCATCGATCCCAACCCGCCCTGCAACTGTCCCTGCCGGGTCGCATCCACCATCCGCGACAGCAGTCCCTGCATCGCCGGCATGGCGAAACCCGACAATGCGCTGGTGCAGAACAGCAGGTACACCTGCCAGCTCGCGGTCACCGCGGCGAACGCCAGGAACGAACATCCGCCCGCGACCAGCCCGATCAGCAAGGCCCTGCGTTCGCCGAAGCGGGCGATCGCGCGCCCCGTCAGCCCGCCCTGGACGATCGTCGACACCAGCCCGACGAAGGCGAGGCTCCAGCCGATCGCCTTGGCATCCCAGCCGAATTTGGCGGTCGCCCAGAAACTCCAGGTCGCCGGATAGACCATGTGCGCCAGCTGCCAGAGAAAGATCGCAAGCAACAACGGCGCGGCATCGCCGGCGCGGGACAGGGGTCGGAACGCGCCCACGACATGCGCGTCGCGCAGGCGGAACGGCCGTCGGTTTTCGCGCGCCAGCGTTTCGGGCATCGCCACCAGCATCACGGTGGCATTGACCAGCGCCAGCACCGCTGCCGCCACGAACGGCGCACGCGGACCCCATAAGGAGAACAGCCCGCCGAGTGCCGGGCCGATGATGAAGCCCAGCCCGAACGCCGCGCCGATGAAGGCGAAGGTCGCGCCGCGCTTCTCCGGTAGCGTGACGTCCGCGATCACCGACCCCGCCGGCCCATAGACCGCGCCCGCCATCCCTGCGACCGCACGCCCCAGGAACAGCCAGGCGACCGTCGGCGCCAGCGCCATCACCGCATAATCGATGCCGAAGCTCAGCATCGATGCGATCAGCACCGGCCGCCGCCCGAACCGGTCGGACAGATTGCCCAGCACCGGCCCCGCGAAGAATTGCGCGGCGGCATAGACGACCAGCATATAGCCGGCGGTGCGCGTCGCATGTTCGATGTCGGTCTGGCCCAGGCTCTTCAGCAGCGCGGGAAACACGGGTGCGACGATCCCGAAGCCGATCGTGTCGATCAGCACCGCCGCCAGCGCCATCGGCACCGCCTTATGTCCGAACCGCATGTCGCTTCACACCCCCCGATGGCCCGCCGCGTTGTGGCGCATCGCCGCGTGCAAGCCAATGGCGGGGCTTTGCAGGCGCGCGCTTTCGTGTCATGGCGCATCCAACATACCCGATCTTCAGAATCGGCGCCGCAGGAGACAATCGATGGCATCGCTCGCGCCCACCCATTCGACCACGGCCGATCCGAACGCCGCCTTCCGCCAGGAAGCGCGCGACTGGCTCGCCGCCAACTTCCCCAAGAGCCTCGCGCACAAGGATGCCGGCCTGTCCGCCCTCGAGGGGCCGAGCGACCCGTCGCCGGACGAGGCCGCATGGACGAAGGCGGTAGGCGACAAGGGTTGGGGCGTTCCCACCTGGCCGCAGGCCTATGGCGGCGGCGGCCTCAGCCGTGCGGAGGCGCGCATCCTGCAGGAGGAAATGGCGCGGATCGGCGCCTGGAACCCGATCGGCGGCATGGGCGTGATGATGTTCGGCCCGACATTGCTCGAATATGGCACCGAGGAGCAGAAGCAGGAGCATATCCCACGCATCGCCCGCAACGAAGTGCGCTGGTGTCAGGGCTATTCCGAACCCGGCGCGGGCTCGGATCTCGCCGCGCTCCAGATGTTCGCCGAGGACAAGGGCGATCATTATCTCGTCAACGGGCAGAAGACGTGGACGTCCGGCGGGCAATGGGCCGACAAATGCTTCGCGCTGGTCCGCACCGACAAGACCAGGAAGCACGAAGGCATCAGCTTCCTGCTGATCGACATGGATTCGCCCGGCGTGGAGGTGAAGCCGATCCGCCTGATCTCGGGCGCGTCGCCCTTCTGCGAAACCTTCTTCACCAACGTGAAGGTGCCCAAGGGCAATCTGGTCGGCCGCGAGGGCGAAGGCTGGACGATCGGCAAGCGCCTGCTCCAGCACGAACGCTCAAGCCTGTCCGGCGGCGGTGGCTCGGCTGGTCGCCTGCTCGCGGGCAAGCCCCTGAGCCAGGTGGCAAAGGACTATCGCGGCACCGACGAACAGGGTCGCTTATCCGATGCGGACCTGCGCATGCGCCTCGTCCGCCACGAGATGGATACCCGCGCCTTCATGCTCACGCTGCGGCGCGCCGCGCTGGAGGCGAAGTCGAACTCCGGCCCCTCCGCCGCGACATCGATCATGAAGAACGTCGGCGCCCGCGTGACCCAGGATCGCGCCGAATTGGGCATCGAGATCATGGGCATGAACGGCCTCGGCTGGGAAGGCGAGGGGTTCACCGACGCCGAACTCGCGCAGACCCGCACGTGGCTGTGGGGCAAGGCGGTGTCGATCTACGGCGGCTCGTCCGAGATCCAGAACAACATCGTCGCCAAGCGCATCCTCGGCATGCTGGACCACCAGTAACCGGGTACGCGCGGTAACCGCATACAGGTTGGAGAGGAGCGGGAGGGCGGCGCGAGCCGACACCTCCCGCCAATTTACGCAGGAACAGACATGGCCGTCCTCACCGAAGAACAGACGATGCTCCGCGACATGGCGCGCGAATGGGCCGACAATGAATCCCCCGTCAGCGCCTTTCGCAAGTTGCGCAACGCGGCGCCGGCGGAAGGGTATGATCCTGCCGCCTGGTCGGAAATCGGCCAGATGGGCTGGGGCGGCATCGTCATTCCCGAAGACCATGGCGGCTCCGCGCTCGGCTATCTTTCGCTCGGCATGGTGGTCGAACAGCTCGGCCGCAATCTCGCCGCCAGCCCGCTTGCTTCGACCGGGCCGGCAGCGACCGCGATCGCCATGGGCGGCGACGACGCGGCCAAGGCCGACTGGCTGCCCCGCATCGCGTCGGGCGAGGTGGTGGCGACGCTCGCGATCGACGAAGGCCCGGTTCATGGCGGCCCGATCGCCGCCCGCGTCACCGCCGGCCGGCTGACCGGCACCAAGCAGTTCGTCGCGGAGGGCGACAGCGCCACCGTCTTCGTCGTCGTCGCCGATGACGGTCTCTACCTCGTCGCGGGCGACGACGGCGTCACCCGCGCGCCCCGTCGCATGGCCGATGCGCGCAGCCATGCCGAAGTCCGCTTCGCCGATGCGCCCGCCACCCGCCTCGGCGGCACGGACCTCACCGCCAAGGTCGTCGACCGCGCCACCGCACTGGTCACCGCGGAAATGCTCGGTCTCGCCGAACAGGCGTTTGCGACCACCAACGATTATCTGAAGACGCGCGTCCAGTTCGGCCAGCCGCTCAGCACCTTCCAGGCGTTGCAGCACCGCATGGCCAAGATGCTGACGGAACTCGAACTGATGCGTTCGGTCGTCGAAGGGGCGCTGGAGGCGATCGATGCCGGTCGGTCGGACACCGATCAGGCGGTGAGTCTGGCCAAGTCGGTCGCGGGAGAGACGCTCAGGCTGGTCAGCCGCGAGATGATCCAACTGCACGGCGGCATCGGCATGACCGACGAACATGATGCGGGCTTCTACATGAAGCGCGCCGCCGTCCTCGAAGCGATGTGGGGCAACGCAGCCTATCACCGCGAACGCTTCGCCCGTCTCAACGGCTATTGAGCGTGGCGACTTGATCGCCAACCAACGGACCTGAGTGCGTCGAGGCGCAGGTGGTGCCCACCGCGCTTCGATCCGCCTTGCACGAACGGACTGCCCGCCGCTCGCGCGAGGACCGGGGCGCCGCGATCCGCCGCCCCGGTCTTTGCGTTATGCCTTCTTGCGCGCGCGCTTCGGTGCGGCTGCCGCGGCGGTGTCTTCCTCTTCGTCCGGCTGATCCTCGCCGGCCTCGGTGAGCGCCTCGCCCAGGGCCTTCAACTTGTCCTGCGACTTGTCCGACCGATCGGCGATCTTGGTCGTCGCTTCACCCAGCCGGTGCAGCAGTGCGTGGATGCGGTCGGCGTCCGGCGTGTCCTTCTCCAACTGCTTGCGCAGTGAGCCAAGGTCGCGAAGGATGCCCTTCGCACCGGGTACGTCGACGTCGGCCAGTGCGGCTTCCCAATCCTCGACCATGTCGGCGCCCTTGGTGGGCTTCGTCTCGTCCAGACCGCGATTGATCGCGTTCATCGTCCCGGCAAACTTCACGGCCATACGGATGTCCTCTCATAGGGGCGATTGCCCGCACGCCTAACGGGAAGGCGGAGGAAAGTGTCCGGCGGGCCGATGATATACCGGACGGAAGCGTAACGATCGCAATGGGTTGCGTCGGCGGCGGCTCAGTCGCCGCGCAAGGCCCGATCGTCGAACAATCCGAACAGCAACGTCGATGCGTACATGGCGATCGCCCGCTGACGGGGCATCGCCGCCGCCCATTTGCGCATGTCGAACGCCGCATTCTGCAGCGCCATCAGCGCCTGCGCGGCGATCAGGGCATCGACCGCGCGGATCGATCCCTCCGCGATCCCGTCCATCATCGTTCCCGCCAGCCGGCGCGCGATGCGGTTCGACCGATCGACCATCGCCGTCCGCACCACGCCGGGCAGCCCCGACAGCGCGGTGGTTCGCAGCAGCGGCGCGCGTTCGGCGAACTGCACGTCGAGCAGCGTCGCGATCGTGCTCGACAGCCTCTCCCAATAGGATCCGCCCGCCTCATCCGCGAGCCGCTGTGCATCGGTGATCGTGTCGAAGCTGCGGCGGTAGCAGGCGATCACCAGATCGTCCTTGGCATCCAGATGGTGGTAGAAGCTGCCCTTGGTGACGTTCAGTTCGGCCGCGATCCGCTGCACCGAAGCGCCGCGATAGCCGAGTTCGTTGATCAGCCGCGTCGCCGCCAGCAGGAAGGCGGCGCGCCCAGGTTCCGTCTCCTCATGCTCCAGATCGACCAGCCTGGGCGTCCAATGCGCACCCGGCGCGGCCACGCCATGTTCGAACACATCCATCAACCGCGCCTCGACGCGGGCATATTGATCCGGTTCGTAGCGGTTGAGCCACGCGGGCAACCAGAAGGTATTTTCGAGCAGCACGTGCGCGCGTGCGCCGAACAGGTCGGTCTCGCCGCGATTGGCCGCCGCACCCCACAGGCCGCGGGTCCGCCGGAACACCTCGCGCCAGCGATTCATCAAACGGGTACGGTTGGGCTCTTCGGTGGCGCGCAGGTCGGACAGCACCGCCATGGCGCGATCCTCGCCGCGCTGGACACGCGCCAGCCGCTCCATGTTCAGCGCCAGATAGCGTCGCACCCGGGCCTGCGGCGTCGCTTCCGTCGATGCCTCGTCGATCATGGCGAGCAGCTGGTCGAGCGTATGTTCGAACGCCGCCGCGGCCAGGTCTTCCTTGCGCTTGAAATAATAGGTGACGCTGGTGGTGTTCAATCCTACCCGTCGCGCCACGTCGGCGAAGGTCATGCCCTTCGCGCTTTGTTCGTTGATCGCCTCCGCGGCCGCGGACAGGATCGCGTCGCGTTTCGCCCGGAAACGCTTCGTGCCCTGTTCTTCCCCGCCGATCGCTGCGCTGGCGTGCGCCCCCGTCTGGTCCATCCCTCCAGTCTAACAAGCCGGCTTTCGAAGAAACAGTGTTTTCTCGGCGCTGCGCCGATCAGGCGTGAAAAAGCGGCGGGATGACGTCGCCGGGCACTTTACCGAATGTGCGGTACGGCCTAGACCGCATCCAAAGACGATTGGAGAGAGGCACATGGACTTCACCCTCAGCGAGCGCGAAACCTATTTCCGCGATCGGGTGCGCAGCTTCATCGACCAGGAAATCCGCCCCCGCATTCCCGAACATGACGCGCAGGAGCATGAGGGTGAGCGGTGGAAGGTCATCCCCGTCATCGAACAGTGCAAGGAGAAGGCGAAGGCCGCAGGCCTGTGGAACTTCTTCATGCCGCCCAATTCCGGCCAGACGCACGTCGACGACACGTTCGAGTTCGAGGGCACGCAGCTCACCAACCTCGAATATGCGCTCTGCGCCGAGGAGATGGGCCGGATCGGCTGGGCGTCGGAGGTGTTCAATTGCTCCGCGCCGGACACCGGCAACATGGAGGTGTTCCATCGCTACGGCACGCGCGAGCACAAGGAGCAGTGGCTCGGACCGCTGATGCGGGGCGAGATCCGTTCGGCGTTCCTGATGACCGAACCCGCGGTGGCGTCGTCCGACGCGACCAACATCGAAACCTCGATGGTCCGTGACGGCGATCATTACGTGATCAACGGCCGCAAATGGTGGTCGTCGGGCGTCGGCGATCCGCGCTGCAAGGTCGCGATCGTCATGGGCAAGACCGATACCTCCGCCAAGCGCCATGCGCAGCAGAGCATGATCCTTATGCCGATGGACGCGCCGGGCGTGACGATCGAACGTATGCTGACCGTCTATGGCTACGACCATGCGCCGCATGGCCATGGCGAGGTGGTGATGAAGGACGTCCGCGTGCCGGTCGAGAACGTGCTGCTCGGCGAGGGCAGAGGATTCGAGATCGCGCAGGGGCGCCTCGGGCCGGGCCGAATCCACCATTGCATGCGGACGATCGGCGTCGCCGAGACCGCGATCGAGGCGATGGCCAAGCGCCTGCTCAGCCGCGTCGCCTTCGGCAAGCGGATCGCGGATCATTCGGTTTGGGAACAGCGCATCGCAAAGGCGCGTATCGACATCGAAATGACGCGCCTGCTCTGCCTCAAGGCGGCCGACATGATGGACAAGGCCGGCAACAAATCGGCCCAGCTCGAGATCGCGATGATCAAGGTCGCGGCGCCCAACATGGCGTTGCAGATCCTCGACGATGCCATTCAGGCGCATGGCGGCGGCGGCGTGAGCCAGGATTTCCATCTTGCGCATGCCTGGGCGGCGATGCGGACGCTGCGTTTCGCCGACGGTCCCGACGAGGTCCACAACCGCGCCATCGCCCGCGCGGAGTTCGGCAAATATGGCGAGTACGCTGCGGACCGACCGGCGCGTTAGCATTCATGGCCGTCCTCACCCTTCCCGCTGCCGGAGGCACCGGGAAGGGTGACGACAACGCGTCCAGCGCTTTGACACGTCGAAGGATCTTTCATGAAAGCCGCCGTCCTTTTCGAACCCAAACAGCCTTTGCAGATCGAGGACGTCACCGTCTCGAACCCGGCGCCGCACGAGGTGCTGATCCGCACCGTCGCCGTCGGCGTGTGCCGGTCCGACCTGCACTTCGTCGACGGCATCTACCCGCACGCGCTGCCCACGATCCCAGGCCATGAAGCCGCCGGCGTGGTCGAGGCGGTCGGCAGCGAGGTGCGCACGGTCAAGGTCGGCGACCATGTCGTCACCTGCCTGAGTGCCTTTTGCGGGCAGTGCGAATTCTGCGTCACCGGCCGCATGTTCCTGTGCGTCGATGCAGGCGTGCGCCGTCCGAAGGGCGCACCGCCGCGGCTTATGATGGGTGATCAGCCGGTGGCGCAGATGCTCAATCTGTCCGCTTATGCCGAGATGATGCTGGTCCACGAACATGCCTGCGTCGCGATCGACCGGGACATGCCGATGGATCGCGCCGCACTGATCGGCTGCGCGGTCACCACCGGCGCGGGCGCGGTGTTCAACACCACCGACGTCACGCCGGGCGAGACGGTCTGCGTCGTCGGCTGCGGCGGCATCGGCCTTGCCGCGGTCAACGCGGCGAAGATCGCCGGCGCGGGCAAGATCATCGCGCTCGATCCCGTGCCCGAAAAGCGCGCGCTGGCGGAAAGGCTCGGCGCGACCCACAGCATCGATGCCATGTCGCCCACCGCCGCCGACGAGGTGGTCGAGATCACCAGGGGCGGCGTCCATCACGCGATCGAGGCGGTCGGTCGCCCGCAAAGCGCGGCAACGGCTGTTAAGGTGCTGCGCCGCGGTGGCACCGCGACGATCCTCGGCATGCTGCCCCCGACCGAGAAGGTCGGCCTGTCCGCGATCGACCTGCTGTCGGGCAAGAAGCTGCAAGGTGGCCTGATGGGCAGCAACCGCTTCCCCGTCGACATTCCGCGCCTGGTCGATTTCTACATGCGCGGACAGCTGGATCTCGACACGATCATCGCCGACCGCATGCCGCTGGAGCGGATCAACCACGCCTTCGACGAACTGCGCAAGGGCGATGCGACGCGCAGCGTCATCACCTTCGGATGAGAGATGCGATCACCCCGCGTTCCTGCGCACGCAGCGGCCCGGAGTCCGTCACGTCACCCTCGATAGCCCTGGGCTCCCGCGTCCGCAGGGGCAGGGAGTGGACTAACGCATGACCGACACCATTCCTGTCGCCGACAAGGATCGCCTGAACGAAGCGAACCTCACCCGCTGGATGGAGGCGAACGTCGCGGGCTTTTCCGGCCCGCTGACCTACGCCAAGTTCTCGGGGGGCCAGTCCAACCCGACCTATCGGATCGACAGTCCGTCGGGCGCCTATGTCCTGCGCCGCAAACCGTTCGGCCCGTTGCTCCCCTCCGCGCATGCGGTGGACCGCGAATTTCGCCTGATCGCCGGGCTCCACCCGACCGGCTTTCCGGTGGCCAGGCCTTATGGCCTGTGCACCGACGACGACGTGATCGGATCGATGTTCTACGTCATGGGCCTCGCCGACGGGCGCAATCTGTGGGACGGCACCCTGCCGGATTACACGCCCAAGCAGCGCACCGGCATCTACGACGCGATGGTCGATACGCTTGCCGACCTTCACAACACCGACCACGTCGCGGCCGGCCTCGGCGATTACGGCAAGCCGGGCAATTATTTCGCCCGCCAGGTCGAACGCTGGACCAGACAATATCGCGCCAGCGAAACCGAACATATGCCCGAGGTGGAGAGCCTCATCGCCTTCCTGCCGCGCACCGTTCCCGAACAGACCCGCACGTCGATCGTCCACGGCGACTATCGCATCGACAACATGATCTTCGCACATGACGAACCACGGGTCATCGCGGTTCTCGACTGGGAGCTTTCGACGCTCGGCGATCCGCTCGCCGACTTCAGCTATTTCCTGATGAGCTGGGTCACCGAACCCGAAGGCCGTTCGGGCGTGAAGGGGCAGACCGGGCCAGCCACCGGCATCCCGACGATCGAGGACATGACGCGCCGCTATTGCGCCCGCACCGATCGCGACGGCGTGCCCGATCTCAATTGGTACTTTGCCTATAATCTGTTCCGCCTGACCGGGATCGTGCAGGGCATCAAGAAGCGGATCGTCGATGGCACCGCCTCCAGCGCGCAGGCCGAACGCTCCGCGTCGCAGGTCCATCGCCTCGCCGCCGCCAGCTGGCATTTCGCGCAGCAGGCAGGCGCTTGAGGCGCGAACTTCACACCGTTTGAGAGGATTTGCATGTCGCTGTTCGATCTGACCGACAAGGTCGCCATCGTCACGGGATCGTCGCGCGGCATCGGCAGGGCGAGCGCGGTAGAACTCGCCCGCCACGGCGCGCGCGTCGTCATCAGCAGCCGCAAGCAGGACGCCTGCGACGTGGTGGCGGCCGAGATCAACGCCGAATTCGGCGAAGGTCGCGCCATCGCGATCGCTGCCAGCATCTCGTCCAAAGACGCGCTCCAGCACCTCGTCGACGAAACCCGGCGCCGGCTCGGTCGTATCGACGTGCTCGTCTGCAATGCCGCCTCGAACCCCTATTACGGGCCGATGGAGGGCATCGCCGACGACCAGTTCCGCAAGATCCTCGACAACAACATCCTGTCCAACCACTGGCTGATCCAGATGGTCATGCCCGAAATGCGTCAGCGCCGTGACGGTTCGGTCATCATCGTCTCGTCGATCGGCGGCCTGCGCGGATCGCCGATGATCGGCGCGTACAATGTGTCGAAGGCGGCGGACTTCCAGCTCGCCCGCAACTATGCGGTCGAATACGGACCCGACAATGTCAGGGTGAACTGCATCGCCCCCGGCCTGATCAAGACCGACTTCGCACGCGCGCTGTGGGACACGCCCGAGGCGGAGACCCGGTCGAGCAAGCACACGCCGCTCCGCCGCCTGGGCGATCCGGTCGATATCGCTGGCACGGTGGTCTATCTCGCCTCCGACGCCAGCCGCTACATGACCGGCCAGGCGATCGTGGTCGATGGCGGGGTGACGATCTGATGGCGCGCTTCACCGACAAATCGATCATCGTCACCGGCGCCGGCAGCGGCATCGGCCGCGCCGCCGCGCTGCTGTTCGCGGCGGAGGGCGGTCGCGTCGTCGTCGCCGACAAGACCGACGGCGCCGACGAAACCGCCGCACGGATCGCGCAGGCCGGCGGCGTCGCCCATGCCATCCGTATCGATGCGGGCGACGAGGCAGACGTCGTCCGCGCGATCGCGCTCGCCTGCGACACGTTCGGCGGCCTCGACGTCATGTTCGCCAATGCCGGCATCTCGGGCGGCATGGCCAATATCTTCGACACCGACGTCGCGCTGATCACCGACGTGCTGCGCGTCAACCTGATCGGGCCGTTCCTCGCGATCAAGCATGCCGCGCCGCGGATCGCCGAACGCGGGCAGGGTGCCATCGTCCTCACCGCCAGCGTCGCGGGCATCCGCTCGGGTGCCGGCTCGCCCGCCTATTCCGCGTCCAAGGCCGGCGTCATCAACCTCGCAGCCGTCGCCGCGCAGCAACTGTCGGGCAGCAACGTCCGCGTCAACGCGATCTGTCCCGGACTGACCGAGACGGGCATGACCAAGCCAACGTTCGATTACGCCCGCGACGCCGGCAAGATGGACCGCGTCGGCCGTCTCAATCCGCTCCGCCGCGGTGCGCAGCCGGAGGAACTGGCGAAGGTCGCGCTGTTCCTCGCCTCCGACGACGCCAGCTATATCCACGGTCAGGCGATTGCCGTCGATGGCGGCCTGTCGTCCAGCCATCCGGTGGTACGCCAGGAATACGGCAAGACGGCGGTCTGACCGTCTCGCGGTCGTCGTGCGGCGTGCCGTGACGCGGAGGAGCCTTACGTCGCCGCGCTCCAGCAACTTCGGACTGCCCCATCTGGAACATCCCCGACAGCCACCAGACGGCGGCCATGCACGTTCCCGCCCCGGCTCCACAACGTGCCACCCGGTGCCCGCGCCGGAGGGCGCCGGCGTCAGGCCTTCGGAGTCCGGCGGCGGATCAGCCCCTCCTGCGCGACGCTCGCCACCAGCCGGCCGTCCGCGGCGAAGATGCTGCCCCGGTTCATCCCCCGCGCATGGCCCGCCCAGGGGCTGTCGGTCGTGTAGAGCAGCCATTCGTCCGCGCGGAACGGTTCGTGTATCCACAGCGCGTGATCCAGGCTCGCGGTCTGCATCTCGGGCATCAGCCAGTTGACGCCATGGGGCATCATCGACGTCGCCAGCAGCGCCATGTCGGATGCATAGGCGAGCGCGGCGCGATGCATGGCGGGGTCGTCGCCGATCGGCGCGGCGGTGCGGAACCACGCCGCATTCTCCGCCGCGCGTTTCTCGGGCTGGAACCAGTTGCGCGCGTACAGCGGCCGAAGCTCAATGGCATTCTGCCGGCGCGTGAAGAAATCCCGAAACTTCTCGGGCACTTGATGGGCGATCCCCTGGCGCAGCTCTCGCTCGGACTTCAGCGTTTCGGGCCCCGGCACATCCGGCATGCCGTTCTGATGGTGCAGCCCTTCTTCGGGCGTCTGGAACGACGCGGCCATGTTGAGGATCGGCTGGCCGCGCTGCATCGCTACCACCCGGCGGGTGGCGAAGCTCTTGCCCTCGAAGTCGCGGGTCACCTGATAGATGATCGGGAAATTCTCGTCGCCCGGCCGCATGAAATAGGCGTGCAGCGAGTGCGCGTCCTTGCCGTCGACCGAACGCTGCGCCGCCTGCAGGGCCTGGGCGATCACCTGTCCGCCGAAAACGCGGCCGCGGCCGCCCGGATTGCGCGGTCCCCGGTACAGGTCCACGTCGATCTCCTCGACGTCGAGCAACGCGACGAGGCCCGCTGCCAGTTCTTCGGGCGTCCGCTCGCGAAACTCCGCCATCAATAGCCCGCCGCCTTCGCCAGCCGGTCGGCATGGAAGCCGACGTCGCCGAACATTTCGGCCAGCGCGCGCGCACGCTTCATGTAGAAGCCGATGTCATATTCGTCGGTCATGCCGATGCCGCCGTGCATCTGGATGCCTTCCTGCACCGACAGGGTCGTCGCCATGCCGGTCATCGCCTTGGCCACGGACACGGCATCGTCCGCGTCTGCGCCCGTATCCAGCAGCTGCTGCGCCTTCAGCACCGCCGCGCGGGCCACCTCCATCTCGCTGTAGAGGTGCGCGGCGCGGTGCTGCAGCGCCTGGAAGCTGCCGATCGCGACGCCGAACTGCTTGCGCTCCTTCAGATATCCGACCGTCATGTCCATCGCTCCACCGCCGACACCCAGCAGCTCCGCCGCCGCCCCGGTCCGGCCGGCGCGCAGCAGGCGGCCGAGCGGATCACGTCCCGCATCGACCTCGCCGATCACCGCATCGGCATCGACTTCGACGCCCTCGAACGCGATCCGCGACGCAAGGCTCGAATCCGCCAGCCGTTCCGGCGTCGCCGTCATGTTTGCGGCATCCCTGGGCACGACGAACAGCGTCACGCCCTCGGCATCGCTCGCCGATCCGGCGGTGCGCGCCGCCACGATGAGCAGGTCGGCGACATGGCCGTGCGTGACGAACTGCTTGGCCCCGGTCAGGCGAAAGCCGTTGCCGGATCGCTCCGCCTTCAGGCCGATCGCGTCGCGATGCTTGGCGCCTTCGTCGATCGCCAGCGCGGCGATCGTCTCGCCGGCGACAATGCCGGGAAACCAGCGTTCCGCCTGCGCCGAGCCCTTGAGCGCAGCGACCGCCGCCACCGCGGTGGTGAGGAAGGGGGAAGGGGTGAGGTTGCGCCCGATCTCCTCCAGCACGACGCCCGCCTCGACATGGCCCAGGCCCAGACCGCCGTGATCCTCGCCGATCAGGATACCATTGAGGCCCATTTCGGCGAACTGCTTCCACAGGTCGCGGCTGAACCCGGTCGCGTCGTCCGCGTCACGGAGCGCGCGCAGGTGCGACACCGGCGCATGCTCGGCGACGAAGTCCTTCGCCGTATCCCGCAGCATCGTCTGTTCGTCGTTGAGGTACAATGGCATGATATCGTCCGTGTTCGGCGAAGGCCGGAACCCCGGGTTCCGCGCGCTCCGCTGTTGGGTCGGGGCTCCTGCCTGCGCTGGTGCGGGGCAGGAACGGGGCAGGTCAGGCGCCCGGCAGCTCCAGGATGCGCTTGGCGATGATGTTGAGCTGCACCTCGCTGGTGCCGCCCTCGATCGAATTTGCCTTGGTCCGCAGCCAGGCGCGCGGCGCGGCGCCGCTGTTCGACCGCTCGCTCTCCCATTCCAGCGCATCGGAGCCGCCCGCCGCCATCATCAGCTCGTGGCGATCCTTGTTCAGCTCGGTGCCGACATATTTCATCATGCTGGGCTGGGCGGGATGGGCGCGCCCCGCCTTCAGCTCGTCGATGAACCGTTCGGACATCGCCGCGAACGCCTTCGCCCGCACTTCGAACAGCGCGATCTGCGTCCGCAGCACCGGATCGGCGAGCCGCCCGTCGTGATCCAGCCCGACCGTCGCGATAGCCCCTTCGATCAGCGGATTGCGTCCGCCACCGCCCAGGCCCATGCCGCTGATCATCTCCCGCTCGTGGCCGAGCAGGTATTTCGCGACGTCCCAACCCTTGTTCTCGTCATGGATGCGGTTGGCCTTGGGCACCTGCACATTGTCCATGAAGGTTTCGCAGAAGGGCGAATAGCCGCTGATCAACAGGATCGGCTTGGTCGAGACACCCGGCGATTCCATATCGAACAGCACGAAGCTGATGCCGCCCTGTTTGGATGCCTTGCTGGTGCGGACGAGGCAGAAGATCCAGTCGGCCTTGTCGGCATAGCTGGTCCACACTTTCTGGCCGTTGACGACGTAATGATCGCCCGCATCCTCGGCGCTGGCGGCGAGCCCCGCGAGGTCCGATCCGGCATTGGGTTCGGAATAGCCTTGGCACCAGCGGATCTCGCCCCGCGCGATCTTTGGCAGGTGCTCCAGCTTCTGCTCCTCGGTGCCATATTTCAGCAGAGCCGGCCCGAGCATGGATATGCCGAAGGAATTCAGCGGATTGCGCGCGCGGATAGCGGCCATTTCCTCACGCAGCACCTTCGTCTCCGCCGGCGACAGACCGCCGCCGCCATAGGCACTGGGCCAGTCGGGCACCGTCCAGCCGCGCGCCGCCATCCGGTCGAGCCAGTCCTTCTGCGCCGGCACCGACGGCTGGAAATGGCGTCCGCCCCAGCAGACGTCGGCGTCGGAACGCACCGGCTCGCGCATCTCGGGCGGACAATTTGCGGCCAGCCACGCGCGGGTGTCGCGGCGAAAGGTTTCCAGATCTGCGGTCTCGGCCATGGTCAGCTCCTCGAAATGTCATGTGCGATGCGGCCGATGGCGATCGCATCGTGGTCGCGGTGATGCGCGGTGATGATCTGCAAGCCGATCGGCAGGCCCTCGTCGTCCTTCCCGAGCGGCACCGCGCAGGCCGGAAGATTGGGATAGGTTGCCAGCCCCGGAAAGCCGAACTGCATCGCGAACGGCGCATCCACCCCGTCGATGCTCAGCGTGCGCTGGCGCAGGTCGACAGCGCTGTGCGGAAAGGCGGTGACGCCGAGCACGGGCGCGATCACCGCATCGACCGTCTCGAACAGCCGTCGCCAGGCGCGTTCCGTCCGCGCCTGCTCGTCCAGCATCGCGAACCATTCGGGCAGCGACGCCTGCACGCCATCGGCGGACGGCGCACCACGCGCCATCGCGACCGCGAGCAGCCGCATGTAGCGCGCGAATTGCTCCGCCTGGTCGGGCAGCGCGTCGCTTCGCCACGACACGGTCGCGCCCTCGCGTTCGAACGCCTGGCCCAGCCGCGCGACCGTAGCCCGGATCGATGCCTGAACCGGTGCGAGCGGATGGCTGTCCAGCATCAGCAGGCGCAAACCTCGCGCCGTCGCGAACCGCGCACGCGGCAGCGGCACGTCGGCCAGCACGTCGAGCGCCACCGCCAGATCGTCCGCGTTCCGCGCGAGCGGCCCGATCACCGACAGCGGACCCGCATGGCCGTCGGTGCGGGGAAAATAATGACCATCCCGCGACAGCGCGCCGAATGTCGTCTTCATCCCCCAGATGCCGTTGAAATGCGCTGGCACCCGGATCGACCCGCCGATGTCGGATCCGATCTCCAGCGGCACCATGCCGCTCGCCAGCGCCGCCGCCGATCCGCCCGACGATCCACCCGCAACCCGGTCGTGCCGGTGAGGATTGTTGGTCCGCCCGTACACCGGATTGTCCGATTGCAGGTCGGCAAGCCCGGGCGGCACGTTGGTCTTGCCCAGGATTACCGCGCCCGCCGCCTTCAGCCGGGCCACCGCCACGGCGTCGGCGCGGGCGCGATGATCGCGATGGGCCTCGAACCCGAAGGTGGTCGGCAGGCCCGCGACGTCGAAGCTTTCCTTCACCGTCATCGGCACGCCGAACAGCGGCCGATCGTCCGGCCCCGCCGCGTCCAGCGCCGCCGCCGCGGCACGCGCCGCGTCGAAGTCGCGTACGACGACGGCGTTGATCGGCCCGTCGCGTGCCTCGATTCGGGCGATCGCCGCATCGCAGGCGGCGACCGCGGTAAGATCGCCCGCCCGGATGGCGGCGGCGGTGGCGAGGGCGGACAGCTCGGTCATGACGTCAGCGATGGGCCGCAATCACTTGATCGTGCCGGACTTCAGGCTGTGCGCGACCGTGAAGCCGTGCTTCTCGAGGCCTGCGACGACCTTGTCATATCCCTCCGTCTTCGCCCAGAACATCGGCCCGCCGCGGTAGACCGGCCAGCCATAGCCGTAGATCCACACCACATCGACGTCCGACGCGCGCTGCGCCATGCCTTCCTCCAGGATCAGCGCGCCTTCGTTGACCATCGGGTACAGCGTCCGCTCGACGATTTCCTCGTCGGTCACGTCGTGCTGGGGCGTGTTGGTCTTGCCGCGCCATTCGTCGATGATCTCGGCGACGCGGGGGCTGGGGGAGGGAGTGCGCTTCTCGTCATAATCGTAGAAGCCGGCCTGCTTCTTCTGTCCCCAGCGTCCTTCCGCGGCGAGCGCGTCGCGGACGTTCTCGATCCGGTTGGGATCGCGATGCCAGCCGATATCGACGCCGGCCAGATCGGCCATCTGGAACGGACCCATCGGCATGCCGAACGCCACATGCACGCGATCGATCTGCTCCGGCGTCGCACCCTCAAGCAGCAGCTTGTTCGCCTCCACCTGGCGCGGCATCAGCATGCGGTTGCCGATGAAGCCATAGGTGACGCCCGCGACGACCGCCACCTTCTTGATCTTCTTCGCGAGGTCCATGACCGTCGCCAGCACGTCAGGCGCGGTCTTCTCGCCGCGTACGACCTCCAGCAGTTTCATGACGTTGGCAGGCGAGAAGAAGTGCATGCCGACCACGTCCTGCGGGCGCTTCGTGCAGGCGGCGATCTCGTCGATGTTGAGGTAGGAGGTGTTCGACGCCAGGATCGCGCCGGGCTTGGCGATGCCGTCCAGACGGGTGAAGATCTCCTTCTTCACGTCCATATTCTCGTACACCGCCTCGATGATGAGGTCGCAGTCGGCAAGCGCGGCGAAATCCAGCGTCGGGTTCAGCGCGCCCATCGCCGCCTCGACCTGCTCCGGCTTCATCCGGCCCTTGGCGGCGGTCGCCTCGTAATTCTTGCGGATCGTACCCGCGCCGCGATCCAGCGCGTCCTGCTGCATCTCGACGATCGTCACCGGGATACCGGCGCTGAGGAAGTTCATCGAGATACCGCCGCCCATCGTGCCGGCGCCGATCACGCCGACGCGCTGGATCGGACGGCGCACCGTGTCGGCGGGCACGTCGTCGATCTTGGCCGCCTGACGCTCGGCGAAGAAGATGTGGCGTTGGGCAGCGGATTGCGTGCCCATCATCAGCTTCATGAACTCCTGCCGTTCGAAGGCGATGCCCTCGTTGAACGGCACCTCGGTCGCCTTGACGACGCAGGCGATGTTCGCGGCAGGGGCATCGAAGCCGCGGAAGCGGCGGCCGTTTTCCTTCCTGAACGCCTCGACCGCTTCGGGATCGGCCTTCACCTCCTTCTCCGATGCGCGCGGGATCGGACGCACGGTCTTCATCTCGCGGGCAAAGGCGATCGCGTCCGCTTCCAGGCTGTCTTCGCCGACGATCCGGTCGATCAGCCCTGCCTCGAGTGCCTTCTTCACCGGGATCGGATCGCCCTTGGCCGTCATCTCCAGCGCCATCCGCACGCCGGCGATGCGCGGGATCCGCTGCGTGCCGCCGGCGCCGGGCAGCAGGCCGAGCTTCACCTCGGGCGTTCCGATCTTCGCGGACGGCACGGCGACACGATAATGGCAGCCGAGCGCAACCTCGCAGCCCCCGCCCAGCGCCGTGCCGTGGATCGCCGCGACGACCGGCTTGGTCGATGCCTCGATCATGTCGACGACGGTGGGCAGGCCCGGCTCCTGCATCGGCTTGCCGAATTCGGTGATATCGGCGCCCGCGAAGAAGGTACGTCCGTCGCAACGGATCACCATCGCCTCGATCGCATCGTCCGCGACGCCTTCCTTGATCGCCGCCTCCAGGCCCTGCCGCACCGCCGCGCCGAGCGCGTTGACCGGCGGATTGTCGGAAATGATGACGAGGACGTCGTCGTGGCGTTCGGTACGGATCGGCGAGGTCATGGGATCACTCCAGAAATCGAAACGGGATCAGTTCAGCGCGGCGTAGATCATCGTCTTCAGTTCGCGCCGGATCGGGTAAAGCCCGGACGGGCTCAGCTGTGTCATGAACACCATGTGCAGTTGCTCGACCGGGTCGATGAAGAAGGCGGTCGAGAACATGCCGCCCCAATAATATTCGCCCTGCGATCCCGGCATCATCGTTCGGGGGACGTCCTGTGTCACCGCGAAGCCGAGCCCGAAGCCGGTGCCGGCATTCTGCGTCTCGCTGAACAACGACCGCGACAGGCTGGCAAGGTCCTTGCCGCCCGGCAGGTGGTTCATCCGCATCAGGTCGAGCGTCTTGCGCCCGATGATCCTCACGCCGTCGAGCGTTCCGCCCGATTCGCACATCCGGCAGAAGCGATGATAGTCGAGCGCCGTCGATACAAGTCCACCACCGCCCGACAGCAACCGGGGCCGCCGCGACCATGCGCTCGCCTCGCCGCGGTCGTACAGGACCCGGCCCTTGTTCTCCGCCAGCGTGTAGCAATCGGTCAGCCGGTCGATCTTGTCGGCAGGCACCTGGAAGAAGGTGTCGTGCATGCCGAGCGGTGCGAAGATGCGGTCGTGGAAGAACCCATCCAGCGTTTGCCCCGACACCCGTTCCACCACCGCGCCGAGCACGTCGGTCGACACCGAATAATTCCAGCCCTCGCCGGGCGAGAATTCCAGCGGCAGCTTGCCCAGCGCGGCGACGAACCCGTCGAGGTCGAGGTTGCCGTGCCAGCTCTCCATCTTCGATTCGCGATAGGCGGCATCGACGTTGGACCTGTTCTGGAAACCATAAGTCAGCCCCGAAGTGTGGCGCAGCAGGTCGAGCATCCGCATCGGTTCGGTCGTCGGCCGCGTGACGAACGGAACGCCGCCGCCGCCACCGTTATACACGCCCAGCCCCTTGAACTCCGGCAGCACGTGATGAACCGGCGTGTCGACGGCCACCTTGCCCTCTTCGACCAGCATCATGAACGCGATCGAGGTGATCGGCTTGGTCATGCTGGCGATGCGGAACAGCGATCCTTCGTCGATCGCGGGCCCATCCTCGCGCGCGGCGCCCTGATGTGAGAAGTGCACGACGTCGCCGTGCCGCGCGATCAGCAGCTGGGCGTTCGGCAGCAGGCCGGTGTCGAGATAGCGCGCCTTCAGGAACGCATCGATCGCACTCAGCCGACCGGCATCGAAGCCCCGTGCGCGAACATCCGTGTCGGTCATCCTCTGCCATACCCCGATTTCTAACTTTCTCCGTCTATTGCCTTGAGCGCCGGCGGAATCAACAGTAACCTTTCATCGAAACACGGGTTTAAGCCCGGCGCTCACCGATTGAGAGGAAGCTGACTTGGCAAGCGAACCGATCGTGGCCCTGCCGCCGTCATGGCCGGCCATGGCGATGCCCCAGGTACAGGCGTTGCTGACCGCCTCCGGCGCGAAGTTCGAGATGGACGAGGTCGACATCCGCGGCGTCCCGACCCGCGTCTGGAAGAACGCGCCGCCGACGATGCGTTTCCTGCTCGAGGCGAGTCGTGGCCACGCCGATCGCCTGTTCGTCATCTACGAGGACGAGCGGGTGAGCTACGAATCTCATTATCGTGCCGCCGCGGTGCTCGCGGCGCATCTGGTGGCGCTCGGCATCGGCAAGGGCGACCGCGTCGCGCTGGCGATGCGCAACCTGCCCGAATGGCCGGTCGCCTTCTTCGCCGCCGTCGCCATCGGCGCGATCATCGTCCCGTTGAATGCCTGGTGGACGGGCGCCGAGCTGGAATACGGCCTGCGCGATTCGGGAGCACGGGTGCTGATCGTCGATGGCGAGCGGCACCTGCGGCTGGAGGAGCTCTATGCCGATCTGCCCGCGCTGGAGCGCGTCATCGTCGTGCGGGCGACGACCCCGCTCGCCGACGGAACGCAGCGGCTCGAGGAGGTGATCGGCACGCCGCACGACTGGTCGCGTCTGCCGGATACGGCATTGCCGCCGGCCGGGATCGCGCCGGACGACGAGGCGACGATCTTCTATACCAGCGGTACGACCGGGGCGCCGAAGGGTGCGCTCGGCACGCACCGCAACTTCATGACCAACATCATGTCGAGCGGCTATACCGCCGCGCGCAGCTATCTGCGCCGCGGCGAGGTGCCGCCCGATCCCACCCCGCGCGTGTCGCTGACGGTCATTCCGATGTTCCACGTCACCGCCTGTTCGGCGGGGATGATGGGGTCGATCGCCAGCGGTTCGACGATGGTCTTCCTGCGCAAATGGGACGCGACGCGCGCGTTGGAGATCATAGAGCGCGAAAAGGTCAACATGACCGGCGGCGTCCCGACGATCGCCTGGCAGCTGCTGGAACATCCCGACCGGGCGAAGTACGACCTCTCCTCGCTCGACACCATCGCTTATGGCGGTGCCCCGTCCGCACCGGAACTCGTCCGCCGCATTCACGAGGAATTCGGCGCATTGCCAGGCAATGGCTGGGGCATGACCGAGACGACCGCGACGGTGACGCAGCATGGCGGCGAGGATTATCTGAACCGTCCGGACAGCGCGGGTGCGCCGGTGGCGACCGCCGATGTCGAGGTGCGGGCCGAGGATGGCGTCACCGTATTGCCGCCGAACACGATCGGCGAGGTGTGGGCGAGGGGTCCGATGATCGTGAAGGGCTATTGGAACAAGCCCGAAGCCACCGCGGCGACCTTCGTCGATGGATGGGTCCGGACCGGCGATCTCGCCAGGATCGATGACGAGGGTTTCCTGTTCATCGCCGATCGCGCCAAGGACATCGTGATCCGCGGCGGCGAGAACATCTATTCGATCGAGGTCGAAAACGTGTTGTACGCCCACCCGGCGGTGACCGATGCGGCACTGGTCGGCATCCCGCACCGGACGCTCGGCGAGGAACCTGCCGCTATCGTACACCTCTGCCCCGGCTGCTCCGCGAGCGAGGCCGAATTGCAGGCGTTCGTTCGCGAACGGCTGGCGGGGTTCAAGGTGCCGGTGGCGATCCGGTTCCTGCCCGAACCGCTACCGCGCAACGCGAACGGCAAGATCCTGAAGAAGCAGCTGAAGGCGCTGTTCGAGGAACGTGACGCAGGAGCGCCCGCAGCGGCCTGAATCGCGCGGGCGCCGCATCCCTCACCGCCGATGAAGCGGCGAGGGGTGCGACCGGCGCCGCGGAATCAGGCCTCTTCGCCCTTGTAGATCGCGATCAGCTTGGCGAGCATCGCCAGCGCGTCCTCACGGCTGCGCTGGAAGGTGTTGCGACCGATGATGGAGCCGTTGCCACCGCCGGCCAGAATGTCGCGCGCGTCCTGGTACACCGCATCCGCGCCCTTCGCGGCGCCGCCCGAGAAGACGACGATGCGCCGGCCAGCGAAGCTCGACTGCACGACATGGCGGACGCGATCGGCCTGGTTCGACCAGTCGGTGCCCTCGTACGCGCTCTTCGCCTCCGCCTGCTCGATGTGCGCGGACGGCAGCTTCACCTTGATGATATGTGCGCCCAGCAGGGCCGCCATGTGCGCCGCATAGGCGCCGACGTCGAGCGCCAGTTCGCCATCCTTCGACAGCTTGCCGCCACGCGGGTAGCTCCAGATCACGGTGGCGATGCCGACCGACCGCGCCTCTTCGCTCAACTCGCGGATCTCTTCCATCTGCTCGAAGATGCCGTCCGAGCCGGGATAGATGGTGAAGCCGATCGCCGCGCAGCCGAGGCGCAGCGCATCGCCGACGCTCGCGGTCACGGCCTGGTCGATGCTCGTCGCCCAGCTGTTCGAGCTGTTGACCTTCAGGATCGTCGGGATCTGCCCGGCGAAGGTGTCCGCGCCGGCTTCGAGCGGGCCGAGCGGCGCGGCATAGGCCGACAGGCCCGCGTCGATCGCGATCTGATAATGGTAATGCGGGTCATAGGCCGGCGGGTTGATCGCGAACGAGCGCGCGGGGCCATGTTCGAAGCCCTGGTCGACGGGCAGGATCACCAGCTTGCCGGTGCCGCCCAGCTTGCCCTGCATCAGGATGCGGGCGAGGTTCGCCTTCACCGCCGGGCTGGTGGCTTCATATTTGTCGAGGATCGCCTTCACGGCGGGGGTCGTGGTGGTCATGGGTCGGCTCCTTGGGGATGGGGTTCAGAGCATCAGCCAGCGGCGTAGCGCCTGGTCGATCTGCTCCATGCGGGTGGGACTGGCGTGGCCGATCACCGCGGTGATCCGCGCGCGCGCCACGCTGGTGATGCGATCGACCTGCACCTCGCATTCGGCGGTCAGGCCATTGTGTTCGCGCGGTGACATGGCGACGCGGAACAGCGCTTCGCCGCCCATCACACTGGTCAGCGGACAGACGGTGATCGTCGCATGCGTGCCGTTGAACAGGTCCGACTGGACGACGACGCACGGCCTCGCCGCCAGATCGTCGGGTCCGTCGATCAGGACGATGCCGCCGTGCCTCACATCCACGCAGCCGCGTCCTGCCAGAAGTGAGTGTCGTCGGTGGAAGCACGGGCGGAGGCGCGCGCCGATTGCCTCGCCGCCTCGCGACGATATGCCTCGTCATGCAGATCGACATAGCGTCGGACCGCTTCGCGCGCGATGTCGCTCTTGCTGCGACCCTGGGTGCGCGCGACGGCGGCCAGCCGCTCTTCCAATTCGGTGTCGAGTCGCACTCCGAGCATGTCGGCTCCGCCGTTTAACGCGTTTAACATAGCTCGACGCGCGAGAGCGATCAACCGCTTACGGCTGCATGACGATGCGGTGTTGACGGGCACCATCTCCGCCTGCGCCGTGGGGCTCTCCGCTCATGGGCGAGATCGCGCTGGAATTCGAATTTGCGCCGGAGGGGCCGAACCGCCAAGGCGGCGGCGCTCAACCTCGACGACCTCAACATGATAGTCATCCGCGTGGGAGGGAGCCGCCACCCGCATGAGCGGTGCTCCCCCACGCATTCAGCGGATCAGGGCCGCGACTCCGGGCAGGTCCTTGCCCTCCATCCATTCAAGGAAGGCGCCCCCGGCGGTCGAGACGAAGGTGAAGCGATCGCCGACGCCGGCCTGATTGAGCGCCGCGACGGTATCGCCGCCGCCCGCGACCGACACGAGGCTGCCGTCCTGCGTCAGCGCGGCGGCGGTGCGCGCGAGGCTGACGGTCGCCACATCGAACGGCGGGGTCTCGAACGCGCCCATCGGTCCGTTCCAGACGAGGGTGCGGCAGTTCTTGAGTACGTCGCCCAGTGCTTCCACCGCGCTCGGGCCGACGTCGAGGATCATCTCGTCCGCCGCCACTTCGTGCACGTTGACCGTGCGCACCGGCGGATTGGTGCGGAATTCCTTCGCGACGACCACGTCATAGGGCAGGTGCACCGTGCAGTTCGCCCGCTCCGCCGCGTCGAGGATCTCGTCCGCGGTGCCGGTCAGGTCGTGTTCGCACAGCGATTTGCCGACATCGACGCCGCGCGCCGCGAGGAATGTGTTCGCCATGCCGCCACCGATGATCAGGTGATCGACGCGGGTGACCAGATGGCGCAGAACCTCGAGCTTGGAGGAAACCTTCGCACCGCCGACCACGGCGGCGACGGGATGTTCGGGGCTGCCCAGCGCCTTTTCGAGCGCGATCAGTTCGGCCTCCATCGCTCGGCCGGCATAGGCGGGCAGCACCTTGGCGAGCCCCTCGGTCGAGGCATGGGCGCGGTGCGCGGCGGAGAAGGCGTCGTTGACGTAAAGGTCGCCAAGGCTGGCGAAGCGATCGACGACCTGCGGGTCGTTCTTCTCTTCGCCGCCGAAGAAGCGCGTGTTCTCCAGTACGGCGATGTCGCCGGGCTGCAATGTCGCGACCGCGTCCTCGGCGCCCTCCCAGTCGATGTAGCGGACCTCGCGGCCGAGTACGTCGCTATACGGCCGCACGACGCGGGCCAGCGACATGTCGGCGCTCGGCACACCCTTCGGACGGCCGAAATGCGCCAGGATCAGCACGATCGCGCCACGATCCGCCAGTTCGGTGACGGTCGGCAGCGTCGCGCGCAGCCGGGTATCGTCGGTGACGGCGCCGTCCGCCATCGGCACGTTGAGGTCCTCGCGCACCAGCACGCGCTTGCCGCTGATCTCGCCCATGTCGTCGAGCGTCTTGAAGGGCTTGGCCACGTCGTCTTCCTTCGTGTCTGAAGTGTCAGGAAATGATGGTTACGGCATCGCCGACGGCAATCCGCCCGGCGACCTTTACCCGGGTGCAGGCGCCGCCACGCCAATCCGGCGTCAGTGCGGCCTTCAATCCCGCTGCGATCGTCTCCATGCGGCTGCACGGATCGCATTCGACGGTAATCTCCAGCTCGACCCCGCCGATCCGCACGCGGGTGCCGGGTATTTGTGGAATGTCGATGCCGTCGAGCAACAGGTTCACCCGCCGTTCCTGCCAGGGAATGGCATGGCCGAGGTCGGTCATCACCGCATCCCAGTCGATCCGCTCCATCATCGTGACCTGGCGCTTGCCGCGACCGCCCGGCTTGACGACGCCGCGGAAATCGCCGGCCAGCCCGCCATCGATGGTGACCTCGACGCTGTCGACCACCTCCATCGGCGCCTTGGGAAAGGCGTGCCGGGCGATCCCGACCAGCACGCCCGTCACGTTACAGGAAGCTCGCCATCACGGTGGCGGTATCGACCATGCGGTTCGAGAAGCCCCATTCGTTGTCGTACCAGCTGACGACGCGGACCAGCTTGCCGTCCAGCACCGCGGTTTCCAGGCTGTCGACGGTCGAGGACTGCGGCGAATGCATCAGGTCGATCGAGACGAGCGGTTCGTCGGAATAGACCAGCACGCCCTTCAGCGGGCCGTCTTCGGATGCCGCCTTCAGGATCGCGTTGACCTCGTCCTTCGTCGTGTCGCGCTTGGGCGTGAAGGTCAGGTCGATCAGGCTGACGTCGGGCACCGGCACGCGGATCGCGGAGCCGTCGAGCTTGCCCTTCAGTTCGGGCAGCACTTCGCCGACCGCACGGGCAGCGCCGGTGGTGGTCGGGATCATCGACATGGCGGCGGCGCGGGCACGACGCAGGTCGGGATGGATCTGGTCGAGGATCTTCTGGTCGTTGGTATAGGCGTGGACCGTGGTCATCAGGCCGCGTTCGATGCCGATCGCATCGTTCAGGACCTTGGCGACCGGCGCCAGGCAGTTGGTGGTGCACGACGCGTTCGACACGATCCTGTGCTCGGCGGTCAGCTTGTCGTGATTGACGCCATAGACGACGGTCAGGTCGACGCCCTTGCCCGGTGCCGAGATCAGCACCTTCCTGGCGCCGGCGTCGATGTGCTTCTGGCAGGCGACGTCGTCGGTGAAGAAACCGGTGCATTCCAGCACCAGGTCGACGCCCAGTTCCTTGTGCGGCAGATTGGCGGGATCGCGCTCTGCGGTCACGCGGATGCGCTTGCCGTCGATGACGAGGTCGTTGCCCTCGGCGGTGACGGTGCCGGGATAGCGCCCGTGAACGCTGTCGCGGCTGAACAGCCACGCGTTCGACTTGGCGTCGGCAAGGTCGTTGATCGCGACGAGTTCCAGTTCGCTGGAATTGCGCTCGATGATCGCGCGCGCCACCAGGCGTCCGATGCGTCCGAAGCCGTTGATCGCAACCTTCACCGTCATCTGGTCTCTCCAAGCATGGCTATTCGCGCGCGCCGTCGATCGCCGCGCCGGGCGGGATGCCTTTGCGAGTGGCCGGCCCTTTCTGTCAACCGCGCGCGCGCCGCGCCCGGCCGATCGCGCGCCGGCGATTGGCGTCTTGCCGCTCGACGCCGGGCGGCTTACGTCGCTGACATGGCCGACAATCTTACCGCCGTGGATCGCATCGATGCGGCGATCGCCCGGATCGAATCCGCTATCGACGCCCGCGCAAAGGCCGGCGATGCGCTCGCGCGACGTCATGCCGCGCTGAAGGCGCGCATGGCAGAGGCGGTCAGCGCGCTCGACGACGTCATCGCCCGTGGCACGGCCGCCTGATGGCCAACGTCACCCTGTCGATCGGTGGTCGTCCGCATACCGTCGCCTGCCGCGACGGCGAGGAGCCACGGCTGCAACAGCTTGGCCGGATGCTCGATGAACGCTGGGCCAGCGCCTTGCGCGCCGCCGCCGGCGTGCCGGGGGAGCGCGCGATGCTGTTCGTCGCGCTGATGCTGGCGGACGATCTCGACGAGGTGCAGCAACGCCCGCCCGAAGGTGCCGCGGTGAGCGAGCCCGCGCTGGCGCGGATCGCCGACCGGCTGGAAGCGCTCGCCGATGCGCTGGAGCGCGACCCGGCGGGATGATGCGAAGGGCATCGCCGCTCATCGTCGACCCACGTGCCGCGAAACGCTGCCGCCCATTGCCACCGCCCGCCGGACGCACTAAATCGTGCAGCGGCGGGTTCTGCCCGGTACGAGCCTTACTTTATCCCTGAGGCTATTCATCATCCAAGGGGGCTGTCCCTGCCCGGACCCTGGTCCGAAGCATATGGTCCCCACCTGACGTTAACAGGCGTCGGCGGATACTTTGGCACACGGCCACGGCGGTCCCGCCACCCGCTGCTTCCCTCATGCGCCGGTGCGGAGCGATGATCGACAAGCTCGCCCTCCGTGCCCGCCTTCGCGCCGCCCGCGACGGGTTCATCCGTGATCGGGAGATACCGGTGCCCGCGGCGTTCCTCGCGCGGCTGGACACCCGCCCCGTCGTGAGTGCGTATATCCCGGTCGGCAGCGAGGCCGACCCGGCGCCCCTGGTCCGGGCGGCGCGTCAGGCGGGTTGCGTCGTCGCGCTGCCGCACGTCACCAGCCGCGCCGCGCCCATGCGCTTCCTCGTCTGGGATGAAGCGACGCCGCTGATCGCCGGTCGCTTCGGCCTCAGCCAGCCGCCGGCCGATGGCCGGGAGGCTCGGCCCGACATCATCCTGACGCCGCTGCTCGGCTTCGATGACGCCGGCAACCGGCTTGGGCAGGGGGCGGGCTATTACGACCGCGCCTTCGTCGATCATCCCGCGGCATGGCGCATCGGCATCGCATGGTCGGTGCAACGCCTCGACGCCGTGCCGACCGATTCGTGGGACGTGCCGCTGCACGCCATCGCTACCGAAAAAGACTGGATCGTTCCATGACCCCCACCTGGCGCAAGCCTGCCGGCATGTTCATCATCCTGGCGCTGATCCTCATCTGGTGCGTCGGGATCGTCAGCCTGTCGAACGTGGTCGGCGCGTGGCCCTGGTGGCTGCAACTGCCGTTCTACCTGATCACCGGCATCATCTGGATCATGCCGCTGAAGCCGCTGCTGCTATGGATGGAGACCGGGCGCTGGCGATGAGCGCGGGGTTTTGGCCACCGGTCGGTGACCGGATGGCGCGAGTGACGGGGCTCGAACCCGCGACCTCCGGCGTGACAGGCCGGCGCTCTAACCAACTGAGCTACACCCGCTGAAAGCGGACGGAGGGGCGCGCGCCGGATCGGCGAAGCACCACGTTTCCGCATGTTCCGATTGACTTTCTACACCCACCCGAACGGGGAGTGGCGCGAGTGACGGGGCTCGAACCCGCGACCTCCGGCGTGACAGGCCGGCGCTCTAACCAACTGAGCTACACCCGCTGAAAGCGTTGAGGCGCGCCAACTAGGCGAGGGCATCGGGGGTGTCAATTGCCTATTCGCCGCCTTCGTCGCTCCGCCGCCGCCGTTCGCGTTCCTGCTGCACCAGCGTGCCCCGTTCGAACAGGAAGCCGGCGATATCGGGCTTGCCCGCCGCGCCGATCACGGTCTGGATGATGATCAGCAACGGCACCGCGAGCAGCGCCCCCGCCGTGCCCCAGACCCAACCCCAGAAACTGATCGAGACGAGGATCATCAACGGACTGATCGTCAGCCGGTGACCGACGATCAGCGGCGTGATCGCGTTCGCCTCGACCAGATGGCATCCGATCATCACCGCCGGCGGCAGCATCGCGACCCAGATGTCGGTGAAGGTCATCATGCCCCCGATCGCGAGCAGGAACATCGCGATGATCGGCCCGAAATAGGGTATGTAGTTGAGCAGCGCGACGATGCCGCCCCACATCAGCGGCGACGGCATGCCGATGAAATACAGCGCGCCCGCCACCACGCTCCCCAGCGTCAGATTGATGATCGTGATCGTGCCGAGATAGGCGGACACGTCGTCCACCACGTCCTGGATCACCCGCGCGGTCGCCATCGCGCCGTCGAAGCTGGTGCGTCCGGTGATCGTCCGCTTGCGCATCCGGGTCCAGCCGGACAGGAAGAAGAAGACGATCAGGATGCCGAAGAAGAATTGCACGATGACCGTCGGCGCCGACGTCGCCGCAAGTTCCAGGATCGAACTCGGCGGCGCCACCGCCGCCGTCTGCGGCTGGCGCACGGGCGTCGAGGCGACCTGCCGGAACATCTTGTTCACTGACTTCTCCAGCGCCGAATACAGGTCGAGCAGCGGGGACAGGTTGTGCTGGATGCGGCTGATCCGGCTCGGCAGCAGCTGGAAGAAGTCGGTTGCCGGCACGACGATGGCGGCGATCGCGATATTCGCGACGATCAGGAAGACCAGCACGCAGAACAACGCCGCGATCGCCGATGGCACGCGCCGCCGCTCCAGCCATTCGAGCACCGGCACCAGCGCGATCGCGATCACCAGCGCGGCGGTCAGCGGCATGAAGAATTCCGCGCCCGATTTCAGCGCGAACGGCGTTCCCAGCGTCAGCCCGATGCCCGCGATAAGCGTCAGCGCCGCGAGCAAGCGGTCGCGCCGCTGCGCGATCCGCCCGATCTCGGTCCGGCCGTTCGGCGACAGCGGCGCGCCGAGCGCCACCTGGTCCTCGAGGGTCAGCGGGGCTGGATCGGCAAGGGAAGCGTCGGGTTCGGCCATGACGCTGCTCTAGCGCATTTTCCGGCGACGCCATCCTGCTTCTTGCGCGCGCATCGACAGCGCCATGCTGGCGGATCGCGCAGCGACGCGCTAGGCGCGGGGCATGACTGAAGACGATCCCCTCGGCCCGCTCGATCCCGAATTCGCCAGCAACTTCCAGCGTAACGACCGGCGGCTGCCGTGCCAGCTCTACCTGATCTCGCCGCTCGACGTCGGCGGCGGTTTCGCCGATCGGCTGGCGCGGGCGCTGGACGCGGGGCCGGTCGCGGCCTTCCAGTTTCGCGTCAAGGATATCGACCAGCACGCGGCCGCGGCGCTGGCCGAACCGTTGCAGCGCATCTGCGCCGATCGCGAGGTTGCGTTCATCGTCAACGACAGTATCGCGCTGGCCAAGCGACTCGGTGCGGACGGCGTTCACCTGGGCCAGGAGGACGGCAGCCCGCGCGAGGCGCGCGACATCCTGGGCCCCGACGTGCAGATCGGCGTGACATGCCACGCGAGCCGGCATCTCGCGATGGAGGCGGGGGAGGGCAGCGCCGACTATGTCGCCTTCGGCGCCTTCTACCCGACCACGACCAAGCAGACCGAGCATCGCCCGGACCCGTCGATCCTGTCCTGGTGGGCGTCGATGTTCGAGTTGCCCAGCGTCGCGATAGGCGGCATCACCCCCGAAAACGCGCCGCCCTTGATCGCCGCGCGGGCCGACTTCATCGCGGTTTCGGGCTCCGTCTGGAACGGCGACGAAGCCGCAGCCGTTCGGGCCTTTGCCGAAGTGCTGCAACGCTGAGGCGGGGTCACCCGACCCGGCCGAACGGCGGCACGCAACCCAAGTCCCGCCGAACCGTTTGATGCGTCAGCGTAACGGTAAAAGGGAACGGGATCGATGAAAGCGCTTATCGCAACGGCACTTCTGGCGGGCGGCGCGCTCGTCGCTCCCGCGACCGGGCAGGCCCCCGCGGCGCCAGGGACCGTGATCGATCGCAACATCCTGCACGTGCAGGTGATCCTCGATTCGCTCGGGTTCGCTCCCGGCGTGCTCGACGGCAAGGGTGGCCAGTCGCTGACCGCGGCGCTGAAGGGCTTCCAGGAATCGAAGGGCCTGCCGCGCACCGGCAAGCCGGACGCGGCGACGCTCGGCGCGCTCTACCCGTATCGCGCCAAGCGCCCGACCGCCCGCTTCACGCTGACCAGCGAAGCGCTCGCCGGCCCCTATTTCAACCCCCTGCCCAAGGACTATGGCGAGCAGGCGAAGCTTTCCAGCCTCGGCTATGCGACGCCGATGGAGAAGCTGGCGGAGATGTTCCATACGGAACCCGCCGTGCTGATCGCGCTCAATTCGCCTACCACCCGGTTGAAGGTCGGCAATACGATCGTCGTTCCCAATGCGCTCCCCGCCTCGCGCGATTACGATGCCAAGCTGCCCGATCACTGGCGCCAGACGCTCGCCATGCTGAACGTCGATGCGAACCAGCCGACGGCGGATCATGTCGTCGTCGACAAATCGGACAAGGTGCTCCGCGTCCTCGACAAGGACGATCATCTGATCGCCCAGTTCAGCGCCACGATGGGGTCGGAACACGATCCGCTGCCGCTCGGCACGTGGAAGATCTACGGCGCCGACTATAACCCGAAATTCCATTACAATCCCGCGCTGTTCTGGGATGCCAAGAAGGGCGACGACAAGGAATTGCTGCCTGCCGGTCCGAACGGCCCGGTCGGCGTCGTCTGGCTCGACCTGTCGAAGGAACATTACGGCATCCACGGCACGCCGCATCCCGAACTGATCGGCCGGACCGAAAGCCATGGCTGCATTCGCCTGACCAACTGGGACGCGGCGCGGCTGGCGCAGATGATCAAGCCCGGGACCAAGGCGGTGTTCCAGGCGTGATCCGGGCCGTCGCCCCGACCGGGACCCAGGACGGGTCCCGCGCCCGGCTGGCGGCCCGGACGTCAGCGGACCGGCGATCGTGAGCCGCCTCGGCTGGGCGATCCTCGCGGGCATAGTGCTGGTCGTTGCCGCGTTCGTGTCGATGACCAGCTTCGGCACCGCATCCCGGCGCATCGCCGCACGCCTCGATCGGCCGGTTCCCCGTTCCGCCCCGGCTGACGACGACGGTCCGCTGACCGTGCCCGTCGCCGGTGTTCGACGCGAATCGATCGTCGACAGCTGGAACGATCCGCGCGGTGGCGGCACGCGCGGGCATCACGGCACCGACATCCTCGCACCCGGCGGAACCCCGGTACTGGCGGCGGCGGCGGGACGCGTGGAAAAGCTGTTCCAGTCCAATCTCGGCGGGACCACCATCTACATCCGTTCGCCCGATCGCCGCTGGATCTATTATTACGCGCACCTCGCCGGCTATGTGCCCAACCTCTCCGAGGGACAGCCGGTGCGGGCCGGACAGCCCATCGCCTTCGTGGGCGATACCGGCGATGCGGGCGCGGGCAATTACCACCTGCATTTCGGCATGCAGCGGATGCAACCGGCACAGCGCTGGTATCAGGGCGAGGACGTCGATCCCTTCCCCATGCTTGCCGCGCGCGGGCGGTAACGGTAAAGGGTCCGCCACCGGGCGCGCTCCAGCTGCGCCCATCTTGCTCTTTCCAGTAGGTTCAGACCCATGAAGATCAGCGGCGTGGACATCCGTCCCGGCAACATCATCGAATATGAGGGCGGCATCTGGCGCGCCGTCAAGATTCAGCACACGCAGCCCGGCAAGGGCGGTGCGTACATGCAGGTCGAGATGAAGAACCTGATCGACGGTCGCAAGAACAACGTCCGCTTCCGCTCCGCCGAGACGGTGGAGCGCGTCCGCCTCGATACCAAGGATTTCCAGTTCCTGTTCCGCGACGGCGATGCGCTGACGTTCATGGACAAGGACAATTACGAACAGATCACGCTCGACGCCGGCATCCTCGGCGATGCCGCGGCCTTCCTTCAGGACGGCATGGACGTGGTGCTCGAACTCTATGACGAACGCCCGATCTCGGTCGAACTGCCCAGCACGATCGAGGCGATGATCGTCGAGGCCGACGCGGTGGTGAAGGGGCAGACTGCCTCGTCCAGCTACAAGCCCGCGGTGCTCGACAACGGCGTGCGCGTCATGGTGCCGCCGCATATCGGCGCGGGTACGCGCATCGTCGTCGACGTCTACGAACAGACGTACGTGCGTCGCGCCGACTGACCTTCGATCCCTCTCCCGGTGGGAGAGGGTGGCCGAGCGCAGCGAGGTCGGGTGAGGGCAGGGCCCTTATCCGTCCTCACCCTCCCACCGCCCGACGGCGGCGGGCCCCTCCCTCTCCCGACGGGAGAGGGGTAAAGAGAACATCCCATGCCCAGCCATTCCGGCCTCTTCACCGTCATCGAACGCGCCGCCCGCAAGGCGGGTACGGCGCTGCGCCGCGATTTCAACGAGGTCCAGCACCTCCAGGTCAGCCGGAAGGGCCCGGCCGACTTCGTGTCGATCGCCGACAAGCGCGCCGAACAGACGCTCTACGAGGAGCTGAGCCGCGCCCGTCCCGACTGGGGCTTCCTGATGGAAGAGGGCGGCGAGGTTGCGGGCGATCCCAACAAGCCGCGCTTCATCATCGATCCGCTCGACGGCACGTCGAACTTCCTCCACGGCATGCCCCATTTCGCGATCTCGATCGCGGTCGAGGAGCCGACGCCCGCGGGCAAGCGCGAGATCACCACCGCGCTCGTCTACCAGCCGCTCACCGACGAAAGCTTCTGGGCGGAAAAGGGGCGGGGTGCGTGGCTCACCGACCAGCGCCTGCGGGTGTCGGCGCGGCGCGACCTGTCGGAGGCGCTGATCGCCACCGGCATCCCCTTCCTCGGCCACGGCGATTTCGTCCAGTGGAGCCGCATCTTCGGTGCGATCGCACCCGAAGTCGCGGGTATCCGCCGTTTCGGCGCGGCGGCGCTCGATCTCGCCTGGGTCGCGGCGGGGCGGTTCGACGGCTATTGGGAATCGGGCCTCAAGCCCTGGGATACCGCGGCGGGCATGCTGCTCGTCAAGGAAGCCGGCGGCTATGTCACCGACTTCCGCGGCGCGGATCGCGCCATGGAGCGCAACGAATTCCTCGCGGCCAACGACGGCCTGCACGTCAAGCTGCACAAGCTGCTGGCGGGCGCGCTGCGTTAGGCGGCCGGCTGTCCCTCTGCCGACGGAATGGCAGGGGGCAGCAGCCGGGGTAGGTGAGAGTCGTAGGCAAACCGCGTCCCGTCGGCGCTCAGTTGCGAGTGATTCTCACACGCTCGCGGCCTTGCCCGTGCCACCCCACAGGCCTAAAGCGACCCCACGTCCTTCGCACTTGCGAGAAGCCCCTTGTTCGATCTGTCGCAATATCTGCCGATCCTGCTGTTCCTGGGTATCGCCCTGGCGCTATCGAGCACGTTCGTGTTCCTGCCCATGGTCGTCGCTCGGGCGACCGGAACCAACAAACCCACCGAACAGAAGCTGTCGGAATATGAATGCGGGTTCCCCGCGTTCGAGGATCCGCGCAGCCAGTTCGATGTGCGATTTTATCTGATCGCGATCCTGTTCATCATCTTCGATCTCGAAGCCGCGTTCCTATATCCTTGGGCAGTCTCGGTTTTCAGCATCGGCTGGACCGCATGGATCTCCATGATGATCTTCATCGGCGAGCTTGCGCTAGGGCTCGTCTATGCCTGGAAGAAGGGAGCGTTGGATTGGGAGTAGAGGCACACTCCGGTCCCATCGGATTGGTCAACAACCCCGAGGGCACGCAGATCGCGCCCGACCAGGGGTTCTTCGACAGCCTGAATGGTGAGCTGACGGACAAGGGCTTCCTCGTCACGTCGACCGAGGAACTGTTCCAATGGGCGCGCACCGGCTCGCTCTGGTGGATGACGTTCGGACTCGCATGCTGTGCGGTGGAGATGATCCACGTCAACATGCCGCGTTACGACCTGGAACGGTTCGGTGCCGCGCCGCGCGCGTCTCCGCGCCAGTCGGACGTGATGATCGTCGCGGGCACGCTCTGCAACAAGATGGCGCCGGCGCTGCGCAAGGTCTACGACCAGATGTCGGAGCCCAAATACGTCATCTCGATGGGCAGCTGCGCCAATGGCGGCGGCTATTATCATTATAGCTACAGCGTCGTGCGCGGCTGCGACCGCGTGGTGCCGGTGGACATCTACGTTCCCGGTTGCCCGCCGAGTGCCGAGGCCTTGCTGTACGGGATCATGCAGCTGCAGCGGAAGATCCGTCGTCAGGGGAGCGTCGAACGGTGAGGGCACCCGCTCCCGCCTATGCGGCGCACCTCAACGGCGAGACGATCGACACCGTCCGTGCGACGCTCGGCGGGGCGCTGCTCGATGCGGTCGACCAGGTCGGCGAAGTCGCGCTCTACGTCGAGCGGGACAGCATCGTCTCGACGCTGACCAGCCTGCGCGACATGCCCGGCCTCGAATACCAGCAGCTAATGGAGATCGCGGGCGTCGACTATCCGGAGCGCTCCGAACGGTTCGAAGTGGTCTATTGCCTCCTGTCGCTGACCCGTAACCATCGCCTGCACGTCCATGTCTCCACCGACGACGTGAAGCCGGTGCCGTCGGTGACGGGCATCTGGCCCGTCGCCGGTTGGCTCGAGCGCGAGATCTACGATCTGTACGGCGTGCTGTTCACCGGCAACAACGATCTGCGCCGTATCCTCACCGACTATGGTTTCCGCGGCCATCCGCTGCGCAAGGACTTCCCGATGACCGGGTTCGTGGAGATGCGCTATTCGGAAGACGAGAAGCGCGTCGTCTATCAGCCGGTGAGCCTCGCGCAGGACTTCCGCAATTTCGACTTCCAGAGCCCGTGGGAGGGCGCGGAATATGTCCTGCCGGGCGACGAAAAGGGCATGATGCCCGAGGGGAAGGGCGCGCCGACACCGCTGAACGCCGACACGATCGTCAAGGCGGATGCCGCGAAAGCGCCCACCGAAACGCCGAAGGCGGGCAGCGAGCCCTACGCCAAGACGACGACCACCAGCACCGCCGACACCGGCGCCGGCAACGGCGATGCCGGCAACACGCCTCGCGAAAAGCCCGCCGATGCGGCAGTCGTGCCGACCAAGGGCGAAGGACAGAACCAGTGAGCGACTATGTCGACGAACTGATGCACGTCACCGACGCGGACGATCCGACGACCGGCGACGTCACCATCTCGAACTATACGATCAACTTCGGGCCCCAGCATCCCGCGGCCCATGGCGTGCTGCGGCTGGTGATGGAGCTGGACGGCGAGATCATCGAACGGATCGATCCGCACGTCGGCCTGCTGCATCGCGGCACCGAAAAGCTGATCGAATACAAGACCTATGCCCAGGCGATCCCCTATTTCGATCGACTGGATTATTGCTCGCCGATGTGCATGGAGCACACCTTCGTGCTCGCGATCGAAAAGCTGCTCGATATCGAGGTGCCGATCCGCGCCCAGTATCTGCGCGTCTTCTTCGCCGAGCTGACGCGTATCTCGAACCACATGCTCAACCTCGGCAGCCACGTGATGGACGTCGGCGCGATGACGCCGAACCTGTGGCTGTTCGAGATTCGCGAGGATTGCTACAATTTCTTCGAGCGCGCGTCCGGCGCGCGCATGCACCACAATTACATGCGCCCGGGCGGCGTCCACCAGGACGTGCCGCTGAATCTGCTAACCGACATCGCCGACTGGCTCGACACGCGCCTGCCGCGCCTGTTCGAGGATGCGATCTCGCTCGTTGCGGACAATCGCATCTTCAAGCAGCGCAACGTCGATATCGCCACGGTCAGCCGCGACGATGCGATCGCCTGGGGCTTCTCCGGCCCGATGATCCGCGCCGCCGGCATTCCCTGGGACCTGCGCAAGTCGCAGCCCTATGACGTCTACGACCAGGTGGAGTTCGACATCCCGGTCGGCACGCGCGGCGACTGCTACGACCGGTTCATGGTGCGCGTCGAAGAGGTTCGCCAGTCCGCTCGGATCATGAAGCAATGCCTGCGCGACATGCCGGAGGGGCCGATCGCCTCGTCCGACCGCAAGGTCGTGCCGCCGAAGCGCGCCGAGATGAAGCAGTCGATGGAAGCGCTGATCCATCACTTCAAGCTCTATACCGAAGGCTATCACGTGCCCGCCGGCGAAGTGTATGTCGCGACCGAAAGCCCCAAGGGCGAGTTCGGCGTGTTCCTCGTCTCGGACGGTTCGAACAAGCCCTATCGCTGCAAGATCCGCCCGACCGCGTTCAGCCATCTCCAGGCGATGGACTTCATGTCGCGTGGCCACATGCTGGCCGACACGACCGCGATCCTCGGCGCGATGGATATCGTTTTTGGTGAATGTGACCGCTGATGGCTGAAGCACCCCGGATCCCCGACGAAGCCGAAACCCGCGCACGCTGGGGCGGTTTCGCCTGGAACGACGAGAACCAGCGCAAGGCGGACGAGATCCTGTCGCGCTATCCCAAGGGGCGCGAACAGTCGGCATCGATCCCGTTCCTCGATCTCGCCCAGCGGCAAGTCGGTGCCGAAACGCAGACGCAGGGTTGGTTGCCCGTGCCCGTGATTGAGTTCGTCGCTCGCCAGATCGGCGTGCCGTACATGCGCGTGTTCGAGGTCGCGACCTTCTACACGATGTTCAACCTCGCGCCCGTCGGCCGCTATCACGTGCAGGTCTGCGGCACGACGCCATGCATGTTGCGCGGGTCGGACGACGTGCTCGCCGCGTGCAAGAACCGCGGGCTGGTGAAGGGTGGCACGACGCCCGACGGCATGTTCACGCTGACCGAGGTCGAATGCCTCGGTACCTGCGCCAACGCGCCGATGGTCCAGATCAACGACGACAATTTCGAAGACCTCGACTATGACCGCACCGTCGCGGTGCTCGAGGCGCTGGCGAAAGGCGAAAGCCCCAGGACCGGTTCGACGATCGGTCGCCAGACCAGCTGCCCCGAAGGCGGCCCGACGACGCTGACCGCGATGGTCGACGCCAACCACGATTACCGGAGCGAGTGGGCCTGATGCTAGCCGACAAGGATCGCATCTTCACCAACGTCTACGGGTTCCAGCCGTGGAACCTCGACGCGGCGCTGAAGCGTGGCGACTGGGACAATACCAAGGCGTTGATGGCGCTCGGTCAGGACGCGATCATCGACGTCATCAAGGCGAGCGGTTTGCGCGGCCGTGGCGGTGCGGGTTTCCCGACCGGCACGAAATGGTCGTTCATGCCCAAGGAGCCCAAGCCCGACCGGCCCAATTTCCTCGTCATCAACGCCGACGAATCCGAACCCGGTTCCTGCAAGGACCGCGAAATCATCCGCCACGATCCGCACAAGCTGATCGAGGGTGCGTTGATCGCCGGTTATGCGATGCGGGCGCGCGCCGCCTATATCTACATCCGCGGCGAATATATCCGCGAGGCGGAGACGCTCTTCGCTGCCGTCGCCGAGGCGTATGACAAGGGCCTGATCGGCAAGAACGCCAGCGGTTCGGGCTATGATTTCGACGTCTTCGTGCACCGCGGCGCCGGCGCCTATATCTGCGGCGAAGAAACCGCGATGCTCGAAAGCCTCGAGGGCAAGAAGGGCCAGCCGCGCCTGAAGCCGCCGTTTCCCGCGGGTGCCGGCCTGTACGGCTGCCCGACGACGGTCAACAACGTCGAATCGATCGCGGTCGCCCCGACGATCCTGCGGCGCGGCGCGGCGTGGTTCAGCAGCTTCGGCCGCGAGAACAACAAGGGCACCAAGCTCTACCAGATCAGCGGTCACGTGAACAAACCCTGCGTCGTCGAAGACGCGATGGGCCTCACCTTCCGCGAGCTGATCGAGACGCATTGCGGCGGTATCCGCGGCGGCTGGGACAACCTGCTCGCGGTGATCCCGGGTGGCTCCTCGGTGCCGCTGGTGCCGGCGCGCGACATCATCGACGCGCCGATGGATTTCGACGGGCTGAAGGCGGTCGGCTCGGGCCTCGGCACCGCGGCGGTGATCGTCATGGACAAGTCCACCGACATCGTCCGCGCGATCAGCCGCATCTCGTACTTCTACAAGCACGAGAGCTGCGGCCAGTGCACGCCATGCCGCGAAGGCACCGGCTGGATGTGGCGCGTGATGGAGCGGCTGCGCACCGGCGACGCCGACATTGCCGAGATCGACACGCTGCATCAGGTGACGAAGCAGGTCGAGGGCCACACGATCTGCGCGCTCGGCGACGCGGCCGCCTGGCCGATCCAGGGCCTGATCAAGCATTTCCGCCCCGAACTGGAGCGGCGCATCATCGAACGAAGCGGCGGCGATCTGACGCCGATGCAGGAGGCGGCGGAGTGATCGCGCTCGCGCTATTCCTCGCGGGCGTGCAGGATATGTCGGGGGTGCCGATCGCCGGGTCCCGCGAGGACGCCGAGCGTGCGATGGCGGCGTTTGCCCGGTGCGAGGTGAAGTCCGCCAGCGGACGTGCCGCGGCACTCGCGTTCACCCGCGAGGTCGAGGGAACGCCCTCGGACTATCCGCAGCGGCTCAAGTCCTCGTCCTGCGCCGCACGCGGTACGAGCCTGTCGTTCCGCCCGACGCTGTTCCGGCTGGCATTGTTCCCGGCACTGTATGCGCGCGACTATGGCAAGGCTGCACCGGTCGAGGTCGCAGCCCTTCCGGCGGGTTACCAGCAGGAGTTCGACGGTGCGCCGTCGGAGCAGACCCTGGTGCTCCGTCGTTTCGGCGATTGCGTCGTTCAGCACGACACGGCGGGCAGTCGCACGCTGGTTCTCAGCGCGCTCTACTCTCCGGAGGAGGCGAGCGCGATCGGGTCGCTGCAACCGGCGCTCAGCCAGTGCGTCGCCGCTGGCCAGCAGCTGCATTTTTCTCGTAGCACCATCCGCGGCGCCGTCGGTGAGGCGCTGTACAAATCAACCGCCGCTGCCGCGGCGACGAAGGCCAACTGATGCCTAAGCTGAAAGTAGACGGGATCGAGGTCGAGGTGCCGCAGGGCGCGACGGTCCTCCAGGCGTGCGAAGCCGCAGGGCGCGAGATTCCGCGCTTCTGCTATCACGAACGGCTGTCGATCGCCGGCAATTGCCGCATGTGCCTCGTCGAGGTGAAGCCGGGGCCGCCGAAGCCGCAGGCGTCGTGCGCATTGCCCGCCGCCGACAATCAGGAGGTGTTCACCACCAGCCCGATGGTGAAGAACGCGCGCGAAGGCGTGATGGAATTCCTGCTGATCAACCACCCGCTGGATTGCCCGATCTGCGATCAGGGTGGCGAGTGCGACCTGCAGGACCAGTCGATGGCCTATGGCAAGGGCCATAGCCGCTACACCGAGAACAAGCGCGCCGTTACCGAGAAGTATATGGGGCCGATCGTCAAGACGATCATGACCCGGTGCATCCAGTGCACCCGCTGCGTGCGCTTCGCCGAAGAGGTCGCGGGGGTGGAAGAGATCGGCGCGATCTATCGCGGCGAGGACATGCAGATCACCAGCTATCTCGAACAGGCGGTGACCAGCGAACTGAGCGGCAACGTCGTCGATCTGTGCCCCGTGGGTGCGTTGACGTCCAAGCCCTACGCCTATGAGGCGCGGCCGTGGGAGCTCAGGAAGACGCTGACGATCGACGTGATGGATGCCGTTGGCACCAACATCCGTCTCGACAGCCGCGGCCGTCAGGTGCTGCGCTGCGTTCCCCGCATCAACGAAGACGTCAACGAGGAATGGGCGACCGACAAGACGCGTCATCATGTCGATGGCCTGGTGCGTCGTCGTCTCGATCGCCCCTATGTCCGTCGCGACGGCAAGCTGGTTCCGGTCAGCTGGGACGAGGCGTTCGCCGTGGTCCGGGCGCAGATCGCCGGCGCCGGGGCGAACGTCGCCGCGGTCGCGGGCGACCAGACTGACTGCGAGACGATGTATGCCGCCAAGGCGTTGCTCGCCACTTTGGGTTCGTCGCTGCTCGAAGGGCGGCAGACGGGCATGGACTATGACACGTCCAGCCTTGCCGCGGTGAACTTCAACACCACGATCGCCGGCGTCGAACAGGCGGATGCGATCCTGCTGGTCGGCACCAACCTGCGTTGGGAAGCGCCGCTGGTGAACACCCGCGTCCGCAAGGCGATCAAGAAGGGCGCGAAGGTCTTCGCGATCGGGCCGGAAACCGAATTGACCTACAAGGTCGAATGGCTGGGCGACGATCTGTCGGTACTGGGCGACCTGCCGGAAGCGGCGGCCAAGCTGTTCGGCGAGGCGGCCCGGCCGATGGTCATCGTCGGCGGTGGCGCGTTGAAGGGCGGCCACGGCGCCGCGCTCGCCTTCGCCCGCCAGTATAATCTGGTGCGTGACGGCTGGAACGGGTTCAACGTCGTCCACATGGCGGCGAGCCGGATGGGCGGGCTGATGCTCGGTTATGCGCAAAAGGGCGGCATCGCCGATCTGTCGCAGGCTGCGGTGACGTTTTTCCTCGGCGCCGATGATGTCAACTTCGACAACTTCCGCGGCTTCAAGGTCTATGTCGGCCATCATGGCGATACGGGCGCTCACCATGCGGATGTGATCCTGCCGTGCGCCACCTATGCGGAGAAATCGGGCACCTGGGTCAATCTCGAAGGGCGCGTGCAGCGCGGCGAGCGGGCGGTATTCCCGCCGGGGGACGCGCGCGAGGATTGGGCGATCTTCCGCGCCCTGTCCGACGTGCTCGGCCAGAGCTTGCCGTTCGACAGCCTCGCCGGCCTGCGCGAAGCGATGGCGGCCGATGTACCCGCATTGCGCAACATAGGCGAACGCGCCGTGTTCGACTGGACTCCGCCGGCGCTCGACGCGGCGGGGCAGGGCCGCCTTTCGGGCTATCCGATCAAGGATTTCTATCTGACCAACGCCATCTGCCGCGCGTCCCCGACGATGCAGCGCTGTTCGGCCGAACTGGTCCATGGCGAGACGTTCGCGGAGGCCGCGGAGTGACCGAATTCTTCCAAGATTTCCACTTTCTAGGGCTGCCGTTTCTTCACGTCACGATGCCTTTCGGCTGGGCGTGGTTTGTCGCAACCATCATTGGAATTCTGGCGATAGCGTTGCCGCTGATGCTGGCGGTCGCGATGATCATCTATGCGGATCGCAAGATCTGGGCGGCGATGGCGCTGCGTCGCGGCCCCAACGTGGTCGGCCCGTTCGGTCTGCTCCAGTCGTTCGCCGACGGTTTGAAGGTGTTCCTCCAGGAAACCATCATCCCGTCCGCCGCGAACCGCGGCCTGTTCCTGATGGCGCCGATCATCACCTTCACGGTCGCGCTGATCGTCTGGGCAGTGGTGCCGTTCGCGGATGGCGTGGTGCTCGCCGACATCAACGTCGGCCTGCTCTACGTGCTCGCGGCCTCGTCGCTCGGCGTCTACGGCATCATCCTGTCCGGCTGGGCCTCGAACTCCAAATATCCCTTCTACTCCGCACTGCGTGCCGCGGCGCAGATGGTCAGCTACGAAGTCGCATTGGGCTTCGTCCTGATCACCGTCGTGCTGTGGGCGGGAACGTTCAACCTGTCGGCGATCGTGCTCGCGCAGAAGGCGATCTATCCCTGGTTGCCGGTCAACGGCTTCGGCTTCAATCCGCTGCTGTTCCCGATGAGCATCGTCTTCCTGATCTCCGGCATGGCCGAAACCGGTCGCGCGCCGTTCGATCTGACCGAAGCGGAGAGCGAACTCGTCGCCGGCTATCAGACGGAATACAGCTCGATGAGCTTCGCGCTCTTCTGGCTCGGCGAATATGCCAACGTGCTGCTGATGTGCACGCTCAATGCGACGCTGTTCTGGGGTGGCTGGCTGCCGCCGATCCACTGGGCGCCGCTCTATTACGTGCCCGGCATCATCTGGCTGTTCGCCAAGATCCTGTTCTTCTTCTTCGTGTTCAGCTGGGTCAAGGCCACCGTGCCGCGCTACCGCTACGACCAGCTGATGCGGCTGGGCTGGAAGATCTTCCTGCCGCTGTCGCTGTTCTGGGTGTTCGTGGTGTCGGGCGTGCTGATGCTGATCCGCGTGCCGCTGCACGGATGAGCGGGATCGCGGATTGGTTGACCGCTCGCGGGCTTCGGCCAAGGGCGTTGCGTGACCGGGCGCTCGCGGGCGTTGGTATCGGATTGTTGGTCGTGATGATCGACCGTGTGTTAGGATTCGGATCTTGAGCGTCGCACAGATCGTCAAGTCGTTCACCTTGTGGGAGTTCGTGAAAGCGCACGCCCTCACGCTGAAGTATTTCTTCAAGCCCAAGGCGACGATCAACTACCCCTATGAACGCAACCCGATCAGCCCGCGGTTCCGCGGCGAGCATGTGCTGCGCCGCTATCCCAATGGCGAGGAACGCTGCATCGCATGCAAGCTGTGCGAGGCGGTGTGCCCGGCGCAGGCGATCACGATCGAGGCCGAACCGCGCGACGACGGCAGCCGCCGTACGACGCGCTACGACATCGACATGACCAAGTGCATCTATTGCGGCCTGTGTCAGGAAGCCTGCCCGGTCGACGCGATCGTCGAGGGGCCGAACTACGAATTCTCGACCGAAACGCGCGAAGAGCTGATCTACGACAAGGCAAAGCTGCTCGATAACGGCGACCGCTGGGAACGCGCGATCGCGGCGAACCTTGCCGCCGATGCGCCGTATCGTTAATGCGCGCCGCACTCGATTTTAGGCTGAGGGGGCCGTCCCGATCGTGATTCAGGCAATTGCCTTCTACCTGTTCGCCATCGTGGTGATCGGATCCGGCGCGATGACGATTTCGTCGCGCAATCCGGTGCATTCGGTGATGTGGCTGATCCTCGCCTTCTTCAACGCGGCGGGGCTGATGGTGCTCGTCGGCGCGGAATTCATCGCGATGCTGCTCGTGATCGTCTACGTCGGTGCGGTCGCGGTGCTGTTCCTGTTCGTCGTCATGATGCTGGACATCGAGGTCGCGCAGATGCGCGCCGGGGTCGCTCGTTATGCCGCTTTGGGCCTGGCGCTCGCGGCGGGTCTGCTGATCGAGATCCTGATCGGCGTGAAGGCGTGGAGCGCAGGCGCGTTGCAGGTCGGGCGGCGTATCGCGCCCACCGATACCGCGATGCCCAACATCCAGGCGATGGGGCAATTGCTCTACACCCGCTATCTGTTCGTGTTCGAAGCGGCGGGCTTCGTTCTGCTCGTGGCGATGATCGGGGCGATCGTCCTGACCCACCGGCAGCGCGGCGGCGTGCGGGCACAGTCGCCCTGGCGCCAGATCGGCCGCCGGCCGGAAGATGCGACCCGCAACGTCCGGCCACCGGTCGGACAGGGAGTTGAACTGTGACCATCGGGCTGATCCATTATCTGGTCGTCGCGGCGATCCTGTTCACGATGGGCGTGCTCGGCATCTTCCTGAACCGGAAGAACCTGATCGTCATCCTGATGGCGATCGAGCTGATCCTGCTGGCGGTGAACCTCAACCTCGTCGCCTTCTCCGCCTATCTGCACGATCTGGTGGGGCAGATCTTCGCGATGTTCGTGCTGACGGTCGCCGCGGGCGAGGCGGCGATCGGGCTCGCCATCCTGGTGATCTATTTCCGTGGCCGCGGCACCATCGCGGTCGATGACGTCAACCGGATGAAGGGGTGATCGTCGGGTGACGTCTATCTATTTCATTGTTTTCCTGCCGCTGCTGGCCGCCATCGTCGCCGGCCTCGGCAACAAGGCGATCGGCTTCGTGCCGGCGAAGGTCATTACGACCGGCGCGCTGTTCGCATCGTGCCTGCTCTCCTGGCCGGTCTTCCTCGGCTTTCTTGCCGGGACGCATACGGCAACCGTGGTTCCGGTGTTCGAATGGATCGCCAGCGGCGACATGACCGTCGCCTGGTCTCTGCGCGTCGACCAGCTGACGGCGATCATGCTCGTGGTCATCACCAGCGTTTCGGCGCTCGTCCACCTCTATAGCTGGGGCTATATGAGCGAGGACCCGGATCAGCCGCGCTTCTTCGCCTATCTGTCGCTGTTCACCTTTGCGATGCTGATGCTCGTCACCGCGGACACGCTGGTGCAGATGTTCTTCGGCTGGGAAGGCGTCGGCCTCGCCAGCTACCTGCTGATCGGCTTCTGGTTCCGCAAGCCGTCGGCCAATGCCGCCGCGATCAAGGCCTTCGTCGTCAACCGCGTCGGCGATCTCGGCTTCATGCTCGGCATTTTCGGCACGTTCCTGGTGTTCGGCACCGTGTCGATCCCGGCGATCCTGGCCGCCGCGCCGGGCATGGCCGGAGCGACGATCGGCTTCCTCGGCATGCGCGTCGATACGATGACGGTGCTGTGCCTGCTGCTGTTCGTCGGTGCGATGGGCAAGTCGGCGCAGCTCGGCCTGCACACCTGGCTGCCCGACGCCATGGAAGGCCCGACCCCGGTGTCGGCGCTGATCCACGCGGCGACGATGGTCACCGCCGGCGTCTTCATGGTGTGCCGCCTGTCGCCGATGTTCGAGACGTCGCCGACCGCGCTCCACGTGGTCATGGGCGTCGGCGCGGCGACCTGCCTGTTCGCCGCCACCGTCGGCATGGTGCAGACCGACATCAAGCGCGTCATCGCCTATTCGACATGTTCGCAGCTCGGCTACATGTTCTTCGCCGCGGGCGTCGGTGCCTATGGCGCGGCGATGTTCCACCTGTTCACCCACGCCTTCTTCAAGGCGCTGCTGTTCCTCGGCGCCGGTTCGGTCATCCATGCGATGCACCACGAACAAGACATGCGCTATTACGGGGGCTTGCGGAAAAGCATTCCGCTCACCTTCTGGGGCATGATGATGGGGACGCTGGCGATCACCGGCGTCGGCCTGCCGGCGGTGTTCGGCAACCCGCTCGGCATCGGGTTCGCGGGCTTCCATTCGAAGGATGCGATCATCGAGGCGAGCTGGGCGGCGGGCGAGCCCGGCGTGTGGTTCGTCGGCGTGCTCGTCGCGCTCATCACCAGCTTCTATTCGTGGCGGCTGATGTTCCTCACCTTCTGGGGCACGCCGCGCTGGGCCGCGTCCGAGCATATCCAGCACGCGCTGCACGATGCGCACGGTCACGATCATGGCCATGACGATCATGGCCATGACGATCACGGCCATGACGATCACGGGCATGACCACGCCGGCCATCACGCCGACGAGGCGCACGCCAACCCGGCCAAGGCCGAGGACAGCGGCGACCGGCCGTCGACGCATGGCCCGTCGCAGCAGGATCTTCCCGCAGGCACGGGCGGCTATCATCCGCACGAGAGCCCGTGGCCGATGCTCGTGCCGCTCATCCTCCTGTCGATCGGCGCGATCGCAGCGGGCTTCGTGTTCCACGGCTATTTCATCGAACCGGACGCGGGCGAGACGTTCTGGAAGGGCGACATCGCCTTCCGCGAACATCTGATGCACGCGATGCACGGCATCCCGACGATCATCAAATTGTCGGCGACCATCGCGATGCTGCTCGGCCTGTTCACCGCCTGGTACGCCTATATCAGGGCGCCGAGCTTTCCGGCGGCGGTGGCGAGCCAGTTCCGCATCCTGTATCGCTTCCTCGTCCACAAATATTACTTCGATGAGCTCTATCACCTGATCTTCGTCCGCCCCGCCTTCGCCATCGGCCGCCTGCTGTGGCATCGTGGCGACGAGCAGACGATCGATCGCTTCGGGCCGAACGGATCGGCTTGGGTGGTGCAGATCTCCAGCCGGCTCGCGGGCCGGCTCCAGAACGGATATGTCTATACCTATGCCTTCGTCATGCTGATCGGTCTCACCGCCGTCGTCACTTGGGCGATCGCACAATGAGCGGGCTGCCCATCCTTTCGATCATGCTGCTGATCCCCGCGCTTGCGGCGATCGCCTGTCTGTTCGTCCCTGCGGCGACCGCGCGAGCGCTGGCGCTGGCGGCGACGCTGGTCGATTTCGCGCTCGGCGTCTTGCTCTGGGCCAATTACGAGATCGGCGGCGCGCAATGGCAGTTCGTCGAGCACGGCCCGTCGTTCGGCTTCTTTCGCTGGGATCTCGGCATCGACGGCTTCGCGCTCATGCTGATCATGCTCAGCGTCTTCCTGATGCCGATCTGCATCGGCGCGAGCTGGCGGTCGGTCACCAATCGGGTGCCGGAATATATGGCGGCCTTCCTGCTGACCGAAACGCTGATGATCGGCACCTTCGCGTCGCAGGACCTGTACCTGTTCTACCTCTTCTTCGAGGCAGGGCTGATCCCGATGTACCTGATCATCGGGATCTGGGGCGGCGCGAACCGGATCTACGCGTCGTACAAGTTCTTCCTGTACACCTTGCTCGGCTCGCTGCTGATGCTGATCGCGATGCTGTACATGACGCAGACCGCGGGTACGTCCAGCATCCCGGCGTTGCAGGCGCATGATTTCCCGGCGCATGCGCAGACGTGGCTGTGGCTCGCCTTCTTCGCCTCGTTCGCGGTCAAGATGCCGATGTGGCCGGTGCACACCTGGCTTCCCGACGCGCACGTGCAGGCGCCGACCGCAGGGTCGGTGATCCTTGCGGGTGTCCTGCTGAAGCTCGGCGGCTACGGCTTCCTGCGTTTCAGCCTGCCGATGTTCCCCGAAGCGTCGGGGCAGCTCACCTGGCTTATCTTCGGGCTGTCGGCGATCGCGGTCATCTATACGTCGCTGGTTGCGCTCGTGCAGTCCGACATGAAGAAGCTGATCGCCTATTCGTCGGTCGCGCACATGGCGATCGTCACCATCGGCCTCTATGCCTTCAACCGGCAGGGGATCGAAGGCGCGATGATCATGATGCTCAGCCACGGGCTGGTGTCGGGCGCGTTGTTCCTGTGCGTCGGCGTGATCTACGACCGTCTGCACACGCGCGAGATCAGCCGCTACGGCGGGCTAGCGATCAACATGCCGCGCTACGCCCTGTTCTTCCTGTTCTTCACCATGGCATCGATCGGCCTTCCGGGCACCAGCGGCTTCGTCGCCGAGTTCCTCAGTCTGATGGGCACCTATCAGGTGTCGACCTGGATCGCCCTGCTCTGCACGACCAGCATCATCCTGGGCGCCGCCTATATGCTGTATCTGTATCGCCGCGTCGTGTTCGGTGAGATCAAGTCGGAGGATGTGCGGGAGATGCAGGATCTGTCACATCGTGAACTCTGGCTGCTTGCGCCGATCGCTGCGGTCGCGCTCTGGATGGGGGTCTATCCGGAAAGCTTCCTTGGCCCGATGCGCAAGGACGTCGGCGTGCTGTTGCAGCGGATCGACCGCGCCCGGCCGGTGAGCGATTCGCTGCCGACCGCCGGCAAACCCAATCAGGCGGTTTCGGCCGCCGCCCACGGACAAGCGCACTGATGGATTACGCCGCCAATCTCGCCATGACCCTGCCCGAGGTGATCCTCGGCGCGGGCGCGATCGTCCTGATGCTGGTGTCCGCCTGGGGCGGCTCCGC
>Ga0160428_1000210_pt1 | contig 73481 bp, 59 predicted proteins | sample SolpanmetagenomM_FD_108198 | JGI IMG/M metagenome (GOLD analysis project Ga0160428, IMG submission 108198) | Solar panel surface microbial communities from Lawrence Berkeley National Laboratory, California, USA - M | ecosystem: Engineered > Built environment > Solar panel > Unclassified ... | reverse complement strand
GGTGGGCCGCCAGTACGACGCCTTCTCGCCCCTCGACTCGGTGCACGTGAACGGCAAGCTCACGATGGGCGAAAACCTGGCCGACTTCGCGGGCCTCACCATCGTGCACGGCGCCCTCGAAAAGCAGCTACAGCAGCGCTACGGCACCGGCCCGCGCCCGCAGTACGACGGCTTTTCGCCCGAGCAGCGCTTCTTTCTGAGCTGGGCCCAGCTGCGCCGCCAGAACATCCGGCCCGAGGCCCTGCGCCAGCAAATCCAGACCGACCCGCACTCGCCAGGCCAGTACCGCACCATCGGGCCGATTATGAATATGCCGCAGTTTCAGGCGGCTTTTGGCTGCCAAGAGGGCGACAAGATGACGCGGAGCGCCGCCGAGCGCGCCGTTATCTGGTAGGCTGGCCCAATTTCAGGCCGCACTTTTCCGAAGGGGCACCGGCTGCGGCCGGTGCCCTTTTTTTGGGTACTGGCTGGGCCGAACGGACAGCTAGCAAGCGTTCGAGATAAAATTCGGGCATTTCAACCTATCACAAACGTTTGCCCGGCTATCACAAACGTTTGCGGCATTTTATTAAGTTATTTATTTAATAGACAGCCACTTATTACGCCACTATCCTGCCTACTTTTAGCTACCGGCCAGGGCTCACGCTGCACAGCCTGCGCCTGGCTTTCCTTTTCCCACCCACACCCGCTTCGTTATGAAGACACCTCAACGCACCTTGGTTGCGCTGGCGGCTGCGCTTGGCAGCCACCTCACCCTTTCGGCCCAGACCACCCCGGTGGCCCTGGAGGCCGAAACGGGCACCTCCACTACCCCGCCGCTCACGGGCGCTGCCACCGGCGACTGGGCCGTGCGCACGGTAGCGGCCTCGGGCACGACGCCAGCCGTCACCTACGCCACCTCGCTCACCGATGTAGCCGCCTACACGGCGCCCAATTCGCCCGGAGGCGGGGTGGGCGGCGCGGCGCCCGCCACGGCGGCGCGGGTGCTCACCTACACCGTTACGTTTCCGGCGGCGGGCACCTACGACTTGTACGCCCGCCTGCGGGTGGGCCCCAACGGGGCCAACGACGACAGCTTTTACTACGCCAACGGCTTCGGCGCGAAAAGCCCGGTCACGGGTACCGACTGGGTGAACTGCAACAACCTTTTCAACATCGGCTACACCGCGGCCGGCACCGTGGTCGATGGCGCGGGCTCGGCCGCCACGGGCGTGTGGAAATGGGTCGATTTGTCGCAGTACGGCTTCGGCGGGGCGGCGCTGGTGAGCTTTACCGTGCCGGCCGGCGCCCTCACGCAGACCTTTCAGATTGGTGCCCGCGAAGACGGGCTCGATTTCGATAAGTTCGTGTTTGGCAAGAAAGGCGTGTACTTCACCGTAGCCAACCTCGACGCGGGCGTGCAGGGCTCCACCACCCCGCCGGTGGTGTTTGTGCCCAGCGGCTCGCCGCTGGCCACCGGTAAGTCGAAGTACCTGGGCTGCGCCTACAGCGACGCCCAGGCGCCTTACTTCGGCAACTACTGGAACGCCGTGACGCCCGAAAACGGCGGCAAGTGGGGCAGCGTGGAAAGCACGCGCGGCACTTACAACTGGACCGACCTCGATAAAGCCTACGCCCAGGCCAAGCCCGCCACTGGCCCCCAAAGCATCTTCCGGATGCACACGCTCATCTGGGGCGCCCAGCAGCCGGCCTGGGTCAAGGGCCTGTCGGATGCCGACCAGCTGGCGGCCATCAACGCTTGGATGGCCGCCGTAGCGGCCCGCTACCCGAAAATTGACTTTATCGATGTGGTAAACGAGCCCATCAACACACCGCCCACCGGCCTCGTCACCATCGGCTCGCCCACCACACCCACCGGCACGCCCGACCCCACCGGCGGCGGCTACATCAATGCCCTCGGCGGCGCGGCCGGCAACGCCTGGATTGTGAAGTCGTTTCAGCTGGCGCGCCAGTACTTCCCCAGCGCCAAGCTCATGATTAATGAGTACAGCGTAGAAAACTCCACTACGCGGGCCACGGCCTACGCCGCCATCATCAATCAGCTGAAAGCCCTCAACCTGCTTGACGGGGTGGGGATGCAGGGCCACGCCTTTTCCACGGCCGGCCAAACGGCGGCTACCATCAATGCCAACGTGGGCCTGCTGGCCGCCACCGGCCTGCCCCTCTACGTGACCGAGCTGGACATAGATGGCCTCGACGACGCCGTGCAGCTGGCGGAGTATCAGCGCGTGTTTCCGCTTTTCTGGGAAAACCCCAGCGTGAAGGGCGTGACGCTGTGGGGCTACCGCCCCGGCCACTGGCGCACCGCCCAGGGCGCGCCCCTGGTCAATGTTGACAACACCGAGCGCCCCTCCCTGGTGTGGCTGCGCAACTACGTGCAGAGTACCGCGCTGGGTGCCAGGGCCGCCAGCGCCGCCAAGGCGGGCGCGTTTCTCTACCCCAACCCCGCGCAGGGCGGCCGCGTGGCGCTCAGCCTGCCCGCCAGCCTGCGCAGCCAGCCGCTCGAGGTGACGCTGCTCAACTCGCTGGGCCAGACCGTGCTGCACCGCACCCTGGCCGCCGGCGCCGACGCCACGCCATCGCTGGAGCTGGCCGGCGTGGCGCGGGGCCTCTACACCGTGCGCCTGCTCACCAGCGCCGGCACCTTCAGCCAGCGCCTCACGGTGGAGTAGCGCCGGGTACTGAGCACCGGAGTAGCACTCCGCACATTTTATCGTTTTTCTAGGCGCAGCCTCCCGGCAACTTTGCCGGGAGGCTGTTGTCATTAAAAGCCACCTGGCGCCTTAGCGGCAGGCGGCTACATTCACTTTTCTTTTCCTCTATGCTTCGTCAACTCCTACCCTTTTTCGCGGCCCTGCTGCTGCTGGCCAGCCCGGCCGTGCGGGCGCAGTCCATCTACTCGGCCACCGACCCGCTGGCCCACACCTTCAGCATCGTGGCCCGCGACCCCAAGACCGGTGAGATGGCCGTGGCCGTGCAAAGCCACTGGTTTTCGGTGGGCACCAGCGTGAGCTGGGGCGAGGCTGGCGTGGGCGTGATAGCTACCCAGTCGTTTACCAACAAGTCGTTTGGCCTGCGCGGGCTGGCGCTGCTGAAAAGCGGCAAAACCGCCCAGCAGGTCCTCGACGAGCTGCTGGCCGCCGACGACGCCCGCGAGGTGCGCCAAGTCGCCATCCTTGACAACCAGGGCCGCGTGGCCACCCACACCGGCAAAAAATGCGTGGATATGGCCGGCCACCAGCAGGGCACCCAGTTCTCGGTGCAGGCCAATATGATGCTCAACGCCACCGTATGGGGCGCGATGGCCAAAGCCTACGAAGCCGCCGCTAGCCTGCCCCTGGCCGAGCGGGCGCTCGCCGCCCTCGACGCGGCCCAGGCCGCCGGCGGCGACATCCGGGGCCGCCAGTCGGCCGCGCTGCTCGTAGTGCGCGGCACCGCCACCGAGGGCCCCTGGGCCGACCGCCTCGTGGACCTGCGCGTGGATGATGCCGACAAGCCCCTGGTGGAACTGCGCCGCCTGCTCAAGCTGCACCGCGCCTACGACCACATGAATGCCGGTGACCTGGCCGTGGAAAAAAACGATATGCCCCTGGCCATCCAGGAGTATCAGGCCGCCGAGAAGATGTTTCCGCAGAACCTGGAAATGAAGTACTGGCACGCCATTACGCTGGCCAACAAGCAGCAGGTGCCCGCCGCGCTGGCTTTGCTGAAACCCATTTTTCAGCAAGAGCCCAACTGGCGCACCCTTACCGAGCGTCTGCCCAAAGTGGGCCTGCTCACGGTGAGCCCGGCCGAGCTGAAGCAGATTCTGGCGCTGAAGTAGCGCTGGCCAACAACCGTAAAAGAACGTCATGCTGAGCTTATCGAAGCATCTCGCCCACGCCGCTAGGGTCACTCACCTAATGTGCGGCTGAGATGCTTCGGCAAGCTCAGCATGACGTTCTTGTTTATCACTCTCTCGTTCACCAATGCCGTTATGCGCCAGTTCTTACCCCTCCTTTTCCTGCTGGCCAGCCTCGCTGGCCAGGCTCAAACCAAGCCAGCGGCTACCGTAGTGCCGCACCACTTTTTTACGCTCACCAACTTCAAAACCGAGGGCGGCGCGGTGCTGCCCAAAGCCCTGGTGGGCTACGGCACCTACGGCCACCTCAACGCCAAGCGTGACAATGCCGTGCTGCTGCCCTCGCACTACATGGCCGGCCACCGCGGCTACGAGTGGCTCATCGGCCCCGGCAAGTGCCTGGATACCACCAAGCTGTTTCTGGTCACGACCGAACTGTTTGGCAACGGGCACTCGTCCTCTCCCAGCAACACGCCCGAGCCGTTTCACGGGCCGCGCTTCCCGGTGATGACCATCCGCGACAACGTGCAGGCCGTGCATGAATTACTTACCAAAGAGCTGAAAATAACGCACCTGCGTGCCCTCATCGGCTTTTCAATGGGCGCGCAGCAGGCGTTTCAGTGGGCCGTGAGCTACCCCACCTTCGCCGACCGCATTGTGGCGACTTCGGGCACGGCCAAAAACTATCCGCACGGCGTGGTGCGCCTCGAAGGCCAGATTGCCGCCCTCACTGCCGACGCAGCTTTCCAAAACGGCGACTACACCGCCCCGCCCACCAAGGGCATCGAAGCCTTCGCCACCGTCTGGACCGGCTGGCTATTTTCCCAGGAGTGGTGGCGCAAAGAGCTGTGGCGCAGCGAAGAGAAGCCCGGCGTCACGTTCGAGCAGGTGCTCAATAACTACCGCACGCACTTCATCCCCGGCGCCGATGCCAACGACCTCATCGCCCAGATGCGCACCTGGGAATACCACAACGTAGGCACCACGCCGGGCATGGGCGGCGACGTGGAGAAGGCCCTGCGCAGCATCAAAGTGCCCATCCTCTACATGCCTTCCGAAACCGATTTGTACTTCCCGGTGGGCGATGCGCGCTACGAGGCGGCCTTCATTCCGGGCGTTACGCTGTTACCCATCCCGTCGCTGTGGGGCCACACCGCCGGCGCCGCCAGCAACCCCGCCGACGCCAAGTTTTTGAACGACAACATCGGGAAGTTCCTGGCCGGCAAGTAAACCCCTATTTGTCATTGCGAGCGCAAGGCAGTGGAGCGCGGCAATCGCCCCAGAACGACTCGTTTAGATAGCGTTCTGGGGCGATTACCGCGCTCCACTGCCTTGCGCTCGCAATGACAGCCGGAAGAATCCTTACTTCATTTTCTTACCAAAGATGCTCTTTGGCAGCAGCATGTGGGCGCCGCGGGTGCCGTCCACTACCTGCGTCACGTTGAGGTCGCCGGCTACGCTGCACAGCATGTAGGCGTCGTCTTTCGTCATGCCTTTGGTCTTCATCAGGAAGTCTATCATTTCGCGCACCGCCTGCTTGCCGGCCAGGGTCAAGTCTTCATCGAGCCCCATGCTGATGTAATGGGTCGGCGTTTCAGCGCGGGGTACGGTCAGGTGCATGTCTTTGTGCACGATAAACTCCAGGTTACCCGTCAGCGACGTTTCCAGGGCCGTAATATCGACCTCGCCGTTGCCTTGCCCAGCATGGCCGTCGCCCACGAAGAACAGCGCGCCCGGCGCGTGCACCGGCAGGTAGAGCGTGGTGCCCACCACCAGGTCTTTGTTATCGAGGTTGCCACCAAAAATGCCGGGCGGCGCGCTGTTCACGCGGCCCATCGCCGAGGGCGGCGCCACGCCCATGCTGCCAAAAAACGGGTGCAGCGGAATTTCAATACCCGGCGCAAAATTGGCCACCATCCGCTTTTTATCAAGCGGAATAATCTTCATTTTGGCGTAGCCAAAGTCTTCGGGAATAAACCCACTCTTCGGCCCAAACCCATTATAAGCGTACGGAATAGCCAGTTCAATCGCTTTAATACGCACCTCCAGCACGTCGCCGGGCTCGGCGCCTTCCACAAAAATCGGCCCGGTGAGGATGTGCCCGCCCGGCCCTTTGTTGGTCACCTTATCGTAGATGTCGCGCAGGCTTTGCTCGACCTGGGCCGGCGCCACGCCCGCACCTTCGAGGCGCGTGGGGCTGGAAGTGAGCAGCGTATGCACCTGCACCGTCTCGCCCGATTTGATGCGCAGCACCGGCTGGGCTGCCGCATCGTAGTAGCCCCAGGCGGCAGTAGCGGGCGTAATCAGCAGTTCGTGCTGCGCTTTGGGCAGCAGTTGCGCCTGGGTACCGAGGCTAGCCAGCAGCGCGGCAAGGAAAAGGAAGCGGGTCGTTTTTTTCATTGCTGAAAAGTACGCTAGGCATCCTTACTAATTGTCATTGCGAGCGCAACGCAGTGGAGCGCGGCAAGCGCCCCAGAACGACTCGTATAGGTTTCGTTCTGGGGCGCTTGCCGCGCTCCATTGCGTTACGCTCGCAATAACAGCAGATTTATGTTAGCTGTTCATCACGCGCTCCTGGCGCAGCACCGACTCCAGGTGCACGGCTTCCATGTAGCGCTCCACAAACTCCTCGGTCAGCCCAACTTGCGCACCCTGGCGCTTGCTGCGGTCCAGAATTTCGTTGAGGCGGGCGGTTTGCAGGATAGTGATGTCGTTTTCCTTCTTGTACTGGCCGATTTTCTCGGCCACGGCCATGCGGCGGCCCAGCAGCTGCATCACCTCGGCGTCGAGGTTGTTGATTTGCTCGCGCAGGCCGGCCAGGGCACTTACAAATTCGGCCTTGTCAGTGGTTTCGTGGCGCCACACCAGCTTGGTAATAAGCTCCTTGAGCACCTCAGGCGTGATTTGCTGCTTGGCATCGCTCCAAGCGTTGTCGGGGTCGATGTGGCTCTCAATCATGGTACCATCGAAGTCGAGGTCCAGGGCCTGCTGGGCCACACCAAACAGCGTATCGCGGCGGCCGCAGATGTGGCTGGGGTCGTTGAGGATGGGCATGTCGGGCATCCGGCGCTTCATCTCGATGGGCAGGTGCCACATCGGGGCATTGCGGTAGTCGGTGTTGCCGTAGCTCGAAAAGCCCCGGTGTATCATCCCAACCTGCTTCAGGCCAGCCTTTTGCAAGCGCTCAATGGCACCCACCCACAGCTCCAGCTCGGGGTGAATGGGGTTTTTTACCAGTACCGGAATATCGACGCCGCGCAGGGCATTGGCGATTTCCTGTACCGAAAAGGGGTTGCCGGTGGTGCGCGCACCCACCCACACTAGGTCCACGCCGAAGGCCAGGCAGTCTTCGACGTGCTTGGCGGTGGCTACTTCCACGGCCACCGGCAGGCCGGTAAGCTCGCTGGCCTTTTTGAGCCAGGGCAGGCCCTTGGCGCCCACGCCCTCGAAGCCGCCGGGCTTGGTACGGGGCTTCCAGATGCCGGCGCGCAGGGCCTGCACCTTGCCGGTGGCGGCCAGGCGCTGGCAGGTTTCGAGCACTTGCTCCTCGGTTTCGGCCGAGCAGGGGCCCGAGATGAGGAAAGGCTTGTCTTCGGGCTTGCGGTTGAACAGGTCGTTGAACATGGAGATTTTATGGTTAGTTGTTGATTGTTAAATCTTTGTCATTGCGAGCCCGCGAAGCAATCGCCCCCGAACGAGTCGTGCGGGTGTCGGGCGGGTGCGATTGCTTCGCTGTGCTCGCAATCACAAACGAGGTTAGGCACTTGCTTACGGAATGATTTTTCTTATTTCGTTGGCGTGGGCCAGCTGCGCGGCCAGCCCGGTATAGTCCTCGCTGGCCAGCAGCTCGCGCAGCTTGTTGAGCTGTAAAAGATGCTCGTCGAGCACGTCAAGCACGTTTTCACGGTTTTGGCGGAAGATGGGCACCCACGTGGCCGGCGCGCTCTTAGCAAGCCGCACGGTAGAGGCAAAGCCGCCGCCGGCCAGGTCAAAAATGCGCTGTTCGCCGCGCTGCTCCTTCTCCAACACCGTGAGCGCCAGCGCAAACGAAGTAAGGTGCGAGATGTGCGACACGTAGGCCGTGTGCAGGTCGTGGTCGGCCGCGCCGAGGTGCAACACCCGCATGGGTAGCGCCCGAAACAGCGCCTCCACCGTCGCCACGGCGGCGGGGTCACTGGCCTCCGCATCGCAGACTACCAGCGTTTTACCCTCAAAAAGGCCCCGTATGGCCGCATCGGGTCCCGAATATTCGGTGCCCGCCATGGGGTGCACGGCTACGAAGCGGCCCCGGCGCGGGTGGCCAGCCACGGCTGCCAGCAGGTTGCCTTTGGTCGAGCCTACGTCGATAACTACCTGCTTGTCAGTTATTAAATCAAGCACCTGGGGCAGTACCGCTAGCATGGCATCCATCGGCACGGCCACGATAACGAGGCTAGCCGGCGCCACGGCCGCCGCCAGGTCGGGCGCGATTTCATCCACCAAACCTAGCTCTAAGGCCCGGCGGGCGTAGGCCGGGTTAGCTTCCACCCCAATGAGGTGGCTAGCCAAGCCGTGCTGCCGCAGGCTGAGCGCCAGCGAGCCGCCAATCAATCCTAAGCCAATGATACTGATAGTCATGGCTTACGCGGCTACAAGTTTGACACGCTCCAAGGCCTCGCGCAGCACGCTTTCGGGCTGGCAAAGGCTGGCGCGGATGTAGCCGAGCCCATTGCTGCCGAAGATGCCGCCGGGCGTGAGAAATACGCGGGCTTCGGCCAGCACGGCGTCGCTCAGGGCGTAGCCGTCGGCGTACTGCGGCGGCACGGCGGCCCAGATGAATAGGCCCGTTTGGCCCGGCGCGGGGTCGCAGCCGAGGCTAGCCAGCAGTTCCAGCACCAGCGTGCGGCGAGCGCGGTACGTGGCATTAAGCTCGGCAAACCAGTCGTTGCCGAGGGCCAGCGCAGCTACCGCGGCCTGCTGAATCCCTAGGAACATGCCCGAATCCATGTTGCTCTTGAAGCGCAGCACCTCGGTCAGCCAGTCGGCGCGGCCCACCAGCATCCCTACGCGCCAGCCGGCCAGGTTGTGGCTTTTACTCAGTGAGTTGAGTTCTAGCGCTACATCTTTCGCCCCCGAAATGCTGAGCAGGCTAGTGGGCGGCGTTTCGTTCAGCACAAAGCCGTAGGGGTTGTCGTGCACCAGCATAATGCTGTGGGCGGCCGCAAAGGCCACCAAATGTTGCAGAAACTCGGGGCTAGCTGGCGTGCCGGTGGGCATGTGCGGGTAGTTGACCAGCATCATTTTCACGCGGCTCAAGTCGCGCTGCGCCAGGGCCTCCAGGTCGGGTAGCCAGCCGGTGGCGGCCGTCAGGTCGTACTCGCGCACCTCGGCGCCACAGATTTCGGCCACGGCGCGGTAGGTAGGGTAGCCAGGGTTGGGGATGAGTACGGCGTCGCCCGCTTCCAGAAACGCCATGCCGATGTGCATCAGGCCTTCTTTAGAGCCGGCCAGGGGCAGCACTTCGGTGGCGGGGTCGAGGATTACGCCGTAGCTCTTCTGGTAGAAACCGGCTATTGCCTGGCGCAGCGCCGGGGTGCCTTGGTAACTTTGGTAGCCGTGGGTGCTGGGCTGGCTGGCGGTGGCCGCCAGGGCGGCAACTACGTTCGGGTGCGGCGGCAAATCGGGGCTCCCGATGCCCAGGCTGATGATATTGGCCCCGGCCGCGTTGAGGGCGGCCAGCTCGCGCAGCTTGCGCGAGAAATAGTATTCACCGGTATTGGCCAGGCGGCTGGCAGTGGAAACTTGCATCTAACTGATATATAATTAATTGTCATTGCGAGCACAGCGAAGCAATCGCACCTGCTCATCGTTTGGGTCAGTTATAGTTTTAATAGCTCGTTCTGGTGCGATTGCTTCGCTGCGCTCGCAATGACAGACGGTATTTCTTCCACCCCAAGATTCATGCTGCCGCGCTGATAGGCACCCAGCACCCGCAGCTCCTCCGTCACGGCGGGCAGCTCGGCCAGCAGGGCAGCTAGCTGAGCCGGCGCGGCAAACTCCACATCGGCGTGGAAGCCGTAGTGCCAGGGCTGGCTGGGGCGCGGGCACGACTGCAACTTGCTCAAATTCAGCCCGTGGCTAGCTACCAGCGTGAGCACCTGCGCCAGCATACCCGGCGCGTGCGAGGTGTAGAAATACAGCGACGCCTTATCAGGGCTGGCCACCGGCGCGGCCTCAGCCGTGCGCTCCAAGACAAGAAATCGGGTGTAGTTGCTGGGGTCGTCGTTGATGGCGGGGGCCAGTATTTCGAGGCCGAAGGCTTCGGCTGCTTGGGCGCCGGCTATCACGGCCACGCCGGGCGTTTGGTGCTCGGCCAACAGCTGGGCGCTCAGGCCGGTATCTTCGGTTTCAACCAGCTGCCAGTGAGGGTATTGGCCCAGGTAATCGCCGCACTGGCGCAGGGCCATGGGGTGCGAGTGCACGGCCCGAATAGCGGCCAGCGTGGTGCCGGGTAGCACCAGCAGGTGCTGGTGAATGGGCAAATACACCTCGCCGGTGATGGTGAGCGCATTGCGCTCCAGCAGCAGATAATTAGGTAAGATGCTGCCGGCCAGCGAGTTTTCCATCGCCATGAGGGCGGCATCGGCGCGGCCGTCGGCCACCTGGGCGACTACCTCGCCAAAGGTGGCGCAGAAGCTCAACGCGGGGCTAGCCCCAAAATACTGACGGGCAGCTACTTCGTGAAAACTTCCCTGGAACCCTTGGATGGCAACTTTCATTTTTACTTATGAATTAGGAGTTGTGAATTACGAATTGCTTCTCCGGTTTCTTACAGCGGCTAGAGAGCCGAAAACATAAAAAAAGCGCCACTCGTTGGAACGAGTGGCGCTGCTAACTTTCAGTGACTTAGCTACATGGCGACTCGTTCTACGCGGGCGGCGTAAAATAATAGAAGCCAAAAAAGTAGCGGTTGCTGAACATGATACTGGTCGAATTGGGCAGCAAGGTAGGCAGGAATTTCAACCTGACAAATTTTTGCCCGGCTTTTTTCGCGGCATTTTACCCCTTCCAGGTGCCAAATTTACCCCGCTGGTAATCGGCATACGCCTGCTCAATTTCGGCTTCGGTGTTCATCACAAACGGCCCGGCCGATACCACGGGCTCGCCAAACGGCACGGCGTGGCCTAGCAATAACACGCTGTCGGTCAAGGCTTCCACGGCTAGCTCATCGCCATCGTGGCTGAACTCGGCTAGCTCGCGGGCGAAGACCTCGGTGCCATTTACGCGCACGCTGCCGCGCACCACGTAGAAAAAAATGTTGCGGCTGGCCGCAATGGGCAGCGTGGCGGTGGCACCTTCGGCCACATCGAGCCAGGCCAAGGCTACGTCGGCCAGCGGCTGCACGGCGCCGGTAGTGCCGGCCCAATTACCCGACACGGCGTGCGCCAGCACGCCATCGGCCAAGGCCACGGTGGGTATCTCGTTCTGCTGCAAGCCGATGTAGCGCGGCGCGGTCATTTTATGTTTCGCCGGCAGGTTGACCCAGAGCTGCAAAATTTCGAGCGGGCCACCGGTTTTCTTGAACTCGTTCGACGAAATCTCGGCGTGAATGAGGCCCGAGCCGGCCGTCATCCATTGAATACCGCCGGCCTCAATTACACTTTCGTGGCCGCCGGTGTCCTTGTGCAAAATGTCGCCTTCAAGGATAAACGTGACCGTTTCGAAGCCCCGGTGCGGGTGCGGGCCGAAGGGTAGGCCCCGGTTGTTGGCCCGGTACACCTGCGGCCCGTGGTGGTTGAGAAACAGAAATGGGTCGATATACTCGACTGATTGCGTGGGGATTGCCCGGTACGTGATGAGGTCGGCGATGGGCGCGTTCACGGCCCGGTGCTTTTGGATGACGGTGCGCATAGATTTCCTAACCCGCTAGCTAGCCAAACAGTTATTGCACCAGAAACGGGATGTTGCCGGTAGCTACGTTGCCGTGCCCGTCGTGGGCGTACACAAACAGGCGGTAGGCGCCGGGCTGAGTAGGCGCGGTGAGCGTAGTCTGGCCGGTCGCGCCGGCCGGCAGAGCGCTGGCCAGGGGGATAGGGCGGCTTTCGCGGTCGCCCCCCTGCTTGAGGTCAGTGCTTTCGGGCAGCAGTTCCCACTGGTAGGTTATCGCATCCTTATCGGGGTCGCTCACGGCGGTTGCTACGGGCACGGCCTGGCCGGGCTCTAGGTAGATGCCTTCGGTCGCCATTTTGCCCCCCAGCGTGAAGGCGCTGAGGTGCGGCGCCCGGTTCCGGGGCCAGTGGCCGCTCCACTCGTATTGCAACACATCCATCACCTCGGTTTCCTGGCCGTCCTCGGTGAACAGACCGTACCAGGTGGGCGTGCGCTCCTGCTTCTGGCCCCAGAGGAACACGTAGGAGCCCAGGCAGTGCGCCCGGTCTTTGAGCACCGAAGCCTCGTAGCGGCTTTGGTACACGGCGGCTTTCTGGCTGCTGGTTTCCTCTACTGAGGCTTTCCAGGGGGTTTGCGGGCCTTCCCAGTGGCCGGTGGGGCCCCACTCGGTCACAAGGTAGGGGCCGGTCCAGCCGGCGTCGGCTACCTGCCGGGGCAGCGTGGCCAAGCCGGCGTACGTGTTGATGCTCAAGATGTCCACGGCCGGGCAGCGCGTTTTCACGTACTCTATTTCCTTTTTACTGGCCCCGGCCAGCACGGTGCTGGTGGGGTGGTTGGGGTCCGTTTCGTGAATCATCCGGGCGATGTCGTTCACGGCGTCCCACACCTTAGGGTTGGTGTAGTCGAGGTTCAGCTCGTTGCCGATGCCCCAGGCGAGCACGGCCGGGTCGTCTTTGTACTTCAGCACTTCGGCCTTGATTTTTTGCAGCTGCGCGGCCACCGCCGCTGCATCGTTGTAGTCGAAGCCGTGGCGCTCGCGGGCCACGTCGAGGCCCAGCAGCACGGTGAGGTGGTTTCGGTTGGCAGCGGCTAGCACCTTGGGCGCCTCCTCAGTACCCCAGGTGCGGATGGAGTTGCCGCCGTAGGCCGCAATGCGCTCCGGGTACTGGCTACCACCCGCGCCTTTCACAAAGTAAGGCTGGCCGGCGCGCAGCAGCTCGTAGCGGCCATTCACTTGATGCACAGTCACTTTTACGGGACCGGCGGGCGGGGCCGCCAGGGCGGGAGTACTGGCGAGCGCAGCCAGAGTCAGTGGCAGGCAGCGGCGAAAGAATCGGGTTTTCATGGGGTGGGAAAAGGTGGGGTGAGGGCAAAAGTAGAGGTGGCAATTGCTTTCGTATTCCCCAAAAAAGAACGTCATGCTCATCTGGCGTCCGCTTGCCGAAGCATCGCTGCCGCGCCGTGAGGATAGTGACCCTAGCGGTGCGGCGGCGATGCTTCGGCAAGCGGACGCCAGATGAGCATGACGTTCTACTTTTCTTTGAGGCAATGCTTTTACGCCTCTTCCTCCGTGGGCGGCGTGCCGCGAAAGGCATCGAGCTTGCCGCCGCTGCCAGCCAGCTTCACGGGCCGGTTCTCCTTGGCCGACTGATAGATGGCCTCCATAATACGCTGGTCCTGCAAGCCCTCTTCGCCGGGCGTGTAGGGCGTCTTGTTCTGGCGCACGCACTCAGCCATGTGGTCCATTTCGAGGGCGAAATGCTGCTTGGCCGGGTTGCTGGGCTGCTCGATTACCTGCTTGCCGTTGGGGGCGTGCACGAGTTCCTGCTTGAGGCCTTTGTAGGGGAAAGCCGGGTCCATCTTGATGGTGCCGGTTTCGGCGTGTACGGCGTAGCTCTTGGCGTTGAACGAGCCGTAGCCCGTCATGCACTGCGAGATAACGCCGCTCGGGAAGCGCAGCGTAAAGCTCACGTTCTCTTCGATTTCCTTGAAGCGGTCGTCGCCGGGCGTGCTGTAAATCTGGGCGCTCACCTCGGTCGGCTCCTCCCCTAGTAGAAATCGCGTGGTGTTGAGGCAGTACAGGCCCACATCGGGCAGCGAGCCGCCGCCGGCCAGGGCTTTTTTGTGGCGCCACTGCTGGTCGTGGGCTTGGTTCTGGCAGTTCATCATCTGGATGAGCTTGGTCTTGCCGTAGGTTTTATCGCGCACCATTTTCATGGCGGCGCGATTGAGCGGCTCGTACTGAATGCGGTAGGCAATCATCAGCTTTTTGCCGGCTTTGTTGCAGGCCGCAATCATCTCCTCGCACTCCTTCACCGAGTTGGCCATCGGCTTTTCGCAGAGAATATGCTTGCCCGCCTTGGCACCCCGAATGGTAAATTCGTGGTGCTGCGAATTGGGCAACACGATGTAAATCACCTCTACTTCAGGGTTATCCTTGAGCTTATCGTAATTTGCATACGAGTAGCAGCTGCTGGGCTTGATGCCGTACTGCTTGGCCACTTTGGCCATCTTGTCGGCGTCGCCGCTCACTAGGGCCACCGGCTTGCAGTGCTTGGCCTGGCCAAAGCCGGGCAGAATCTCGGCCAGGGTGAGGTGGCCCAGGCCCACGATGGCGTAGCCCACGCGCTGGTCGGGCGCGTCGGGGTTAGGAAAAGGGCCGGCCTTGGGGTCGGTGGGCGCTTCGAGGGGCGGCAGGGTAATGTCGAGCGGGCCGGTGGGTGGCGCGGGCGTGCCAAAGCCGCTGAGGTCGGCGGCTTCGGCGGCGGCCAGTGGCAGGGCGGTGGCGAGGCCGGCGGCCAGCAGCCCGCGCCCGGCGTGGTTGATAAACTGGCGGCGCGAGGCATCGCAGGCGGCGTCGGCCGTGGTTTCGAGCGCCACGCGGTCAAGAGCGTCGGCGGTGGCAGTTTCCTGAAACATAAGGGTAATTCGTGTGGAAAAGAAGTTGCTAGCCTACGTGTACGTACCCAAGGCGGCAAACAGTTATCGCCGCCGGCAATAAGCCCGGCGCTGGCAACCTATGTCCGGCGCGCCGGTTTAAGCAGCTTACTACTACCGGCCGCACCACCCGTTCTCGGCGGGCGCGGCCTCATTTTCTTGCTTATGGCTACTCTTTTCACGCCGCTTACCCTGCGCGGCCTCACGTTAAAAAACCGTATTGTAGTATCGCCCATGTGCCAGTACAGCGCCCAGGATGGCTTCGCCAACGACTGGCACCTGGTGCACCTGGGCAGCCGCGCCGTGGGCGGGGCCGCTTTGCTCATCCAGGAGGCCACGGCCGTATCGCCCGAGGGCCGCATCACCCCCGAAGACCTGGGCATCTGGAAAGACGAGCACATTGATTTTCAGCGGCGTATCAACCAGTTCATCGAAGCGCAGGGCTGCGTGCCGGGCGTGCAACTGGCCCACGCTGGCCGCAAGGCCAGCACCTACACCAGCTGGCTGGGCAAGGGCCACGGCGCCGTGCCCGAGGCCGAAGGTGGCTGGCAGGTGGTGGCTCCCAGCGCCATCAAGTTTGCGGGCGACTACCCACTGCCGGTGGCGCTCGACGCGGCGGGCATCAAGAAAGTAATCGCCGACTTCCGCAGCGCCACCGAGCGCGCGCTGGCCGCTGGCTTTCAAGTGATTGAGCTGCACGCAGCCCACGGCTACCTACTGCACGAGTTTTTGTCGCCGCTCAGCAATCAGCGCACCGATACGTACGGTGGCTCATTTGAAAACCGCATCCGGCTGCTGCTCGAAGTGGTGGCCGCCGTGCGCCAGGTATTGCCCGAGGAGCTGCCGCTGTTCGTGCGCATCTCGGCCACCGACTGGACCGAAGGCGGCTGGACGGCCGACGAGTCGGTGCAGCTGGCCGCCATTTTGAAAGACCGGGGCGTGGACCTCGTGGATGCCTCGACGGGCGGCAACGTAGCCGACGCTAAAATCCCCGTCGGCCCCGGCTACCAGGTAGAATTTGCCGAGCGCATCAAGCGCGAAACCGGGCTAGCCACCGGGGCCGTGGGCCTCATCACCACGCCCCAGGAAGCCGAAACTATCGTCGCCAGCGGCCAGGCCGACCTCGTGCTCCTGGCCCGCGAGGAGCTGCGCGACCCCTACTTCCCGCTGCACGCCGCCCACGCGCTGGGTGCCGACGTGGCCTGGCCCGTGCAGTACGAGCGCGCCAAGCCACGGAAGTCGTAACGACTCAAGGCGAGCCGACGACCCTAAACTCAGAACGTCCTGTCGCAATGAATGCGGCAGGACGTTCTGATTTAGGGTAAAAAATAACCCCGCACTTGGCTAGCCAGCTGCGCTAGTTAGCCGGCGCACCCAGCGCTTGCAGGCGTTGCTGCGCGTGGCTGTTCTGGGGGTTTAGCTCCAGCGAGCGCTGGTAGTGCAGGCGGGCGGCGGGGGCATCGTGGTTAAGCTCATCGGCTTCGCCCAGGCTGTCAAACAGATTGAAGCTGCCGGGGTAGAGCGTGGTGCCGAGGCCGAAGATGGCCCGGGCGGCGGGCAGGTCGTGGGCCTCGCGAATGAGGTGGTAGCCCCAGCCGTTGAGCGCGCCTTCGTCGAGGCTGAACGTGGCGTCCTGCTGGTGCAGCTGGCGATAAATCTCCAGGGCGTGGCCAAAGCCCTGCTGGGCCAGCGCGGCCGCGAAGCCGGCCTGCGTGGGCACGGGGCCCGCCTGCGCAGGCAGGTGGTAGTAGCGGGCCATATGGGCCGGCACCCCGTTTTGGGCGGGCGGGCGGGCCAGGAACTGGCGGCCGGCCAGCGCTGCTTTCAGGGTGGCATCCAGAAACGCCAGCGTGTAGCGGCAGGTCCAGTGGTAGGCGGCTTCTACTTCGGCGCGGGAGTACTCTTCGAAGTGTTCGGGCAAAGCCGCGCGCAGGCCCAGCGACGTAAAATCCTGGTGTTCCATCGGGTTCATTACCACGTGGTAGCGGTCGGCATACGTCGCCTCGTTGAGCAGAATAGCGCTCGTTTCCATACCGTTGGCACTGAGCTCACGCACTGATTCGGGGCGGCGCTGCACGTAGAGCCAGGGCACGGTGAGACGGGTGCGCGCAATGGCCTTGGTATAGTCGTGGTGCTGGGTGCCGTCGAAGCTCACCAGCGCGTCGATGCGCGTATCCTGCGAGGCCGCCAGGGCATTGGCCAGGCCGCCCCAGCTCCAGCCGGCGGCGGCTACGTGGGCCATATCGGCCTGCGGCAAAGTTTGGGCATAGGCCAGCAGAAAGCCAATGTCGCCGGCCTGGGTGGCCAGCCCTTCGGGGTCAACGTTGATGAGGCTGGTGCGCGTGCCGAGGCTGCGGCTGGCCAGCACCACGTAGCCGTGGCTGGCGAGGTATTCGCACAGGTCGGCCGACTCATGCGCTACCCCACCGGCGCCCGGCGCGTACACCACCACCGGAAATTTACCGGCCGTGGCCGGGGCGTTCGGCACGGCATGCATGCGCTGCGCCAGCACCGCCTGCGCCTGTTTGGGGCCGATGCGGGCGGCCAGCCACTGCTCCCGCTCGGCCAGAAAGGCCGCCCGCTCGGCCTCCGTCTTGCCAAATACTTCGTCGGTGGCCTGCGTGCGCAGGTAGTCGGCGTAGCGCAGGGGGGCGCCGCCTTTTGGGGCGGGGTACCACACCAGCGTTTGCACGGGCCGGGCCTGCTCGCCCAGGTAGGGCTGGCCCGTTACCGGGTCGGTTTTATCCTTGTAAGAGCGGCTGTAATCATACTGCTGCACCACTCGAAAACCCACGCCATACGGCCCCGGCGGCAGGTCGGCCGGCCCGGCCCCGGCCTGTGCCCCGCCGCAAAAGCTGCTAAAAAAGCTGAATAAAACCGTTCGCAAAAGCCACGAGCGTACCATGGGCGCAGTAACAAGAGGGTGAGTAATCCTGACTAATATCAAGAAGCAAACTTAGCAAATCAATTTTATAAAACAAGGTACTATGCAAAACACAATACTCGAAACGTGGCTGTTCGCAGGTGCCGACATCGGCTCGCCATAAGCCAATGTGCGGAGCCGCATTACCAGGCAAAAATCGTAGCCAGCAACCCAGCGCGTCACTCATAGCTTCTGCCGGCGGCGGCCCACCTGGCTGGCGCCTGGCGTGGTAGCGGCAGGGCACATGGGCAAAGTTGCGGGCGAAGAGCTAGGATAAACTGCGTTTGCGCGTACCTTTTCGGCCACCTTTTCCCATCCAATACGTTCTCTATGAGCCAGCTTCCCGAAGAGCCGTCCCGGCGTTCCTTTCTCAAACAGGGTGCCGCCGCCACGGCCGGCATTCTTATTGTGCCGCGCTTTGTGCTGGGCGGCCGGGGCTACACCGCCCCCAGCGACCAGCTTGTGATTGCCAGCGTGGGCGTGGGCGGCAAGGGCGAGAGCGACATCGCCGCTTTTGCCAAAACCGGCAAGGCCCGCATTGCTTACCTCTGCGACGTGGACGACCGCCGCGCGGCCAAAACGCGCCAGGCGTTTCCGCAGGCCAGCTACTACAAAGACTGGCGCAAGCTCTTTGACAAGGAGCACAAGCACTTCGATGCCGTGTCGGTATCGACGCCCGACCACAACCACGCCATCACGACGCTGGCCGCCATGCAGCTCGGCAAGCACGTGTACGTGCAAAAACCTTTAACCCACGATATTTTTGAGGCCCGCGCCCTCACCGATGCGGCCCGGCGCTACCCCAAGGTAGTGACCCAGATGGGCAACCAGGGCGCCTCCAACGACGGCGTGCGGCAGCTGCGCGAATGGTACGACGCGGGCACCATCGGCGACGTGCACACCATTTATTGCTGGACCGACCGCCCCGTGTGGCCCCAGGGCATTGCCTGGCCCGCTACCAAGCAGACGCCGCCGCCCGAGCTGGACTGGGACCTGTGGCTGGGCACCGCGCCCCAGCGCGACTACGTCGATAAGCTCGTGCCCTTCAACTGGCGCGGCTGGTGGGACTATGGCACCGGCGCCCTCGGCGACATGGGCTGCCACCTGCTGGAAGCGCCCTTCCGGGTGCTCGACTTGCAGTATGCCAATACTGTGCAGGCCAGCGTGGGCAGCGTGTACGTGGATGAGTTTAAGCGCGGCTATTTCCCCGAAAGCTGCCCGCCCAGCAGCCACGTGACGCTCACCTTTCCGAAGACCAACAAAACCAAGGGCGACATCACGGTGCACTGGATGGACGGTGGCATTCAGCCCGAGCGCCCCGACGAGTTGGGGCCCAACGAGCTGTTTGGCGACGGTGGCAATGGCACGCTCTTCATCGGTACCAAGGGCAAAATGATGGCCAGCACCTACGGCGCCGACCCGCGCCTGCTGCCCCTCTCGCGCAACCAGGAAGTGAAGGTGCCCCAAACCCTGGCCCGCGTGCCCGGCCAGGCCAACGGCCACTACGGCCAGTGGGTCGAGGCCTGCCTGGCGGGCGCCGGCAAGCTACCCGTCAGCTCGCCCTTCGAGCTGGCTGGCCCGCTCACCGAAGCCCTGCTGATGGCCAACCTGGCCATCCGGGGCTACGACTTGCAGCGGCCCAAAGCCGGTGGCCAGGGCTTCGACTACCCCGGCCGCGGCCGCAAGCTGCTCTGGGACAATGCCCAGATGCGCATCACCAACCTCGACGAAGTCAACCAATTTGTGAAGCGCGAGTACCGCCCGGGCTGGAAGCTGGGGTAATGGAGGTAATGCGTAAGTAAAGAACGTCATGCTGGGCGTAGGGAAGCATCATGCTGCTAGGGCTACTACTCTAGCGACGCAAGCGCGATGCTTCCCTGCGCCCAGCATGACGTTCTACTTCAGCAAGTACTCGCTTTGGATAAGCTGCCGCTGGTCAGTGGCGTTGCACAGGGCGTAGCTGAATCCTTTTTGCAAGGCGAAAGCGCCGGTGACGCCCTGGTTGTTGACGGCGATAAAGCAGACCTGGATGTCCTTGGCCTGGGCGCCTTTGATGCGGGCCACCCGCTCGACGGCCGCGCGGCACGCCGCCGCGGGCGACAGCCCCTGGCGCATCAGCTCGACCACGGTGTGGGCGCCGGCCATGCGAATCACGTCTTCGCCCTGGCCGGTGGCGGCGGCGGCCCCCACCTCATTATCCACGTACAGGCCCGAGCCGATGAGGGGCGAGTCGCCCACCCGGCCGCGCATCTTAAAGCCCATGCCACTGGTGGTGCAACTGCCGCCGAGGTTGCCCTGCGCATCGAGGGCCAGCATGGCAATGGTGTCGTGGTTTTGGGGGCCACCCACGGGGCCGGTCTTGCGGTTGCCCGAGTTTTCGATGTTGACCACCGGCTTGTACTGGCTGGTTTTCAGCCATTCCCGGTAGTTTTTTTCGGCGTCGGGGCTGAGCCGGGCGGGCTCCAGCGCAAAGCCCTGCGCCACGGCAAACTGCTGGGCCCCCTCACCCACGAGCATCACGTGGGGCGTTTTCTCCATCACGCGCCGCGCCACCTGGATGGGGTGCTTGATACGCTCCAGGGCCGCCACGCTGCCGCAGTTAAACTTGTGGTCCATGATGCAGGCGTCGAGCGTCACGATGCCGTCGCGGTCGGGGTTGCCGCCCAGGCCCACGCAGCAGTTTTGGGAGGCTTCGGTAAGCATCACGCCGGCCTCCACAGCGTCGAGGGCGGGGCCGCCTTTTTTCAGAATATCCCAGGCGCCCTGGTTGGCGGCCAGGCCATCGTTCCAGGTCGAGATGGCCAGGGCTTTGCCGCGCGCGTTGGGGGGCAGCGCTACCGGCGCGGCGGCGCTGGGCCGGGCCGCCAGCAGCGCCAGCCCGGCCGTGGAGGAGGTGAGAAATTTGCGACGAGTAGCCATACCGGAGCCCAGCAGTTTAAGAGTGGAATGTGCGGCCAAATAACGCACCGTTTTGCCGGGTTCCGGCCCGGCGGCAGCGGCCTTACGCTACCGCGCCCGCCGGCTGCTTTACCAGCCGGCTCGTTACCAATAGCTGGCCCACGTGGCGGGTGGTATGTTCGGCGGCGTGCACCAGCAGGCCGATGACGGTGCTCGGCAGCTGCGCCCGGCCCACGCCGCGCCACTCGGGCAGGCTGCTGGCGGGTGTGGCCGCGAGCTGCGCTAGCGCAACATCTACTTGACTGACAAAGGCTTGCACCAGCTCCGCCACCGCATCGGGGTGGGTGGGCGGCTGGCCCTCGGCGGCGAGGTAGGCCAGTTGGGTTTCGGTCAGGGCCGCGCCCCGGGCGTAGGTAAAGGTGCGGTCGAGCACCCCCGTGAGGTGGCGCAGGTGGAAGCCCACCGAGGCCAGCCCCAGCGGGCGCGCGGCCAGCCGGGCCGCCGGAAAATCGCGCATAATTTCGGCTACTTCTTCGCGGGCTTGCAGCAGGGCGTGGGCCACGGGCTGAAGCAGCGGCGGCACCCCGGGCAGCGGGCCGCGCAGCCATACTTCGGGCAGGGATTGGGACATGGGGCAGCGGTTTTTTCGGTAATCCGCCTTCTTACGCATAGCCACCGGTCGGGGCTGGGTGCGCTGGCGGGGCGAGCGGGCGTATTTTTGCGGGTACTTATGTCCGCACTTCCTACTTCGGCCCTGCTGGCTGCCGCGCAGCAGTTTGGCACCCCGCTCTACGTGTACCAGGCCGATACCATTCGGGCGCAGTACCACAAGCTCACTTCGGCCTTCAGCGGCCACCCCACGCGCTTTTTTTACGCCTGCAAAGCGCTCACCAACGTGGCTATCCTGAAGGTAATGCTGGCCGAGGGCGCGGGCCTCGACTGCGTGAGCCTCAACGAGGTGCGCCTGGGTCTGCACGTCGGCTTTCAGCCCGAGAATATTCTCTTTACGCCCAATAGCGTAGCCTTCAGCGAATTAGTGGAGGCCAAGGAACTGGGCGTGAACCTCAATATCGACAACCTCTCGCTGCTGGAGCAGTTTGGCGCTACGTACGGCGGCAGCTACCCGGTGTGCGTGCGCCTGAACCCGCACATTGAGGCGGGCGGCAACTACAAGATTTCGACCGGCCACATCGACAGCAAATTCGGCATCAGCATTCACCAGATGCGCCACCTAGAGCGTGTGGTGAAGGGCACCGGCCTGCACGTGCGCGGCCTGCACATGCACACGGGCTCCGAAATCAAGGACGTGCAGGTGTTTCTGCGGGCGCTGGATATTTTATTCGACGCCGCCCGGCGCTTCCCCACGCTCGAATTTCTGGACCTCGGCTCGGGCTTCAAGGTGCCCTACAAGCCCGGCGACCCCGAAACCGACGTGGCCAGCCTGGGCCAGCAGGTGGCGGCGGCCTTCGCCGAGTTTGAGCAGGAATACGGCCGGCCGCTCGAAGCCTGGTTTGAGCCCGGCAAGTACCTGGTGAGTGAAAGCGGCTTTTTACTGGTCGAGGTGAGCACGGTGAAGCACACCACGGCCACGGTGTTTGCGGGCGTCAACTCAGGCTTCAATCACCTCATCCGGCCCATGATGTACGATGCGTATCACTACATCAGCAACCTGAGCCACCCCAGCGGCCCCGAGCGGCTGTACACGGTGGTGGGCAACATCTGCGAAACCGACACCTTTGCCTGGGACCGCCTGCTGCCCGAGGTGCGCGAGGGCGACGTGCTGGCCTTCCACAATGCCGGGGCCTACGGCTTCGAGATGAGCAGTTCGTTCAACTCGCGCCTGCGCCCCGCCGAAGTATTGCTCGACGGCGACGCCGCGCCCCGCCTCATCCGCCGCCGCCAAACCTTCGAGGACCTGCTGGCCGGGCAGGTGTAGATAATGGGTAATAAGTAATGGGTAGTAGGTAATGAGCCGAGTATCGTTCATTACCTACTACCCATTACTTATTACCTATTACTTATTACCCATTATCTACACCTGCGTTAGCAGCCAGGCTACGGCTTCTTTTTCGTGCTCGAAGTTACGGTAGGTGTGGCCCAGCTTGCGGCTAGTCATGACAATACCCGTCATGGCCAGACGGGCAAAAACGTCGTGGGCTACTATGACGGCGCCGTAGCGGTAGCCGTTTTCGCGCACGGCCACGGGCAGCCACTCGTTCATCATCCAGGCTTCTTCGGTAGCTGAGAACGGGCTCATCTGCTGCTGATTGACGAGCAGGCGGCCCCAGCCGTGGCGCTGCATGGCCTGCCGGATGTGGGTGAGCAGCGCCCGAAACTGGGCTTCTTCGCGCGGGCCGGGGTAGTAGTCGAGGCGCAGGTAGCCTTCCGGTTCTTCCCACGCGCAGCCAGCGTTATTCTTGAAATAAATAGTGCGGGTAGCAGCAGTCATGAGGTGCGGGTGGTCGGCTAGCGCTGGCCTGGCCAGAATGGGCCGGCTAGTAAGCAGGGGCCTGACCAACCTGCCTTAAACCGCGAAGCCGGCCGCTGGGTTAGCTTGCGGCCCCATTATTTCGTTCGCGATGAAGCCCCGCCGCAAGCCCGCCGCCCTGCGCAAGCCCGATTTTTTTTCCGCCGAAAACGTGCTCACCGGCCTCGACGCGCCGCGCCTGCTTGCCCTGGGCCCTGATTTTGAGCAGTTTCGGTTCATCAACTGCGAGCTGAGCGGGGCCATCCTGGCGGGCCTGCGCTTCGAGGACTGCCTGTTTGAGCGCTGCAACCTGACCACCGCCCGGCTCAGCGGTACGGCGCTCCAGAACGTGGCGTTTGCCGACTGCAAGCTGCTGGGCGTGGCCTTCGCGGCGTGCCAGGACATGCTGTTTGGTGTGCATTTCGACGATTGCCAGCTGCGCTACGCCTCCCTGGCCGGGAAGAAGCTGGCCGGCACGCGCTTCGTCAGGTGCAGCCTCGACGAAACCGACTTCACCAACGCCGACCTCACGGGTGCCGTATTCGAGGGCTGCGACCTGACCCGCACGGTGTTTCACGCTACCCAGCTGGCCGGCGCCGACTTCACCACTGCCACCGGCTTCAGCCTCGACCCCGAGGCCAACGACCTCACGGGCACTCGCTTTGCGCTGGCCGGCCTGCCGGGCCTGCTCGCCAAGTACGGGCTCGTGGTAGAGGACTAAGCGGGCCGTGCAACTGCCGGCGCTTCAACTTCCTCCTTGCTTCCTCACCTCCTTACCCCACCCCACCATGTCTACCATTCCTCCCGCCACCCTCTACCGCTGGGCCGATATTCCCAGGGAAGAGCTATCCGACACCATCGGGCGCCGCTTCATCACCGGCGACCAGATGATGCTGGCCCACGTGTACCTCAAAAAAGGCGCGCTCGTGCCCAAGCACTCGCACCACAACGAGCAGATTACCTATATCCTGGAGGGCGCGCTGCGCTTTCACCTCGGCGATGACGAAAGCCAGGAAGTCATCGTGCGCGCCGGCGAGGTGCTCACCATCCCGGCGTGGCTGCCCCACAAGGCCGAGGCGCTCGAAGACACGCTCGACGTGGACGTTTTCAGCCCACCCCGCCAGGACTGGCTCGACGGCAGCGACAGCTATTTGCGCAAGTAGCAGCGGCTTTCTTATTCAACCATACGTTTGTCATGGCGAGCGCAACGCAGTGGAGCGCGGCAATCTTTCCTTCGCGTCAGGGTTTGTGAGTCAACGACCAAGGAGGATTGCCGCGCTTCACCGCGTTGGGCTCGCCATGCCAGGCGGCACTAATTAATCAATTTATGGACCTCGGACTAACCGGAAAAGTTGCCCTCGTGGCTGCCGCCAGCAAGGGCCTGGGCCGCGCCACCGCCGAAGAGCTGGCCGCCGAAGGCGCGCACCTCGTGCTGTGCGCCCGCACCGACGAAACCTTGCAGCAAACCTGCGCCGAAATTCGGGCGGCTATCGGCGTGCGGGTGCTGGGCGTGGCCGCCGACGTGGCCAACCCGGCCGACGTGGCCCGCCTGGTGCAGGCCGCTCTGGCCGAGTTTGGGCAAATCGACATATTAGTGACCAACGCGGGCGGGCCGCCGGCCGGTACCTTCGAGCAGCACGATGCCGCCGCCTGGGACGCCGCTACCCGCCTGCTGCTCACCAGCGTAGTGGAGCTGACGCGCGCCGTGCTGCCCGGCATGAAGGCCCGCGGCTGGGGCCGCATCCTCAACGTCACGTCCATCGCCGTGAAGCAGCCCATCGGGGGCCTGCTGCTCTCCAACAGCCTGCGGGCGGCCGTCACGGGCCTGGCCCGCACCTTGGCCAACGAAGTGGCGCCCTTCGGCATCACGGTCAATAATATCCTGCCGGGCTACACCCGCACCGCCCGCGTCGAAACCCTGGCCAGCGCCGCCGCCGCCCGCGAGGGCATTACGCCCGAGCAAGCCAGTGAGCGCTGGACCAGCGAGATACCCATGCGCCGCCTGGGCGAGCCGCGCGAGTTTGCCGCGCTGGCCGCCTTCCTGTGCTCCGAGCGGGCGAGCTATATTACCGGCACCTCCACCGCCGTGGATGGCGGCTGGCTGAAAGGACTTTTGTAAGAGTTAATGGTTAGGGAGGAAGGATTGGTGAAAATCAGTAGCCGCTATTTCTCACTCAATCATTACTTCTTGACCATTAATTAGTAAGCACTTGATTACCATTCTTGTCGGTACCAACCGCCCCCAGTCGCGCGCCCGCATCGTAGGCGATTTTTACGCCCAAATGCTCACGGAGCTGGGGGCGTCCCACCAGCTGCTGGACCTGACCGACCTGCCGGCCGACTTTCTCAACGTGGCGCTTTACCACAATGCTGGGCGGCACGACGACTTCAACGCTTTCATCGCCCCGCTCGACCAGTCGGCCAAGCTCGTCATCATCGCGCCCGAGTACAACTGCTCCATTCCTGGCGCGCTCAAGTCGTTTATCGACGCCCTGCCCTATCCCGGCGGCATTCGGGGCAAAACGGCGGCCCTCATCAGCCTGAGCAGCGGTAGCATGGGGGGCGCGCTGGCCCTGAGCCACCTCACCGATATTTTATTCTACCTGGGTACCAGCGTGCTGCCGCAGCGCGTGCGCCTGCCCGGCATCAGCCAGCACCTCTCGGCCGAGGGCACGCTACGCAGCCCCCTGTTTGAGCAGCTGCTGCGCGAGCAGGCGCTGGCGCTGCTGGCAGCGTAGCAGCAGGCCGCCGCTTACCGGCCCGCTTTCGCCAACCGGCGCACGGCCCCGGCCACCGGGCGCTTTGCTCACCAACTGCTAATCAAGGCGCTGCTATCTTTCCGCAAGGTTGCGGTAGCTGTTGCTCATGGCGCGCGCGCTGGCCGATTTCCTCACCGGGCGGTGCTGGCCGCAGGTAGGTGAGTGGGCATTTTTTAGGTACCGGCTTTGTTGAGGCAGCCACTGGCCGGCCGGTGCGCGGCACGGTGGTGCCGGCCCCGGCGGCTATCCCACAGGCCCCGATTAGCTTCTTCTACTCAGTATTTTATCGATGAAAAACCGCCGCTTCGCTACGCCCTGCCTGCTCCTGACTCTCGCTGCCGGCGCGCTGCTCGGCTGTAAAAAAACGCCCGATAGCCAGCCCACCGTCGGCACCGTTTCCCTGGAGCTGGCCAATATGGTCGGCGCCAAAAGCGTGGCCCTTGATGGCACGACCTACGCCACGGCCAGCGGCGAAACCTTCACGGTCAGCACCCTCAAATACTACCTTTCCAACTTCAAATTCACCAAAAGCGACGGCAGTACCTACGCCGCGCCCGGCGAATATCACCTGGTAGATGCGGATAAAGCTGGCAGTACGGCCTTCACTATCAGCCAGGTACCCGTTGGCGACTACACCGGCGTGAGCTTCGTGGTGGGCGTGGACTCGACCACCACCAAGGCCGACCCGCTGAGCCTGACCGGCGACCTCAACCCCGCCAACAATATGTACTGGCCCTGGTCTTCGGGCCACATTTTCCTGAAGCTGGAAGGCATCCTTACTTCCACTGCCAAGCCGACAGCATTTGCCTACCACATCGGCGGCTACCGGGCCCCCTATAATGCCCTCGTCACGGCCGCGCCTTCCTTCAACGGCAGCACGCTGCCCGTGCGGGCCGACCACGCGCCCGCCATCCGCTTTTCGGCCGATGTGCTGAAGATATTCGACGGCCCCACGGCCGCCAGCCATGTGCCGCTGGCCGCCACTACCGAAATCATGAGCCCCAGCGCCCGCTCGGTGCAAATGGCGCAAAACTACGCGAGCGGCATGTTTACGGTCCAGTACATCCACGCCAACTAGGCCGCTAGCGCTGTGTGGCTTAACTGGTTACCGGCCCTGCGCCGGCTACTGCCGCACTGGCGGCTGGCGGCCCTGCTGGCCCTGGGCGGCGCGGTAGTGGCCAGCGCAGGTTGTAGCCAGGTGGGGGGCCTGGGGCTGGCCGTGCCCGGCACCGCGCAGCCCGCCAACTTCCCGGCGATGGTGTACGGGCTGGCGCAAAACCCACCCGATGCGGCCACGTTCGAGCTGGGCCGGCGGCTTTTCTATGACGCCCGGCTCTCGGTCGATGGCTCCGTGTCGTGCGGGTCATGCCACCAGGCGGCGGCGGCCTTTGCGCACGCCGGGCAGCGCCTGAGCCCGGGCGTGGGGGGCCACCCCGGCCGGCGCAACGCCCCCGCCCTGCAAAACCTGCGCTGGCGCCGGGGCTTCATGGCCGATGGCGGCGTGCTGGGCTTGGAGCTGCAAGCCCTGGCCCCGCTCACCGACGCGCACGAGATGAACCTGCCCCTGGCCGCCGCCCTGGCCCGGCTCAACGCCGACCCGGCCTACCGGCGGCGCTTTGCGGCCATCTACGGGCCGGGCAGCATCGATACGCCGCAGTTTTTGCGGGCGCTGGCGCAGTTCACGGCCGCCCTTACCTCGGCCAATTCACGCTACGACAAGTACGTGCGGCACGAGGCCGGCGGCACGCTTACGGCGCTTGAGCTGCGCGGCCGGGCGCTGTTTCAGGCCAAGTGCAGCGGCTGCCACGCCACCGACTTATTTACCGATGAGAGCTTTCGCAACGACGGCCTCGACCGCACTTTTCCGCAGGATTCGGGCCGGGCGCGCATCACGGCGCGGCCCACCGACCGGGGGCGGTTCAAGGTGCCCAGCCTGCGAAACGTGGCCCGCACCGCCCCCTACATGCACGACGGCCGCTTGGCCACGCTCACCGCCGTGCTGGCCCACTACGACCACGGCGTGCAGCCCTCCCCCACCCTCGACCCACTGCTGCGCCAGCCCACCGGCCGGCTCGGCATTGCGCTCACCGCCCCCGAGCAGGCCGAGCTGCTGGCATTTTTGAATACCCTGACCGACCACGAATTTCTGGCCGATAGCCGGCTGCTGCCACCGCAGTAGCTTTAAGCGAGGCTTCAGCCCGAAATTTCTCCGCGTAGGAGCGGCCGCTCTTTCGGACGGCGGCCAGCCTACCAAGCGCAGGCTTATCTTGGTGCGTTCCAACTTTGAGTCAGCCAGGTAGTTGCCGGGCCGAAACTAACCGGGCGGCTCCCGGCGTTGCCCGCGTGCGGCGGGCGCTATTTTTAGGCTTTCGATTTCTTGCTTTATATGGCCTTTCGAGCTACTTCTCTTTCTTACGCGGGCCTGCTGCTGAGCGCGGCGGCGCTGCTGGTAGCCAGTTGTAGTAGGGGCAGCGACCCGCCCGCACCTACGCCGGCCGCGCCCACGGCCTACAGCCTGACGGTACCGGCGGGTTTTCCCACGCCCGTCATTCCGGCCGATAACCCGCTTACCAACGAGGGTGTGGCGCTAGGCCGGCGCTTATTCTACGAGAAAGCGCTCTCAAGCACCGGCACCATGAGCTGCGGCTCGTGCCACCAGCAAAGCAAGGCCTTCACCGATGGCCGGGCGCTGGCCGTGGGTGTCGATGGCGTGGCCAACCCGCGCGGCACCATGTCGCTGGCTAATGTGCTCTGGAGCACCCAGCTCACCTGGGACGGCGCCTTTACCACCCTCGAAACCCAGGCCCAGAAGCCCCTCGAAAATCCGATTGAGCTGCACCAGTTGCTGGCCGCCAGCGTAGCCAAGCTGCAAGCCACCAGCCTGTACCCCCCGCTTTTCCTGGCGGCTTTCGGCACCAAAACCATTACCCCCGACCTGACGCTCAAGGCGCTGGCGCAGTTCGAGCGCACGCTCATATCCGGGGCCTCGCGCTACGATACCTACGTGGCCACCCGCAGCGGCTTTACCGTCGATGAGGTAAAGGGCTTGCAGCTTTATACCACGCACATTGCACCGGGTGTGGTGCGCGGAGCCGAGTGCTTCCACTGCCATACCCAGCCGCTGATGTCGTCGAATTACGAGGGCAAATTCTTCAATAACGGCCTCGACCTCACCTTTGCCGACGCGGGCCGGGGCGCCCTCACCAAGCTGGCCGTGGACCAGGGCAAATTCATCGCGCCCACGCTGCGCAACATCACCCTCACGGCGCCCTACATGCACGATGGCCGCTTCAAAACCCTCGAAGAGGTGCTCGACCATTACTCCGACCACGTGCAGATGGCCAGCCCAAACCTCGACAACAACCTCATTCTCGGCATCAACGACGCGCCTTTCGGCACGCACATGGACCTCACCGCCACGGAAAAAAAGCAGGTTCTCGCCTTTCTCAAAACCCTGACCGACTCTACATTCATCACCGACAAACGCTTCGCCGACCCCAACTAAGCGCGTGGATTGCGCGACTTCGAGCGGCGCACTCAGTCCTCGATTTGCGCAGTCCTAAGAACCGGTTTCGCAATAGGCAATCAACTACCAACTACCCAAAAAAGGCCGCTCATCTGAGCGGCCTTTTTTAGTTTTATTGCAATCTTAATTAGCGACAAACTCACAAGCGTTAGCCAACTCAGCAAAATCCGCTCAGCATGGCTAATTCCTTGATTTAGTCAACATTATCGTGCAGGAACCGGTTGTCACCCAGCAACTCGTTATCATCGCTGAGGTTGAAGCGCGAGATATTCTGGGTGGTGCTTGGCGTCACAGGCTCCAGCTTCTGGCCCCGGCGCAGGTAGGCAGGCGTATCGAGGTGCGTGGTAGCCTCGGGCGACAGGCCCTGATTCTGGCTGAGCTGCTGCAAGCGGCGGCGGCGCTCCTCGGCCTGGGCTTCCAGCATAGCCGGGCGCGGGCGCGGGGCCAGGGGCTGCGCGCCCGGAGCGGGCGCCTGGTTCTGGTTGGGCAGCAGCACCGGGTCGCCGGGCGCGGTAATCGGCGCGCCGGCCAGGCCGGTTTGCCCCAGAGGCGTGCTGGGGCCGTTTAACTCGTAAGTAACCCGGGCGGGCTCCGGCGCGGCGGGCGTCGTGAACGTCGGCACTACCGGCGCGGCCGGTGCCGGCTGGCTCGGGCGCACGCTTTCGAAGCTGGGTGCCTGCGGCTCGGGGGCAGCGGCTACCGGCTCGGGCGCGGTTTCGGCAGGGCGGTTATTGGTGGAGATGGTGTGGGCCTCGCGGGCAAAGCCGGTAGCAATAACCGTCACGCGGATGCTCTGGCCCAGCGTGTCGTCGGTGCCGTGCCCGAAAATCATCTCGGCATCCTCACCCGCCTTGTCCTGAATGTACTCGGTGATTTCCGATAGCTCATCCATTTCCAGCTCGGCCTGGTCACCCGACATGATGCTGAGCAGGATACGCTGGGCACCCTTGATATCGGTATTATTGAGCAGCGGCGAGTTCAGCGCTTCCTCAGCGGCGCGGCGAGCGCGGTTTTCGCCCTCCGTAATGGAGCTACCCATCACGGCCGCGCCCGAGTCCTTCATCACCGTTTTCACGTCCTCGAAGTCCACGTTCACGTCGCTGGTCACCGTGATAATCTCGGCAATTGACTTGGCAGCCGTCGTCAACACCGTATCGGCCTTGGCAAACGCCTGGCCCATCGTAAGATTACCGTAGAGCTGGCGCAGCTTATCGTTGAGAATCACCAGCACCGTGTCGCAGTGCTCGCTCAGTTCCTTGATGCCGTGCTCAGCCTGGTCGCGCTTCTTTTTGCCTTCAAACAGAAAAGGCGCCGTCACGATGCCCACCGTCAGGATATTCAGCTCCTGCGCAACCTGCGCAATAACCGGCGCGGCCCCGGTGCCGGTGCCGCCGCCCATACCCGCCGTGATAAACAGCATCTTGGTGCCATTGCTGAGCAGCTCGCGGATTTGCTCGCGGCTTTCCAGGGCAGCCTGGCGGCCGCGCTCGGGCTTGGCCCCCGCCCCCAGCCCTTCGGTCAGGTCCACCCCAATCTGGAGCTTATTGGGCACGGTAGAGCTTTCCAGCGCCTGCCGGTCGGTATTGCAGATAATAAACTCCACATCCTTGATGCCCTGCTTATGCATGTGCTTCACGGCATTGGAGCCCCCGCCTCCTACCCCTATCACCTTGATGATGGAGCGGCTCTGGGCAGGAATGTCGAAGGTAAAATTCATAGTTCTTTTAATTATGAATTATGAATTATGAATTATAAGCTATGAACGCAGGAGAGGGAAAGACGGCAGTCGTTCAGCCACTTCCTACTTCATAACTCATAATTCATAATTCATAATTAAAAGTTAATATTGCTTATCGTCAAAATCGTCAATCAGAATTCCCTTCAGCTTGCGGGTGATGTCACCCAGAAACTTGAGGCCTTTCTGCTCTTTCACGGGCTTGGGCAGCTCGGGCGTGGCGGCGGCGGCAACCGGCGCTACCGGCGCCGGCACCACGGGAGCCGGCGTAAAGCTGGGCACTACGGGCGCGGGGGCGGGCGCCACTGCCTGGTAGCTGTAGGGGAGCGCCATCTCTTCCTCGCCGTAGCCGGGGCGGGCCACGCGCTCATCCTGCGCCTGGTAGCCGGCCAGCACGAGGCCCACGCCGGTGGCATGCATCGGCGACTTTACAGCCTCGATTTTGCCCTTGCCCAAGTGCTGGTTGGGGTAGCCGATGCGCGTGTCGAGGCCGGTGAGGTACTCGGTCAGCTGCTCCAGGTTCTGGAGCTGCGAGCCGCCGCCGGTCAGCACAATGCCGGCCGACAGGTGGTCCTGCAAGCCCATGCGGTAAATCTCGGCATACACCAGTTCGATAATCTCCGACATGCGGGCCTCAATGATGTATGCCAGGTTTTTGAGCGACACCTCTTTGGGCGGGCGGTTGGGCAGGCCCGGAATGCTCACGATTTCGTAGTCGCTGGCTTCCTCGGCAATGGCTTTGCCAAATTTCACCTTCAACTGCTCGGCCTGGTTGGGCGTCACGTTGCAGCCCTGCTTGATGTCCTGGGTAATGATATTGCCCCCGAACGGCAGCACCGCCGCGTGGCGGATAATGCCATCCTTAAACACGGCCAGGTCGGTAGTACCGCCCCCAATGTCAATCAGCGCCACGCCGGCTTCCTTCTCCTCATCGCTCAGCACCGAGACGCTCGAGGCCAGCGGCTCCAGAATGAGGTCGGCAATGGCCAGGCCCGCCTTAGTCACGCACTTGTTGATGTTGTTGATGGCCGCGCTCTGCGCCGTAATGATGTGAAAGTTGCCTTCCAGCCGCACGCCGGCCATGCCGATGGGGTCCGTCACCCCACCTTCGAAGTCCACTTTATAGTCTTGCGGCATCACGTGGATAATCTGCGAGCCGGGCGGCGTCACTAGGCGGTACATGTCGGCCGTGAGGCGATTCACGTCGTCCTGGGTAATCTCGTTGTCGCCGCTGGGCCGCGTAATCGAACCATTGTGTTGCAGCGACTTGATGTGCTGCCCCGCAATGCCCACGTTTACCACGCCAATATCGATGCCCGACTGCTCCTCTGCTTGCCGAATGGCCCGTTTGATGGCATCCACAGTTTTGTCAATATTGAGCACGACGCCTCGTTGCACGCCTTCCGACACGGCTTTGCCCATGCCGAGAATCTCGAGCTTGCCGTACTCATTTTTGCGACCTACCAAGGCGCAGATTTTCGTGGTGCCAATGTCGAGGCCGACGACAATTTTATCTTGTTGCATAAGGACGGAGCAGGCGTGAAAGAGCGGTAGCTAAGTAAATTAGCAAAAATTATAAAAAATAGCTTTTTGATTGACAGGCGGTTACTACTCGCAGATTATTTGATTTTGGTATTCAACGTTGACGCGGTGGTAAGTATCCCAGCCTAAAACCGAAGGAATTTGTCGGTAAAATACCATCAATTTGGCAAATTTGCCGGAAATATCTTCGGGCGGCCCGAATTCTATTCGCTGGTCGCCAACCTGCTGCGTGAAGCTGAGCTTGCCGCCCGGCTCCACAAATACCTCGGCCACCTGCGCCCGCCAAAACGGGTGTTCGTCTACGTAGCGCAAGAAATTCAGGTAGCCCTGGCTGGTGCTATCCTGAAAAAAATTGGAGGGCAATGCCCCACCACCGGCGCGGCTCACGGTAGCCACCCGCGCCGTGTAAAGCGGGGAGAGCGGCAGGCGCTTGCCATTGGCGTCGACGTAGGTGTCGAGGCGGTCGTCGGGGTGCACGAGGCGGGCAATGGGCCGGTTTTGGTGCACATCGGCGTGCAGGTTGCCGGCTAGGTCGCGGTATACCTGGGCATCGCGCACGAAGGGGTGCGCCCTAAGGCGGTTTTCGAGCACTCGCAGCCGGGGGCCTTCGGGGGTGGTGCCCAGCACGGGCTCTTTGCCGCCATTGGTGAGCAGGGCCGTTACACCGCGTTCGCTGATAAAATAATTATCAAACTCGTTGGCTACGTTCACCACGATACTCTGCACCGGGCGGTGCGCCTGGCGCAAGGCCGCGAACGCGGCCATGCCACCCAGCCCCAGCAGGCAGGCCAGCGCGACGAGCAGGTTGCGAACAGTCTTATCCATAATAATTCTATAAATCAATAATATAGCCGGTCGGCCAAGCCCCGAGCGCAGTTCTTTTTGCCTGGCCTTTGCCCTAGGCTATTCCTGCCAAGTATCCTTTCTGCGAGTGGCTACCCAGCGGCTAACTACTCACGCGCCGAGCAGGTTTTTTAAGTGCGGCACCAGGGTATCAATATCCCCCGCGCCTACGGTAGCTACTATATCAAAAGTAGCCGTATTTTTAGCATTTTCCAATACTTGTGCTTTGGTTTGCAGCGATTTAACCGGCGCCGTGATGCCATCCAACAGCATGGCCGCCGTGACGCCCGGCATGGGTAGCTCGCGGGCCGGGTAGATATCCAGCAGCACCACCTCGTCGGCCAGGCTCAGGCTTTGCGAAAACCCAGCCGCAAAATCCCGCGTGCGACTAAATAAATGGGGCTGAAAAATGACGCGCAATTTTTTATCCGGGTACAGTGCCCGCAACGAGCGCAGGAAGGCTTCTATCTCGCGGGGGTGGTGGGCGTAGTCGTCTACGTACACCTTGGTGGGGCTGGTTACGATAAATTCGAACCGTCTTTTTACGCCCCGGTAGGCTGCCACGGCCTCAGGAAGTTGCGTTTCGCGCACGCCAAATAATTGCGCCGCCGCTACGGCGGCCAGCATATTTTCGACGTTGTGAAACCCCGGCACCGCCAGCTTGAGACCTGCTAGCTCCCCCAGTGGACCGTGCAAATCAAAGGAAAACTGGTGGCCTTCGGCGGTGATGTTAGCAGCAAATAAATCGGGCCCCTGGGCGGCCGTGAGGCCGTAGCGCAGCACGCGCGTGCCGGGCGGCACGGCGGCGGCCACGCGCGGGTCGGCGGTGTGGTTGAGCAGCAGCGTGCCGCCGGGCTTTAATTGGCCCACAAACTGACAAAAGGAGTCAATCAGCGCCTGCTGGTCGCCATAGATATCGAGGTGGTCGGCGTCGGTACTCGTGACGATGGCCACGTCGGGGTGCAGGGTCAGAAAGCTGCGGTCGTACTCATCGGCCTCCACCACCACGGGCGCCTGGGGGCTGGCGGGCAACAATAAGTTGGAGCCCAGATTCACCGAAATACCCCCCAGAAATGCCCCAGCATCAAGGCCCGCGTGGTGCAGCAGGTGGGCCACCATGCTGCTGGTCGTGGTTTTGCCGTGGGTGCCGGCCACCGCGATGGTAGGCCGGCCCGCGGTGAGCACGCCCAGCACCTGGCTACGCTTACGAATGTCGTAGCCCTGCTCACGCAGCCAGGCCCATTCGACGCTGGTGGCTGGAATAGCGGGCGTGAGCACAACTAGAGTCTGGGCCTTATTATTCCGGATTTCGAGCGGAATATTATCCACCGCATCGGTGTAATGCACAGCAATACCTTCGGCCTGCAAGGCTTGCGTGAGTGGGGTTTCGGTTTTGTCGAAGCCACTGACCTGATGACCGTTGGCCTGAAACCAACGCGCCAGCGCCGACATACCAATGCCGCCAATACCGAGAAAAAATATGTACGGGAACTGCTGCATTGGAAAGTATAATTTCGAGCCGGGTACAGGCCAGCGTTTTAGTGAGCTAGGGGCTGCTGATTCAAGTAAATAGCTCAGGTGATGGGTCGGACTGTATTCAGCCAATTATCTGAGTTATTTACCTAACAATTTAAATAACTCGTCCACAATGGCGGCCGTGGCCTGTGGGCGGGCCAGTTCGCATACGCGGTCGCTTAGCTGCTGCTGGCGGGCGGGGTCGGCGAGCAGGCGTAGGGCTTCGTCGTAGAGGCGGGTAGGCGCGTGCTCATCGGTGATGAGCACGGCGGCGCCTTTGCCCACCAGCGCGAGCGCGTTCTTGGTTTGGTGGTCCTCGGCCACGTTGGGTGAGGGCACCAGCACACTGGCTTTGGCCGTAAGGCAAAGCTCTGATACTGAGAGGGCACCGGCCCGACTAATCACTACATCGGCCGCCGCGTAGGCCAAGTCCATGCGCCTGATAAACTCCAAGGCTTGCAAATGGTCGGCGGCGTAGGATGCCGCCTGCTGCTGCGCTTCGGGAAAATAGAGCTTACCGGTTTGCCAGAGCACCTGCACGCCGGCTTCGCGCAGGCGGGGCAGGGCGGCGGCGGTGGCCAGGTTAAGGGTGCGGGCCCCGAGGCTGCCGCCGATTACGAGTAGGGTTTGCTTTGCGGGGTCGAGGTTGAAAAACTGCTGAGCTTCGGCGAGGGTGCCGTGGGCAATTTCAGTGCGCACGGGGTTGCCGGTGAGCACGATTTTATCGGCCGGGAAGAATTTCTCCATGCCCTCGTAGGCCACGCATACTTTATTCACGCGGCGACCCAATAATTTATTAACTAAGCCAGCGTAAGAATTCTGCTCTTGGATAAGGCTCGGAATACCACGCGAAGTAGCGGCCAGCAGCACCGGAGCCGAAGCGTAGCCCCCCACCCCCACCACGGCATCAGGCCGAAATTCCTGAATTAATTTCCCCGCCTTGCGCACCGAGCGGAATACGCGCACCGGGAATAAAATATTCTGCGGCGTGAGCCGGCGCTGCAAGCCAGTAATATCGAGGCCCACAATCTTATAGCCGGCTTCGGGCACGCGGGTCATCTCCATGCGACCGTTGGCGCCGACGAACAGAATTTCGGCGTCGGGCTGGCGCCGCCGAATTTCATTGGCAATGGCTACAGCCGGAAAAATATGCCCACCCGTGCCGCCACCGGAGATAATGAATTTCATGGTTTCACTTAATTAAAATCTTGTAGCGTGGCGCGCCTGCGAAGCAATATTTCCTTTTTGTTCACTTCGGCGGCCTAGTTACTCCTCAGCAGAAAAATTACTTCGTAGGGGCGCCATGCAAATTCGCTTTACGCGTATTGGGCGCGCTTGCTGGGAATACGCACCGTGTCGGCGGGCTCGCCTTTCATGGGGCGGGTTTCGCGCTCACCGCGGCTCACAGCCAGGATGACGCCCACACTCAAACCGGTGAAAATCAAGGAGGTGCCGCCCATACTGAGCATGGGGAGCGGCAAGCCGGTAACTGGGCCCAGCCCAACCGCCACGCCCATATTTACCATTGCCTGCAATACCAGACTGAAACTCAGCCCGGCCGAGAGCAAGCCGCCGAAAGCGCCCTGGCTATTCATCACGGTTTTGAGGCCGCGATAAAGAAAAGCCAAGTAGAGAAAGAGCACGAACAGGCCACCAATCATGCCGTATTCTTCGATAATAATGGCGTAGATAAAGTCGGAATACGGGTGCGGCATGATGTTGCGCTCGGTGCTTTTGCCGGGGCCCTTGCCCGTGAGGCCGCCCGTGGCAATGGCGATAAACGAGTGCTCCAGCTGAAATTGGGGCTTCTTGGTCTTGTCCGTAAAATTGGTGACGCGCGACATAACGGTGCCCAGGCGCTGGCCGGCGGCTAGCCCTGCCCCGCCCAGCACCACGCCGATGGCCACCATCACCAGCATTTGCTTCATGGGCACGCGGCCGATGAACATGAGCAGCAGGCAAGTCAAAAACAGCAGCAGTGCGGTGGACGCATTAGAGAGCACAATGAGGCCACAAATAACTCCTACCCAGAGCATTACCGGAAAAAGCGTACTCCAGAAATCATGCAGATGCTGCTGGCGGCGGCTGAGCATGCTGGCCAGGTGCGAAATCAGGGCCAGCTTGGCCAGGTCGGAGGGCTGAAACGTTTGGTTGATAACCGGGATGGTGAGCCAGCGCGAGGCGCCGTTCATCTCGCCGCCCATGAAATAGGTAAACAGCAGTAGCGGCACCGAAATGAGCAGCGCGTAGAGCGACAGGCGCGAGTAGTGCCGGTAGTCGATGCGATGAGCCAGCCACATAAGGCCCAAGCCAATGAATATGAGGCTACTGTGCTTGAGCACAATTAGCTCAACGGAGCCGGTGCGGCCGTGTAGCTCGTTGCGATACGCCAGCGTGCCGGTGGCCGAATACACGACGGCGATGCTGATGAGCGAAAACAGAATGACGATGGCCCACAGAATGGGGTCGCCCTTGAGGTTGCGCTGGAGCCAGGTGTGACGAGTGGTTTCCATAAATCGCAGATTTTCGCGGATTAAACTGATTGCGCAGACTTAGACTGCGTAAATACTTTTTAGCCTATCGAAATCGCATTTGCTGCGACACGCGGCTATTATTCGGAGGCGGGTAATTGCTGCACGGCGGCGGCAAATTGCCGGCCCCGGTCTTCGTAATTTTTGAAAAGGTCGAAGCTCGCGCAGCAGGGCGAAAGCAGCACCACATCGCCGGGGGTGGCCAGGGCAGCGGCGCGGCGCACGGCATCGGCCATACTTTGGGTTTCTTCGAGGTGCGGCACGCTGGCCTCAAACGCAGCGCGCAGCTTGGCATTATCCACGCCGAGGCAAATGAGCGCCTTTACTTTTTGCTCGGCCAGGGGCAGAATGGTGGCGTAGTCGTTGCCCTTGTCGGTGCCGCCAGCAATCCAGACGATGGGGCGCTTGATGCCGTCAAGAGCATACCAAGCGGCTTCTACGTTGGTCGCCTTGCTATCATTGATAAACTGCACGCCATTGAACTCGCGCACGAGTTGCAGGCGGTGGTCGGCGTTCTGGAAGCTAGCCAGGGCCTGCTCAATGGCGAAGCCACTCACGCCGGCTACCCGCGCGGCGAGCACGGCAGCGAGCACATTTTGGCGGTTGTGCTCCCCGATGAGCGGCGAATTAGCGGTGCTGATGAGTTCGGTGGGGCTGTAGTAGCCGGGCAGCAGGTCGAGGCATATCTGCTGTGCCTGCTTGTAGTAGCCGCCCAATTGTATATCGGGGCGGTGGTGCAGGCTGAAGGGCATCTGGTGCACCGGCCGCAGGGCAGCGAAGAAATAGCGCTGAATATTCTCGTCTTCGGCGTTGTAGATAAAAGTATCGCTGCTGTCCTGGTTGCGCACGATACGCAGCTTGGCGCGGGCGTATTTCTCCATCGAGTACTCGTACCGGTCGAGATGGTCGGGCGTAATATTGAGTAGCACCGACACCCAAGGCTGGAAATACTCGATATCATCGAGTTGAAAGCTACTCAATTCCAGCACGTAGTAGTCAAATTTATCTTCTATCACCTGCTCGGCCAGCGAGTAGCCGATATTGCCGGCCAGGCCCACGCGCAGGCCGGCTTCTTTCAGCAAATGGTAGGTGAGCAGCGTGGTAGTGGTTTTGCCGTTAGTACCGGTAATAGCCACGAAGCGTGCTTTGGTGTAGCGGCTGGCAAATTCAATTTCGGATTGAATGGGGATTTTCTGCTCCCGCACTGCCTTGATAACGAGCGATTTTTCCGGAATACCCGGACTTTTAATTACCTCCGCAGCTTGCAGAATGCGGTCGAGCGAATGCTGATTTTCCTCGAACTCAATGCCGGCCTGGATGAGCTTTTGCTTGTAGGCGGGCTGGATGGGGCCCCGGTCGGACACAAACACGACGAAGCCCTTGGCCTGGGCCAGCAGGGCCGCGCCTACGCCACTTTCAGCGGCTCCGAGGATGACAACAAGATTTTGCACAGCGTTGGGAAAGTGGAAATAGCGTTTTGCGGCGTACGGCTAGCGCAGCTTAAGCGTAACCAAAGTAATGACGGCCAGCATGATACCTACAATCCAGAAGCGCGATACAATCTTGGATTCGTGGAAGCCCAGCTTCTGGTAGTGGTGGTGCAGCGGCGACATACGCAGCAGGAGGCGGCCCTCGCCGTATTTGCGCTTGGTGTATTTAAACCACGATACCTGCACCACAACCGACAGGTTTTCAATGATAAACACGCCGCACAGAATGGGAATTAGCAGCTCTTTACGCACCGCCAGCGCCAGCACCGTAATGATGCCGCCGAGGGCCAGCGAGCCCGTATCGCCCATAAAAACCTGCGCCGGATAAGAGTTGTACCACAAAAACCCAATGCATGCCCCCACGAAAGCCGTGCAGAAAACGAGCAATTCGCCGGAGTCGGGAATAAACATAACATCCAGGTAATCTGCTAGTAAGGCGTTACCGCTCACGAAGGCAAAGATGGCCAGCGTCACGCCGATAATGGCCGAAGTGCCAGCCGCTAGCCCGTCGAGGCCATCGGTAAGGTTGGCCCCGTTGCTGATGGCCGTGACCAGAAAGATGACAATGGGAATGTAAAACAGCCCGTACAAGCCTTTAAATGCCGTGCCGGCCTGGGCAAATAAATCGCCGTAATTCAACTCATTATTTTTCATAAACGGCACGGTGGTGATGGCCAGGTGCACATCCTTGAAAATCTTGCTGGCATCGACGGCCGAATATTGCCCGTTGGGCAAGAGGTATTCGCGCACCGTAATCTCGTTGCTATAGAAAAGCACCCAGCCCACGGTTATACCTAAGCCAATCTGGCCCAGCACTTTAAAGCGACCACTCAGGCCCTCTTTATTTTTGCGGAATACTTTGATGTAGTCGTCCAGAAAGCCAATCAGCCCCAGCCACACGGTGCTCAGCAGCATCAGGATGATGTAGATGTTGCGCAGCCGGGCAAACAGCAGCACCGGCACCAGGATGGCCAGCAAAATAATAAGCCCTCCCATCGTGGGCGTACCTTTTTTGTCGAGCTGCCCCTGCAAGCCCAGGTCGCGGATGCTTTCGCCGACCTGCTTCTTTTGCAGCACTTTAATGAGGCGCCCGCCAAAAATCTGGGCAATGAACAGCGAGACAAGCACCGAGAGCCCGGCCCGGAAGGTCGTGTATTGAAACACGCCCGCGCCGGGAAGATGGTAGTGTTCGTGCAGGTAGCGAAAGAGGTAATAAAGCATTTTGGGTAATTATGAATTATGAGCTTGGAATTATGAATTGGGCACCGGGCACCAGGCAAGTCATAATTTTCTTACTGCATAATTTTTACTTTTTGATTTCCAGCAAGGCGGCGCGTAACTCTTCGCGGTCGTCGAAGTGCGTTTTCACGCCTTTAATTTCCTGGTAGGTTTCGTGGCCTTTACCGGCCACCAGCACGAGGTCGGTGGGGCGGGCCAGGGCCACGGCGGCCCGAATGGCGGCGCGGCGGTCGGCAATGGTTTGGGTGTGGGCGTCGGCGGGGGGCAGGATGCCGACCGCCATCTGGCGCAGAATTTCGAGCGGGTCTTCGTCGCGCGGGTTATCAGCAGTCAGGATAACCTCGTCCGAAAACTGGGCAGCGAGCCGGGCCATGATGGGGCGCTTGGCAGCGTCGCGGTTGCCGCCGCAGCCCACCACCGTGATGATGCGCTGCTCGGGCCGGCGTGTCTGGTGCAGGGTTTGGAGCACGTTTTCGAGGGCGTCGGGCGTGTGAGCATAGTCCACGAGGCCGCTGATGGACTGGCCCGGCACCGTCACGGGCTCGAAGCGGCCGGGTGCCGTAGTTAGGCCCGAGAGGATAGTGAGCACCTCGGTGGGGTCTTCGCCCAGCAGTACGGCCGCGCCGTACACGGCCAGCAGGTTGTAGGCGTTGAAGACGCCGATGAGGCGGAAATGCACCTCGCGGCCGTCGATTTCGAGCAACAGGCCGTGCAGCTCATTGGCCACCAGCCGGGCCCGAAAATCGGCGGCCGAGCGCAGCGAATACGCGGCGCGGCGGGCGGCCGTGTTTTGCAGCATTACCGGGCCGCGCTTGTCATCGGCATTGGTGAGGGCAAACGCCGTGCGGGGCAGCGCGTCGAAAAAGCCCTTTTTGGCCTTCAGGTAGTTATCGAAGGTGCCGTGGTAGTCGAGGTGGTCGTGGGTGAGGTTGGTAAAGACGCCGCCCGCGAAGCGCAGCCCCCCTACCCGGTGCTGGGCCACGGCGTGGCTGCTCACCTCCATGCAGGCATGGGTGCAGCCGGCGGCCACCATCCGGGCCAGCAGCTCGTTGAGGCGGATGGCGTCGGGGGTGGTGTGGGTGCTGGGAATGACGGTTTCGTCAATCTGATTCTGCACCGTGCTCAGCAGGCCGGCGTGGTAGCCCAGCTCGCGCAACAGCTTGTGCAGCAGCGTGGCGCAGGTGGTTTTACCGTTGGTGCCGGTCACGCCCACCAGCACGAGTTGGCGCGAAGGGTGGCCATAAAATGCGCTGGCGATGCTCCCGAGCGCGGCGGCCGAGTCGGCCACCTGCACGTAGGTGGTGGTGGGACTCAGCTCGGCGGGCAGCTCTTCGCACACGATAACGGCCACGCCCTGGGCGGCGGCTTTATCCATAAATTTATGCCCGTCGGTAGCGGTGCCGCGCAGGGCGCAGAACAGCAGGCCCGGCCCCGCCTGGCGCGAGTCGAGGGTGAGGCCCGCCACGGGCACCTCGGGGTTGCCGTGCTGGTGCAGCACGGGCGTATCGGCGAGCAGGGAAAAAAGGGGCAGGTTCATCAGGCGCGCTTAGAAATTTTGGCTCCGGTCTGGCTGGCCGCCGGGCGCTGAGCCGGGGCCGTGCGCTGCGTGGTGCGGATGTCGGCCTTACCGTTGGCGGCGGGCTTTTTAGATTTGGGCTCGGCCTTGGCCGGCTTGTCTTTGGCAGTAGTGGCGGCCGGTTTCTTGGCTGCTTTGGCGGTGGCTTTTGCCGAGGCTTCGGCCGGCGCGGTGGGCTTAGCCGCTGCTACCTTGGCTTTGGCAGCGGGCTTCGCGGTGGGGCGGGCGCCGGCTTTGGCGTGGCTGCTTACCTCGGCCGGAATGAGCAAGGTATTTTCCGCCACTTCGGTGTGCAGCGGGGCGGGCAGCGCCAGCGGGGCCGCCGTGGGCGCCGCCGTGGGCGTGAGCAACAGCCCCACCAGGAGGCCGCGCTTGGCAAAGTCGCCGGGTGCTACCGACTGCTCGCGCACCCGGCCCGAGCCGCTGGCCTGCACTCTTAGGCCCCGGTTTTCGAGCAGAAACAGGGCGTCGCGCAGCGTGAGGCCGCGCACATCGGGCATCCGGCCGGGGTGGGCCACGCTGGCATCGGGGCGCAAGGACACGGTGCGGGCCACGAAAGCGGTATCGACGGCCGCCGTGGCGCGCACCCATTCCTCGCCGCCGGTGGCGCGGGTCTGGCCGGGCAAGCCAATTTTTTCGCACACCAACGCAATTTCCTGCTGCAAGCCAGCCCGCACGAGCGGCACGGGCGTGCGCCGGGCGGGCACCCGCGCCAGCATGGGCCGCTGGCTGGCCTGGTCGCGGGCCATGCAGCGGTCGGCAATGTCGCGGAACACCGGGGCGGCCACGTCGCCGCCGTAAATGCGGCCTTTGCTCGGCGAGTCAATCACCACAATGCAGCTGTATTTGGGCTTATCGGCCGGAAAAAAGCCGCAGAAGCTGGTCGAATACGTTTTGGTGTACTGCCCGTTCTTGAACTTCCAGGCGGTGCCCGTTTTGCCGGCAATGCTGTAGTCCTTGGGTCGGATGGCCTTGGCCGTGCCTTCCAGCACCACGCCTTCCAGCATGGCGTGCAGCTTGCGCAACGTGGCATCGGAGCAGATGCGCGGGTTCAGCACCTGCGTATCGAAGTGCTCCACCACCTGGTCGGCCTGCTTTATCTCGCGCACAATCATGGGCGCCACCTTCACGCCGCCGTTGGCTACGGCATTGTAGAAGGCCAGCGTTTGGAGCGGCGCCAGCTTCAGCTCGTAGCCGATGGCCATCGTGGAGAGCGAGGTGCGGCTCCAGCTCGGGTCGCGCGGGTCTTTCACGTAGGGCAGCGCCTCGCCGTTCATCTGAAAGCCCAACGGCTTGTCGAGGCCAAATTTCTTGAGGTAATCGGTGTAGCGCGTGGGGTTGCCGGCAAAGTGCTCCTGCACTAGCCGCGCCACCCCGATGTTGCTCGACTTCTCAAACACCTGCTGTACCGTGATGCGGCCGTTGGCGTGCGAGTCCGTTTTCACGGCCCCCCCGATGAGCATCCGGCCCGGACCGGTGTCCACCACGTCGTCGAGTTGCAAGGTGGGGTCGGCCTCCATCACCGCCGCCATCGACGCCAGCTTGAACGTGGAGCCCGGCTCGGTGCGGCCCTGGTCGGCAAAAGCGTAGTTGTAGTCCTCCTTATAGGTACCGTCGGCTGCCTTGCCCAGGTTGGCCACGGCCTTGATTTCGCCGGTTTTCACTTCCATCAAAATCACGCAGCCGTACTTGGCGTCGTTGGCCACGAGGGCGCGGTACAGCGCATCCTCGGCGCCGTCCTGCAAGTTGATGTCGAGCGTCGTTTTCACGTCGTAGCCCGGCTGCGGCTTGATTTCGGTGCCATCGTACACCGGCTTGAAGCCGCCCGGCACCCGCTCAAACAGCGCCTCGCCGGGCCGCCCGGCCAGCTTGCTCTGGAACGTAAACTCCAGGCCCGCGCCGTTGCGGTCCTCGTTGACGAAGCCCACCGTGCGCTGGGCCAGGCCGCCAAAAGGCCGGAAGCGCTTGTCCACCTTTTCGAAGATGACCCCGCCCCGGCGCTTGGCCCGGAAGATGGGCCAGCTAGCCAATTCTTTCTTTTCCTGAAAGTTAATCTGCCGCGAGTTCAGCCGGATGTAGCGGGCGCCCTCCTTGCGGGCGTTGCGCAGCTTGTGGCTGTACTCGGCCATGCTACGGTCCTGAAAGAAGTGCGCCAAGTGCCAGGCCAGCGAGTCCACGTTGCGGTTAAAGGCATCGTCGTCTACCACGGCCGGGTCCCAGGCCACTCGGTAAAAGGGCAGTGAGGTAGCCATAATACTCTCATTATCAGAGTAAATATTGCCCCGCGTGGCCGGCACCGGCTGGTAGCTGATGCGGCGCTCCTGCTCCAGGGCGCGCCACTTGGCGCCCTCCTGGTACTGGATGCGCGAGATTTTCCAGGCCACGGCGCACGAAAACAGCGCCACCCCCAGAAACGCGAGCCGCACCCGCGTGACAATGGATTTCTTAACGCTGCCTTTCATGGGAAGACTTTTTAGCGGATTTCGATTTGGTAGGAGAAGCAGCGTGGCCTTGGGCCGGCTTGGACTTTTTTGTACCAACCGGCTTCTGCCCAATCTCCGCACTGCGCCCTTTAAGCTTGCTGGTCAGCTGCTTGGCACTACCCGAGCGGGTAGCGGCCGAGTCTTCCGGGGCCAGGCCGGGCGGCGGGGCGCCTAGCTCAGGCGTGTCGTCATCGGCGGGCAGGCCGAGCTGCTGGCGGCGCGCCCGCCCCTGCACAGAATCGGCCCGGGCCGACGAAACCGAGTCGCGGGCAGCGCGGGCGGCCAGCGTATCGGCGGTGAGCACGGGCATGGTTTCCAGCGCTGCCTCATCAAAATGGCCGGCGGGCACCACGATGCGGAAGGGCGGCGACGAGCTTTCCACCAGCCCGATGGCGGCCACCTTGCGGGCCACCTCGCTCTGCTTGCTGGCCTCCATGTAGTCCGATTTCAGGGTGGTGTAATCGGCGCGCAGGTCTTCGGTTTCCTGCTTGAGCCGCTGGATATTGCGATTCATGCGGTTGCCGTAGTGCGTGTTGCCGATGTAGAGCAAAATGAGCAGCATCACGAAGAGCAGCTTGGGCAGAAACCGCACTGGCAGGCCCTCCCGAAACAGCCCGTCGAGGCCCGTAAAGCGGTCGAGCAGCGAAAACAAACTCCAGCCGGTGGCCGTCACACCCTCGTGGCGGTCCCAGGCCGGAGCCGTAAACTCGGCCGGGGCGGGCGCGGGCTTGCGGACCTTCTTAGGCTCAGCCGGCTTGGGGGCCGGGGCAGCCGGCGGGGCGGCCGCCACGGGCGGCGGCAGGGCCGCCACGGGCACCGGGACAGCCGGCGTAGGCTCGGCAGCCTCGGGCGCCGGCTCGGGGGCGCGGGGCGGGCGCACGGTGTTGGCGCGGGGCGGGCCCGCCGAAGCGGGGCGTATAGTATTACCGGCCATGAGGTTACGCAGAAATAGAAGTTCGGACGCCGATGCGCAGCTTGGCGCTGCGGGCGCGGCTGTTCTCGGCCACTTCCTCGGCCGAAGCCTCCAGGGGTTTGCGCGTGAGCGCCTCAAAGGGCAGGCTCGTGCGGCCGTACAGGTCCTTTTCGGCCTGCCCAAAAAATTTGCCCTGGCTCAGAAAATTCTTCACCAGCCGGTCTTCCAGCGAGTGGTAGCTCATCACCACGAGCCGGCCGCCGGGGCGCAGCACCTGGGCCGTCTGGGTCAGCATCTCCTGCAAGGCCGTCAGCTCGTCGTTCACCTCAATGCGCAGGGCCTGAAATACTTGCGCCAGGTATTTATTCTCCTTGCCGCGCGCCACCACGGGCTGAATGGCCTGCTTCAAGTCCTGGATGGTGCGCAGGGCGCGCTGGCGGCGGGCCTGCACCACGGTGGCAGCCAGGGTGCGGGCATTGGTAACCTCGCCATACATGCCGAAGATGCGGTGCAGCGCGGCCTCGTCGTAGTCGTTGAGCACGTCGGCGGCGGTGGCTACGGTGTGGTCGTGCGGGTCCATGCGCATGTCGAGCGGCCCGTCGAAGCGGGTGCTGAAGCCGCGCTCAGCGGTGTCGAACTGGTGCGACGACACGCCCAAATCGGCCAGCAGACCATCCACCGGCAGGGCGTCGCGCTGGGTTAGCTCGGCGGTGAGGTGCCGAAAATTAGCCCGGATGAAAGTAAACTGCGGCCGGGCCAGTTCGGCGGCCTGGCGCTCGGCGGCTTCGTCCTGGTCAAAGCTATAGAGGTGGCCTTCAGTCAGTTTATCCAAAATACGGGCCGAGTGGCCGCCCCCGCCGAAGGTGACATCGACGTAGCGGCCCCCGGGCACGAGGTCGAGGCCGGCGAGGCACTCGGCCAGCAGCACGGGGCGGTGGTAGGCGGTATCGTTGGGGCGGGTGCTCATGCGGCCAGGCCGGGCAGAGCCGGCGTTTCGGGGGTGGCCGACAAGAACTTCTGGGCTAGTTTGGAGAAGGCTTGTTGGTCTTTGATTAAATACTCGTCGTAGCGGGTGGGGTCCCACACTTCGCAGCGGTTGCCGAGGCCCACAATGACGGCGTCTTTTTCGAGGCCGGCGTAGCGGCGCATAGAGCCCGGCAGGCCAAAGCGCCCGCTGCCGTCTAGTTCGACCTCCGTCATGCCCCGGAAGAAATTGCGCTGAAACTGCCGGTATTCCTCGTTGAACTCATCTAGGGCCATCACCTTAGCGTGAATCAACTCCCAGGCCGAGCGCGGGTACAGCACCAGGCAGGGCTCGAATCCGCGCACCAGCACGAGCTGGTTGGCGTAGGCATCGGGCAGGCTGGCCTTCACCTTGGCAGGCAGCACCAGCCGCCCCTTCGGGTCGAGCTTGCAGTCGTATTCGCCGGACAGGAGCTGGTGCATGAGAGAAAAGGCAGAGCCGGCCACAATCCAGGCTAGGATAACAAAAGTACGAGTGGTTTCAAAAAACTCGCCACTTTCCCCCACTTTCTCCCACACCCCTAAAAGGGCTTCTACTAGCTGGAATCAAGGTTTTTTACATTTTTGAAACAATGTTGCGCGGGGTAAAACGGCTGCATCAGAGCCATTTCGGACAAAAACTGGGCTGCGCCGCGCACGGGCCAGGCCGCTATTTTTAGCGAAACAACGTTGCATAAATGCGCTACCCGCCGCTGGCCCTTCCTCCGGCCGCTACGCAACTCAGTGCCTCGCCTAGCAGGCGCTCCTCACACCTTGCCCAACGCCGCAAGAAAACTGCGCTCGCGTTACTTTTAACGGTCAGCTTCCTTAAACCGGCCTTTTGCAGGCGGTAGCGGCGGTAAGGCAGCCTCAGGCAGACCCGGTCTGTCTTTTTTCCATTAATTTTCGTTGTAATCTTTTTCCTCCCCACGGTGCCCGTTCCCCCCGCTGCTTTTTCAGAACCAGATTGCCTTCGCCGCCTGAAACAGGCCGACGAGCGGGCATTTGACGCGCTGTTTCGGCACTACAGCGCGCTGGTGTACCGGTTTGCCTACAGCTACCTCAAGTCGCGCCCGGCAGCCGAAGAGATTGTGCAGGAGTGCTTTATCAAGATATGGGAGAAGCGCGAGCAGTTGCGCGACGATGTGCCGCTGAAGGGCTACCTCTTTACCACAGCCCACCACGCGGTGCTGAATGAGCTGCGGCGCGACCAGCACCACCTGCGCCTGCACGGCCAGGTGGCGGCGGCCGGCCCGGTCAGCGTGGCCAACGAGGCCGAGTACCAGGAAATGGAAGCCCTGTACCTGGCGGCCCTGGAGCGCCTGCCCCCCAAGCAGCGCGAGGTGTTTATGCTGAGCCGGCAGCAGGGGCTCTCCTACCCCGAGATTGCCGAGCGGCAGGGCGTATCGGTGAAGACAGTGGAGGCGCACATTATGCAGGCGCTCAAGACAATGCGCAAGTATTTTCACTTGCACGGCGGGGGCATTCTGGGCCTGCTGCTGAGCCTGGCAATGGGCCGGCACTAATTTTTGGGCCCCGCCTGAGTAGGCTTGTGGTGGGCGGCGGGTCAGGTAATTTGGCCGCCGGAGTGGCGGTGCTTTCCTTCTTTTTATGCTTTCTCTTCCTTCTCTGGGCCTGGCATTGGCCGGGCTGCTGGCCGCTGCCGGCCTGAGCACTGCCCCACTGCCGCGCCCGCTGGTGAGTCCTCTGCGCGCTGCGCCCCACACGGCCGCCGGGGTAGCCGATACTTTGCCCGAGCCCCTCAAAATCGTGTTTTTTGGCTCCTCCGTACCTTTTGGGCAGGGCGCGGCCGGCAAGTATGGCTACGTGGCGCGCTATGCCGCGCTGCTGGGCCAGCGCGCCGCCGCCGGCCAGGGAGCGCCATGGAAGGTGGCCAATATCTCGGTGCCGGGCGACAACACGAGTAAGGTAGCGGCCCGCTGGCAGCGCGACCTGCGGCCGCAGCAGGGCCGCTACGTGGTGCTGGCGCTGTCGCTGGGCAATGAGGGCCTGCACGGTGGCGGGCAGCCCGTTTTTGAGCAGTACAAAACCAACCTGGCGCAGCTGGTGCAGCGGGCGCGGGCGCAGGGCCTGGTGCCGGTGCTCACCAACTGCTACACCCGCAACGACTACACGGCCGAAGACTACGCTTTCATCAAGCAAATGAACCTGCTGCTGCACGCCTGGGCCGTGCCCAGCGTAAACCTGCTGGGGGCCGTGGACGACGGCGCCGGGCACTGGGCCCCCGGCTACTGGGACGATACGCTGCACCCCAACGACGCGGGCCACGCCGAGCTGGCCCACGCCCTGGTGCCTTCGCTATTTGACGCGCTACGGGCGGGCAAGGGTACGCCGCGCAAAGTGGCGACCTCCTACGTGCGGCTGGGCCCCGGCCGGCGCGGCGCCCCCACGAGCCTGGCGCTGCAACCCGAGGCTTTGCTGCACCCCTTCACGCAGGTCATCAGCTTTCGGGCGGCGGGGCCGGGGCAGCTACTGACCCTGCAAGACAGCACGGCCACGGGCAGCCTGCGTATTGAGCCGGGCGGCGCGCTCAGCTATACCTCGGCCAAGGGCGGCCGGCTGGCCAGCCAGCGGCGGGTAGCCGATGGCCGCTGGCACCAGCTCGTGCTCACGCACTACTACGCCGGGGGCCGCACCGTGCTTTACCTCGATGGGGCCGAAGTGGGCCGCCTGGCCGAGAAACTGCTGACTAGGCGCCTGCGCCTGGGCGGCAGCCAGGCCCCGGTGGGCGGGCGGTATCGCAATTGGCTTTTTTATCGCGCTGGCATGAATGCCGACGAGGTGCGCGCCCTGGCGGCCGACTCGCTGCTCCAATCCAGCCTGGAGCTGTACGCCCCGCTCGATGGCCGCAGCGTGGCCGCTACCGACTCGCTTACCAACCTGGCCCAGAGCACCAACTGGCTGCTGCGCCTGGCGGGCCCCAGCGGCAGCGGGCAGCCGGCCAGCCGCCGAAAAGCGCGCCGGGGCGCCGGCCGCTAATTTTTTTTTAGCGCCTGACTAAGGGGGACGGGGCCGTGCCGGTGTAGTACTGCAAACGATTCGGGCCCGCGGCCCGGGTTGTTGGCTGTGCGGCTGGCTTTATCGACCGCACTCGCCGTTCGCTCCCTATGGCTGTCCTCATTACCCAAGAACTCGTTGCCGCCTACGCGGCCGGCACGGCCACCCCGGCCGAGGCCACTGCCGTGCGCGCCTGGCTGGCCGAGCCCGCCAACCAGCCGCTGGCCCAGCCCTGGATGCAGCAGCACTGGGAAGCGCTGGCTGCCGCCCCCAGCGCCGAGGCCACCGACGAGCCCGACTTTGAGGCCCTGCTGCGCCGCACGCACCTGTACCTGGTGCCGGCCGCGCCGCGCCCCCAGCCGGCCCCGGCGTGGCGGCGCTGGGCGGCGGCGGCGGCGCTGGCTGCCACCACGGCGGCCGGCGGCTGGGTGTTCTACAGCACCCACCGCGCCCCGGCCCCGCTGGCCGTGGCCACGCCCTACGGCCAAACGCGCACCCTGACCCTGCCCGACGGCTCGCGGGTGACGCTCAATGGCCACTCGACCCTGCGCTACGCCGCTGCCTGGCAGCCCGACCAGCCCCGCGAGGTGTGGCTCGATGGCGAAGGCTTTTTTGCGGTGCAGCACCAGCCCAACAACCAGCGCTTCTTGGTGCACACCACGGCCGGCCTGCAAGTGGAAGTGCTGGGCACCCAATTTGTGGTGGCCCGGCGGCGCGACCAGACGCGCGTGGTGCTGCTCTCGGGCAAGGTGCGGGTGGAGTTTGACGACCACCAGCAGCCCGACGTGCTGCTGCGCCCTGGCGAGCTAGTCGAAACCCACGACGACCAGCCGGCCCTCGTGACGCACAAAAAGGTGCATACCGCCCCCTACTCCGCCTGGAAGGACGGCGAGTTGGTGCTCGACGAAACGACCATTGCCGAGCTGGCTACCCGCCTGCAAGACACCTACGGCCTCGAAGTAGTGGTGGCCACCCCCGAGCTGAACCGCCGCCGCGTGACCGGCACCGTGCCCGTGGGCGAACTGCCCACCCTGCTGCAAGCCCTGGAAGAAACTTTCCACCTGCGCGCCACCCGCCAGGGCAACCGCCTCACCCTGGCCGAATAACCTAGTTTTTTTTTCTTTTTCCCCACCCGTTTATGTTACCACTTCTTACCCCCGTGGGCAAAACCTACCGCCGGCCGGCTTGCGTGGCCGCTGGCGTTCTCCTGCTGCACGCCCTGGCTACGCCGGCCTCGGCCCAGCTGCTGGCGGCCAACATGCCCGTGCAAATGACGCCGGCCCCGGTGGCTTCGGTTTCGCTCAAAACCCTGCTCAAGCAGTGGGAAAATGAGTACCACGCCACTATTTTCTACGAAAGCACGGTGGTGGACAACAAGCGCGTGGCCGTGCCCACCGAGCCGGCCGCCTCGCTGGCCGAGCGCCTGGCGGCGGTGCTACCAGCCGCCAATTTACAGTTTAAAGAGCTGCGCGCCAATTACTTCGTGGTAACGAGCCGCCTGGCGTCGGGCGAAACGGTCCAGGTGGCCCCGCAAAACGTGCCCGTATCGGGCCGCGTAACCGACGCCAAGGGTGAAGGCCTGCCCGGCGTCACGGTGCTCGTGAAGGGCACCACCACCGGCACCTCGACCGGGCCCGACGGCAGCTTCTCGCTGAGCGCGCCCGAAAACAGCACCTTGGTATTCAGCTCGATTGGCTACAAAAACCAGGAGCTGCCCGTGACGGGTGCTACCAGCACCATTGCCATTCGGATGAGCGACGACCAGCAGAGCCTCAATGAGGTAGTGGTAGTGGGCTACGGCACCCAGAGCCGGCAGGACCTCTCGACTTCAGTGGCCTCGGTGGGGGCGGCCGCGCTGGCGCGGCAGCCGGTGGCGGGCTTCGACCAGGCCTTGCAGGGCCAGGCGCCCGGCGTGCAGGTGACCACGCCTTCGGGCGCGCCCGGCGGGGGCATCAACGTGCGCATACGCGGCTCGGCTACGCTCAGCCTCAACGGCTCGCCGCTGTACGTAGTAGACGGGGTGCCGATTCTGCCCGACTACCAGCAGGAAGTCACCACCAACAACCAGCGCATCAACCCGCTGAACACCATCAACCCCAACGACATCGAGAGCATCGATGTGCTGAAAGACGGTGCGGCGGCGGCCATCTACGGCGTGCGGGCCGCCAACGGCGTGGTCGTCATCACCACCAAGCGCGGCAAAGTAGGCCAGGCTCAGGTGGGCCTGGCGGTATACTTCGGGCGCCAGTACTTGCGCAAGAAGCTCGATGTGCTGAATGCCAGCCAGTTTGCCACCGAGTACAACCAGATTCTGGCGGGTGGGGGCCTGGCCCCGGCTTTCGCCGACCCCAGCAACCCCGTTAACCCCGACGCCACCGCGCCCGGCCCCTACAACACCGACTGGCAGGATGCGATATACCGCCCGGCCAACATCCAGAGCTACCAGCTGAACGTGAGCGGCGGCACCGAGAAGACGCGCTACTACGTGTCGGGCGGCTACTTCAACCAGCAGGGTATCAACATCAACTCGGGCTACGACCGCTACAACTTCAAGGTCAACCTGACCCAGGAGCTGAGCAAGCGCTTCCGGCTGGGCACCAACCTCAACATGAGCCGCTCGAACACCAACAGCTCGGTGCGCTCGGAAGCGGCCGGGGCCAATGGTGGCACGGTGCTGGGTGCGCTCTCGCAGATTCCGACCATCCCGGTGTACAAGCCGAGCGGCATCTACGGCACCAACCCCTTCAACCAGTCGGATAACCCGGTGGGTAACCTCCAGGAAACCCGGAATGTGGCCGTGGTGTACCAGACGGTGGGCAACGTCTTCGGCGAGTTTGATATTCTGCCCAATCTGCGGGCGCGCACCAACCTGGGCATCGACCTGCGCAACCAGGGCGAGAATTACTTCCAGAGCACCAACTACCCGGGCACCAGCAACTCGGACCCGGCCACCAAGGGCCGGGCGCAGGCCGCGTCCAACACCCAGGTTATCTGGCTGAACGAGAACACGATTACCTGGAACCCCACCATCAGCGACAAGCACCACCTGACGCTGCTCGGGGGCGAGTCGATGCAGGAGTCGTTTCGCAATACGCTCGGGGCTACTACGCAGGGCTTCAGCTCCAACATTGTGCCCAACTTGGATGCCGCCGCCGCTGCCGTGGGGGTGCCCTACAGCTACGCCGACTCGTGGTCGCTGCTCAGCTACTTTGGCCGCGCCAACTACGACTATGACGGCAAGTACCTGCTGCAAGCCAGCATCCGGGCCGACGGCACGAGCCGCTTCACCAACAAGTACCGCTTTGGCTACTTCCCGGCCGTGAGCGCCGCCTGGCGCGTGTCGAAGGAAGACTTCTTCCCGCAGAACGGCGCCGTGAGCGACCTGAAGCTGCGCGCCAGCTTCGGCGCCAACGGCAACCAGGAGATTTATACCTACCAGCGGTTTGCGCAGTACGGGCTGGGCTCCAACTACCAGAGCACCGGCTCGGCCATTAGCGGGGGCACTACCCAAACGACCATCGGCAACAACGACCTGCACTGGGAAACCACCTACCAGTACAACGCGGGCATCGATATCGGGATGTTTAACAACCGCCTGACGCTGAACGTAGACCTGTACAACAAGCAGACCCACGACCTGCTGCTGAGCGTGCCGATTCCGCAGAGCACGGGCGCGCAAACCCTGTCGGTGCTCCAAAACCTGGGCAGCATCCAGAACCGGGGCCTGGAGATTGGCCTGACCACGACCAACGTGGAGGCCAGCAACGGCGGCTTTGGCTGGACGACCAGCCTGAACGTGAGCGGCAACCGCAACCTTATTAAGGACCTGGGCCAGCAGGCCAATGACAAGGGCGTGGTGGCGCCTCGCACCATCATCGACACCGGTACCAACGTCAATATCTCGCAGGCGGGCCACCCACTGGGCTCGTTCTACGGCTACGTCTCGGAGGGCATTGTGCAGACTGACGCCGAGGGCCAGGGCCTGGCCACCCAAAACGGCGCCCGGCCCAAAGCCGGCGATATCAAGTTCAAGGACCTGAACGGCGATGGCGTCATCAACGGCTCGGACCAGACCATTATCGGCAACCCGAACCCCAAGGCATTTGCGGGCGTGACCAACAACTTCTCGTATAAAGGCTTGGAGCTGAGCGTATTCTTCCAGGGCCAGTTTGGCAACGAGATATACAACCAGACCCGCGCGATTCTGGAGTCGCAGTCGGACCCGAACAACCAGACCACGCGGGTACTCAACCACTGGACGCCCACCAACACGAACACCGACATTCCGCGCCCCGTGCGCTTCGACCCGGCCGGCAACAACCGCTTCTCGAACCGCTGGCTGGAAGATGGCTCGTACGTGCGCCTCAAAAACGTGACGCTGGCCTACACCATTCCGGCCGCCATCAGCAAGCACGCCGCCCTCCAGAACCTGCGCGTGTACGCCACGGGCCAGAACCTGATTACCTGGACGCACTACCTGGGCTATGACCCGGAGGTGAGCGCCAACCCATTTTCGACTACTGCTCCCGGCATTGACTATGGCGTGTACCCGCAATCGCGCACGTACACGGTGGGCCTCAACGCTACTTTTTAAGCCTCAGCCAGCCTAGAATTCCCATGAACAAGTATATTATTCCGGCGCTCGGCGCGCTGTCGCTCCTGGCGAGCTGCTCCTCCTTCCTCGATAAGCAGCCGCTCGATACCATCACGCCCAACAACTTCTTCCAGAACGCCAACGATGCCGAGGCCAGCCTCACGGCCGTGTACGACGGCTTGCAGCAGAATGGCACCTACGGCCAGGACCTGATGATAATGGGCGAGATGCCCTCCGACAACTGCACCTCGACCAATGGCGACGTAAACGCCATGGAAAAGATTATCTGGAACTCGACCACCAGCCAGGTAAACAACGTGTACCGCTCTAACTACCTGGGCATTAACCGGGCCAACGTGGTGCTGAAATACGTGCCCGGCGTAACCATGGACACGACCCGCCGCAGCCAGATTGTGGGCGAGGCCAAGTTCTTGCGGGCGCTCTACTACTTCAACCTGGCCCGCGCCTACGGTGGGGTGCCGTTGCGTCTGGCGCCCAGCGAGAGCGGCGCCGCCGGCGACGTCAACACGGCCCGCTCGACCCAGGACCAGGTGCTTGACCAGGTAGTAACCGACTTGCAGCAGGCCATTGCCCAGATGGCCAACAGCCAGGCCAACCGCGCCAGCAAGAACTCGGCCCGCGCCCTGCTGGCCCGCGTGCAGCTCACGCGTCGCAACTGGACCGCCGCGCTGGCCGCCGCCAACTCGATAACCAGCGCCTCGCTGGCACCCACGTTCAACGGCCTGTTTCCGGCCGAGAACCAGGCGCAGGGCACCGAGTCGCTGTTTGAGGTGGAGTTTGCCGGCAACGCCGACAGCGGCAACCTCTACCCCGACGAGATACTGCCTTCGCCGCTCGCTACGTACTCGTACCCGAAGTTTAACATCCCCACCAGCGAGCTGATTGCCTTCGCGGACACCAGCGGCGCCAACGGTGACCGGCGCTGGACCAACAACGGGATAGTAAGCTCCAGCAGCGGTGCCCGCGTGGGCAGCAGCTACGTGAGCATAATTATCGGCTCGGGCGCCAACAACAACGACCAGGGTCCTTTTGCCTACAAGTGGCGCAGCATCGGCAACGGCTTCAACTCGACGGACAATACTTATGTGCTGCGCTACGCCGAAGTGCTGCTCACCGCCGCCGAGGCCAGCAACGAGCTGAGCGGCCCCAGCACAGCGCTCGCCCCGCTCAACCAAGTGCGGCAGCGCGCCGGTCTGGCGGCCCTCACGACGGCCTCGCCCCAGGCAGCCAGCAAGGCGACTTTGCGCAGCGAGATTGACCGCCAGCGCCGCCTGGAGCTGGCCTTTGAAGGCGAGCGCTGGTGGGACCTGGTGCGCTATGCCCGCCACACCCTGGCCGATGGTACCGCCACCCACCCCGTAACGGCCCTCAACATCATCCAGCAAATGACCGGCGCGCCTACCCAGACGTACCTGCTATTCCCCATTCCGCAGGCAGAGCTGAATACCAACCCGTTGGTTACGCAAAACCCTGGCTATTAAGCCTTAGCCGGTGGGCCAAGGTGCTGTAGCCAGCTGGCAACCAGTACTCTGGCCCACTGCCTGGCATTCGTGGCCAGCCCGGCTGTTGCCGTTTCGGGGTGGGGGTGGGAAAAGTGAAATAGTCTGGCTTTCCACCTCGGAACGGCACTTAGCCGCGCGGCGCCCGCTCTGGCAGCGGCCCCGCTCACCCTTTTCCGAATACCCGTTTTATTCGGCTCCTTAGTTCCTTTTCCTTTGAAAACCACCCCTATACCCGTCCGCTTCCTAAGCTGGGGCCTGGCAGCCTGCTCGGCCTTTATGCTGCTGCCCGCCCACGCCCAGCGGCCGGCGGCCGGCGGCGTCACGGCCTGGCTCACCACGCCCGACCAGGCGCTGCTGCTGCGCCAGCAGCCGGGCCGCCTGGCTTTCGGCAAGGCCGCCGCCACGGGCGCGGTCATTGACATCGACGACCGCCAGCGCTTCCAGACGATGGATGGCTTTGGCTACTGCCTCACCGGGGGCAGCGCCGAGCTGCTGCACGCGCTGAGCGCCCCGGCGCGGGCCAAGCTGCTGCGCGAGCTGTTTGGCACCGGCCCCACCGACATCGGGGTGAGCTACCTGCGCATCAGCATCGGGGCCTCGGACCTCGACGCCACGGTGTTTAGCTACGACGACCGGCCGGCCGGCGAAACCGACCCCACGCTGGCGCACTTCAGCCTGGCCCCCGATGAAAAGCACCTCATCCCGGTGCTGAAGGAGATTTTGGCCATCAACCCGGCCATCAAGCTGCTGGGCTCGCCCTGGAGCCCGCCCACCTGGATGAAAACCAACGACGCGAGCAAGGGCGGCTCGCTCAAGCCGGATTACTACGGAGCTTATGCCCAGTACTTTGTAAAATACCTGCAAGGAATGCGGGCGGCGGGCATCACCCTCGATGCCGTGACGCCCCAGAACGAGCCGCTGCACCCCGGCAACAACCCCAGCCTGCTACTGCTGGCCGAGCAGGAAGCCGAGTTTATCGGCCGGCACCTGGGGCCGGCCTTGCAGGCGGCGGGCCTCAAAACCAAGATTATTTGCTACGACCACAACGCCGACAAGCCCGAATACCCGCTCACGGTACTGGGCAATGCGGTGGCCAACCCCTACGTCGATGGCTCGGCGTTTCACCTTTACGCCGGCCCCATCGAGGCGCTGAGCCAGGTGCACGACGCCTTTCCGGCTAAAAACGTGTACTTTACGGAGCAATGGGTGGGGTCGAAAACCGACTTTGCCGGCAACCTGGGCTGGCACGCTAAAACGCTCTTTATCGGGGCGCCGCGCAACTGGGCGCGCACCGTGCTGGAGTGGAACCTGGCCGCCGACCCGCAGCAAAACCCGCATACGCCCGGCGGCTGCACCGAGTGCCTGGGCGCCATTACGGTGGCCCCCGGCGGCCAGGTCACGCGCAACGTGGCTTACTACACGGTGGCGCACGCCAGCAAGTTTGTGCGGCCCGGCGCGGTGCGCATCGGCTCTACGAGCGCCGGGGTGCTGCCCAACGTGGCCTACCGCACGCCCACCGGCGGCCACGTGCTGCTGGTGCAAAACGACCAGCCCACTGCCCAAACCTTCAGCCTGCGCTACCAAAGCCAGAGCCTGCCCCTGACGCTGCCCGCCGGCGCGGTGGCTACCTACGTGTGGTAGCCCCCTCAACTAGCTGACTACTACCCAGTTTTTTCGTTTCCCACTTTCTCTTTTTTCATTTTCCCACTTTTTCCCTCTTTTCATTTTCCCACTCATGAAAAAATTCTCTACCCTCGCCACGGTGGCCGCGCTCACGGCCGCCGCGTTTAGCGCCCAAGCGCAGATTACGGTTGATGGCACGCTGTCGGCGGCCGAAATGGGTACCGGCGCTGGCAAGTACCAGCTCGTGGGCACCTACACCGGCGCCCACTCGGTAGCCGACCGCGGCCTGAAGGCGCTGTACATGGGCACGTCGGCCACCATGCTCAACATCATGGTGGTGGCTTCGCCGGAAATTGCGGGCTACAACTCGCTGGTGCTCTACCTCGATGCGCCCAACAAGGCGGGCATCGCGGCCGGCACCCGCCTGCCGGGCAGCAACAGCACCGACTCGCCCCTGCGCACCCGCCCCACCCTGGACATGGCCACCGACTACGGCTTTCGCATCACGACCTCGCCGCTTACCGATGCCAACGGCGGCGCCATGTACCTGAGCCGCGTAGACTACACGGCGGCCGCCGGCGCCAACGGCTACTCGGAAATCGGGATGGGCACCAACCCCAAAAACGGCACCCTGACCTCGGACTCCAACGACCCGGCGATGGCCCAGACGGCCTTCCGCAGCAGCACCACGGGCAGCGTAGCCGCCAACACCAGCACGGGCTGGGAGTTTCAGATTCCGCTGGCGTCCCTGGGCGGTGCGGCTACGGGCAGCCTGTTCAACGTGATGGTGGGCTACGTGGCCGACGACACCAGCTACAACTCCGACGTGCTGCCCCAGATTGCGGGCCAAACGGCTTCGCTGGGCATGAGCCCCAACTTTACCCTCATCGCCGGCAAGCAGTTCTACACCTACCAGGTGGGCACGGGCGTGCTCGCCAGCCGCGCCGCCAGCGCGGCCCAGGCCCTGGCCGTGTACCCCAACCCGGTGGCCGCCGATAGCCGCGTGCGCTACACCGTGGCCGACCAGGCCCAGCCGGTAACCATCACGGCGTACAACGCCCTGGGCCAGCCCGCCCTTACGCTGCTCAACGCGGCTACCCAGCCCACCGGCGAGCACAGCCTAGCGCTGGCGCCGCTTCAGCAGCTGGCCGCCGGGGTGTACCTGTTGCAGGTGCGCACGGGCAGCCAGCTCACCAGCCAGCGCGTGGTGGTGCAATAGTTTTTCGTTGACTATGGCCAGCCGGCGCCTGGGGTGCCGGCTGGCTTTTTTGCTTTTGTGGGCGGCGTTGCCGCTACTGTCTTTATCCATTTTTCCCAGCTTATGTCTACTCCCACCCTTTCCCGCTGGCTGAAGCCCGCGCCCGCCCTGGCCCTGCTCGTGGTGCTGGCCGCTGGCTGCAAAAAAGACGATGGCGGCGGCGGCTCTACCCCCACGCCCCCCCCCACCCCGCCGACCACGCCTACTACGGCCTCGCAGATGGCCGTGTGGCTGACTACGCCCGATAAGTCGGCGCTCTTCTACCGCCAGAAGCTGAACCTGCAATTTTCGGCTACCATCAACACCGACCCGACCATCGTGGTCGATTCGACCCAGACCTACCAGACGATGGATGGCTTTGGCTACTGCCTCACCGGGGGCAGCGCTCAGGTAATGAAGCAGATGAGTGCGCCGGCCCGCGCCGCGCTCATCAAGGAGCTGTTTGCCACCGACAGCACGTCCTTGGGCGTGAGCTACCTGCGCGTGAGCATCGGCGCCTCGGACCTCGATGCCTCGGTGTTCAGCTACGACGACGGGCCCGCCGACCCCACCCTGGCCAATTTCAGCCTGGCCCCCGACCAGGTGGCCCTCATTCCGGTGCTAAAAGAGATTTTGGCAGTGAACCCGGCCATCAAAATCCTGGGCTCGCCTTGGAGCCCGCCCGCCTGGATGAAAACCAATAACAACCCGGTGGGTGGCTCGCTCCGGCCCGAGTATTACGATGCCTACGGCCGCTACTTCGTCAAGTACATCCAGGGTATGCAGGCACAGGGCATCACGATTGACGCCGTGACGCTGCAAAACGAGCCGCTCAACCCTAATAACAACCCCAGCCTGCTGATGCAGGCCAGCGAGCAAATCAACTTTATCAAAAATAACGTGGGACCCGCGTTTAAGGCGGCGGGCCTCGCGACCAAGATTATCGCCTACGACCACAATACCGACCGCACCGACTATCCGCTGAGCGTGCTCGGCGATGCCGGGGCCAACCCCTACGTCGATGGCTCGGCCTTTCACTTTTACAGCCCCAACGTGCCCATCACGGTGCTGAGCCAGGTGCACGACGCCTTCCCGACCAAGAACGTGTACTTCACGGAGCTGTGGACGCAGGCGCCCGGCAACTTTGCCAGCGATCTGGGCTACCACGTGCAGAACCTCGAAATAGGGGCCGTGCGCAACTGGAGCCGCAACGTGATAGAGTGGAACCTGGCCAGCGACCAGTACTACGGCCCGCACACGCCGGGCGGCTGCACCCAGTGCCTGGCGCCATCACCATCAACGGCGACGCCGTGACGCGCAACCCCGCCTACTACACCGTGGCCCACAGCAGCAAGTTTGTGCGGCCCGGCTCGGTGCGCATTGCCAGCAACGTGGTGAGCAACCTGCAAAACGTGGCCTACAAAACGCCCGCTGGCAAGCGCGTGCTCGTGGTGCTGAACACCGGCAGCACGCTCCAAAGCTTTAACATTCAGTACAAAGGCAAAGCCGTGAACACCTCGCTCTACGGCGGGGCCGTTGCTACCTACATTTGGTAGGCGCCCCGGCGCGCTTGCCTTTTCCCACCCGCTTTCTTTTTGATGACTACTAAGCTTTTGCCGGCCGCGCTGCTGGCTTCGGCGCTCGGCCTCGGCCCGGCCGCCGCCCAAACTACCGCCTACTCGGCCGCCGGCAAAACGGTGCAGGTCTTTACCACCGCCCAGGGCACCAGCCAGCGGCTGGCTCCCGGCACGGCGCTCCGCTTTGCGCCGGCCGCCCAGCCGGTCGAAACGCAGGTGTGCGTGTTTGTGGACCCCAGCCACCAGTTTCAGACGCTGCTCGGCATCGGCGGGGCGCTCACCGATGCCTCGGCCGAGGTATTTGCCAAGCTGCCCAAGGCCCAGCAGCAGGAGCTGCTGCAAGCCTACTACAGCCCCAGCCAGGGCATCGGCTACTCGCTGGCGCGCACCAACATTGCGAGCTGCGACTTTTCGAGCGGCAGCTACACCTACGTGGATGACAATGACGCGAGCCTCAAGTCATTCAGCGTCAAGCACGACGAGCAGTACAAGATTCCACTCATCAAGCAGGCCACGGCGGCGGCGGGCGGCAAGCTGCCGCTCTTTGTGAGCCCCTGGAGCCCGCCGGCCTGGATGAAAACCAACCACAGCCTGCTGAAGGGCGGCAAGCTGCTGCCCGAGTTTCGCCAGCCCTGGGCCAACCACTACGTGAAGTTTATTCAGGCCTACGAGAAGATGGGGATGCCCATCTGGGGCCTGTCGGTGCAGAACGAGCCGATGGCTACCCAAACCTGGGAGTCGTGCCTGTACACGGCCGAAGAAGAGCGTGATTTCATTAAGGAATACCTCGGGCCGACCCTGGCCAAGGCTGGGCTGGGTGGCAAAAAGCTCATTGCCTGGGACCACAACCGCGACCTGCTGTACCAGCGCGCCAGCACCGTGCTCGACGACCCCGGCGCCGCCAAGTACGTGTGGGGCATCGGCTACCACTGGTACGAAACCTGGACTACCAGCGGTCCGCTCTTCGACAACGAGCGCCGGGTGAAAGAGGCGTTCCCGAATACGAATTTGATGTTTACGGAGGGCTGCGTCGAGAATTTCAAGTTTGACCAGGTGAACGACTGGAAGCTGGGCGAGCGCTACGGCAACTCGATGATAAACGACTTCAACGCCGGCACCGTGGGGTGGACCGATTGGAACATCCTACTTGACGAAACCGGCGGCCCCAACCACGTGGGCAACTTCTGCTTCGCGCCCGTCATCGCCGATACCAAGGCCGGCAAGCTCATCTACACCAACGCCTACTACTACATCGGGCACTTCTCGAAGTTTATCCGGCCCGGCGCCCGGCGCATTGCCACCACCACCAACCGCGACTGGCTGCAAGCCACCTCCTTCCGCAACGCCGACGGCAAAGTAGCCGTGGTGGTGATGAACAGCGGCGACAAGCCCCAGGAGTTTCAACTCTGGATAAAGGGCCAGGCCGCCAGCACCACCGCCGCCCCCCACTCGATGGCGACTTACGTCATCAACTAGCCAGCAAATAGTAAAACAGCACGTCATGCTGAGCTTGCCGAAGCATCTCTACCGCGCCGTTAGGGTCACTAATCCAACGGTGCGGTAGAGATGCTTCGGCAAGCTCAGCATGGCGTGCTGTTTTATAGCTGTTTAAAATTCTGCCTCTTCCAACACGCCCTTTTCCTACCCCGCGCACATGCGTTTTCGCTCGCTGTTCTCCCTTGCCCTGCTGGCCAGCCTACCCAACTTAGCTCTCGCCCAAACCACCGGTAGCCCCCTGCTCCGCGCCGAAGGCTCGAAAATCGTGGATGCCCAGCGCCGCGAGGTGCTGCTGCAAGGCATGAACCTCGGTGGCTGGCTCTTGCAGGAAGGCTACATGATGAAGCCCGGCTACGGCGGCACCCAGGGCTCGGTGAAAAAGGTGCTGTACGGTGCCGGGTTGAGCGACGCACAGGTGGAGCAGTTCTACCAGCAGCACCGCGACAATTTCATCACGAAAGCTGACATTGACTTCATTGCCCAGCAAGGCTTTAACTGCATCCGGCTGCCGCTGCACTACGACCTGTTTCTGACCCCCGGCCAGCGCGCCGTGCGCAACGGCGTCATCCGCGGCACGGTGCCCTACGCTGACTACGTGGCCAAGCTCAAGGAATGGCAGCAAAAAGGCGAGTTGTTCAAAGAACCCGCCAAGCTCGAAGCTATCCGCCTGATTGACAAAACCCTGGCTTGGTGCGCAGCTAATAAGCTCTACGTGGTGCTTGACCTGCACGCCGCGCCCGGCGCGCAAGGCACCGACACCAACATTGCCGACGCCTTGCAACCCAATGACTTCTGGCAGGAGCCGCTGTACCAGGCAATGACCAACAGCCTGTGGGCGACCCTGGCAAGGCGCTACAAAAACGACGGCCGCATTGCCATGTATGACCTTATCAATGAGCCGAATAACGTGCCCGGCGGCAACCCGCCCATCCAGGCCATGTTCGAGAAGCTTATCAACACGGTGCGCGCCGAGGGCGACCAGCACCTGCTGCTGCTCGAAGGCAACGGCTTCGGCAACAACTACAACGGCATCGAGAAAAAGACCTTTACGCACTCCGAGAACTTAGTTTATAACTCGCACCGCTACAGCATCTTGCCGAAGTACCCGCTCAGCAACGCCGTGGATGCCAGCAACCCCGACGCCAACCAGCTCGGCACCATCGCCAACCTCGTAAAATTTCGCGAAGCCCAGCAGGTGCCGGTGTGGGTGGGCGAAACTGGCGAAAACTCGGCCCAGTGGATGGGCGAGGCCGCCCACAACCTCAACCGCGTGGGCATCGGCTGGTGCAGCTGGACCTATAAGCGCTTCAGCGACAAGCCGATTGCCGCGCTGCTGCGCATCAAGCCACCTTACCTGGTGGATGTAAAATCGGCCGCTGACCTGCCGGTGGTGCTGGAGAATAGCAAGTTCAAGAACTGCCTGCCGAACCCCGAGGTAATTAACGCGCTGAAGGCGGAATTAAAGAAGTAACGGCGCATGAGAACGCTACTATGGCTGCTTTGGCTGGCCCTCGTGCCCACTGGCTGGCTAGCTGCCCAGCCGGCCCCGCCCGCCGGCCGGGTGGTCGTTACCTACCTCGATTCCAAGCTCTTGCACGGCAACCCCGGCGGCGAGAACCCGCGCCGCCGCGTGAGCGTGTACCTGCCCGCCGGCTACGAGGCCAACCCTAGCCAGCGCTACCCGGTGCTGTACTACCTGCACGGCTTTACCTGGAACGACAGCCTGATTTTCAACCAGGACGGCATGCGGGCGCTGCTCGACCAGGCCATTGCGGCCGGGCAAATCCGACCGCTCCTCGTGGTGGTGCCCAACGAGCAAACGCGCTTCGGCGGCAGTTGGTACGCCAACTCGGCCACCAACGGCCCCTGGGCCGACTTCACCGCCCGCGAGCTTATCGCCTTTATCGACAAGCAGTTCCGCACCCTGGCCCGGCCCGGCAGCCGGGGGCTGGCCGGCCACTCGATGGGCGGCGGCGGCACCCTGCGGCTGGCCCTGGCCTACCCCGGCACCTGGGCCGCCGCCTACGCCCTGAGCCCCGCCTTTATCGGCCCGCACCCCACCTTTTTGCCCGGTGCGGGCGTGGGCCCGGCCCTGCGCGCCACCACTGCCGCCGAGGCGCAGCGCAGCTACCCGGTCTTTATGGCAGCCTCGCTCGCCCGGGCCTTTTCGCCCAATCCTAAGAGCCAGCCCTTTATGGCCAACTTTCCGGGCGCGCTGGGGGCCGATAGCCTGGTCCGGCGCGATGCCGTGCTGGCGCGCTGGGTGCTGGCCACGCCCACCTACACCCTGCCGATACACCCGGCCAGCCTGCGCCAGCTGCGGGCACTGGCCTTCGACTGGGGCGCGCAGGACGAGGTGAAGCACATTCCGCCTACCTGCCTCGCCTTTAGTAATTTACTGACGGTGTACGGCATCCGGCACACGGCCCAGGAGTATGAGGGCACCCACGGCAGCCGCATCATGGGGCCCACGGGGCGCATGTACCAGCAGGTGCTGCCGTTTTTCAACAAGCACCTCGATTTCTAAGCGTTGCGCAGGCCAGTGCCTGTAGGGGCGCATCTTTGCGTCTCCTCGGCTGGGCCTGAAAAACGAGGCGGCGCTACGCCGGCAACTTGGCAACGACGAGACGTGAAGACGCATCTTCATACGCATCAACCAGCTTTATTACAGACTATTAAACCCTGACTTATGCGCCTCACGCTACCGCTCCTTGGGCTGCTACTAGCTACCGCCAGCCACGCCGCGCCCAAGCCCGACCCGGCTAAAAAGCCGACGGTCATTCTCTTCGTGGGCAACAGCTTTTTTCACGGCGCCTTTCAGCCGGTGCTCACGTACAACGCGGCGGCCATCACCGACGAGAACTTTACGCCCAATCGCACTGGCCAGCGCCGGCGCCAGTACGAGCACGAGGCGGGGCCGTGGGGCGGCATTCCGGGCATTTTCAAGAAGCTGACCGATGAGGCCGGACTGCACTACGAGGTGCACCTGGAGGCCATCAGCGGGCAAACGCTGCAATTTCATTACGACAGCGTGCGGGCCGTTATCCAACAGGCGAAGTGGGATAAGGTGGTGCTGCACGACTACAGCACCGGGCCGGTGCCCGCGCGCCACGGCGGCCAGCCGGCGCGGTTTTTCACCTACGCCACCCGGCTGGAGCAGGCCGTGCACCAGGCCAACGCCCAGGCGCAGGTGTACCTCTACCAGACCTGGGCGCGCGCCGACCTCACCTACCCCGCCGGCCAGCCCTACACCGGCCAGCCCCTCGACTCCATGACCACCGACCTGCACCGCGCCTACTACCAGGCAGCGGCGCAGGATAAAAACTTTGCCGGCGTGGCCCCGGCCGGCGATGCCTGGCTGCGCGCCGTGCGCGAAGGCCTGGCCGACCCCAACCCCTACGATGCCGCCGAGCCCGGCAAAGTGGACCTCTGGGGCCGCGACCACTACCACCCCAGCCCCTACGGCGCCTACCTCAACGCCTGCGTGCTGCTGGCCGAAATCACGGGCAAAGACCCGCGCAAGCTGGGTCCCCAGGAGCAGGCTGCCGCTGCCCTCGGCATCGCGCCAGAGGTGGCCACGCAGCTGCAAAAAGTGGCCTACGAGCAGGTGAAGGCGGCCAGGAAATAGCACGCATAATCCCTCCTACTAAGAACGTCATGCTCCTCTGGCGGCCCCGCCGTGCAGCAGCTCTACCGCGCCATTTGGCTAGCGACCCTGGCGGCGTAGTTAGAGCTGCTTTACTGCGTGGCCGCCAGAGGAGCATGACGCGTTCTCTTGTCAGCGTATTTTTCAAAGGCAAAATCCTGCACCCCGCAGCCCGCTGATTTGCACGTCAGAAGCAGGCACGCGAGCCGTACCTTTGCAGGGCTATGCCGCGCCCCCTTCCCCGCCATCATCGTTTGCTGAGTGCCCTGCTGGCCCTGCTGGTGCTGGCTACGTCGGTGGGCCTCACGGCCGAGCGGCACCGCTGCCGCATCAGCGGGCGCAGCACGGTGGCCCTGAGCCTGCCGGGGCTGGCTGGCCACGACGACAGCTACGCGCCCGCCAAGCCCGGCCGCCCCTGCGGCAACCAACGGTCGGTGTCAGCCAAGCGCCGCGCCGATGGCTGCTGCGATATCAGCCACCTGCACCACAAGCTCAGCGCCCAGAGCGCCGACGCTGGTTTAGCCAAGTGGCTGCCCAGTCCGCCTCACCTGCTGCCGCCGGCACTGCTGCCCGCGCCTATGTGGGCCGGTGTAGCCGGGGCACCGCTGGCGGCCGGCGTAGCCGTGGGCACGGCCGCCAATTCCTCCCCGCCCGGCGTGGCTCGGGCGGGGCGCGTGCTGCTGGCACGGCACTGCACGCTGGTAGTGTAGCTTTTTCGGAGAAACCGCAAGTCCGGGCGAGTAAGCCTGGGCGTATGTTTTTTCGAAATCGCTAACCCTCAGACGAGATGAGCTTACCTAGCGGAATTAGTCCGCGTTTCTTATTGCTGTTTTTTGGCAGCCTGCCGCTACTGGCCCACGCCCAAAGCGGCGCCGCCGTGCGCGGGGAGGTGCGGGAAGCCGGCGGCCCCGCTGGCCCGCTGCCCGGCGCCGTGGTGCGCTGGCTGCTGCCCGGCGGTGCCACCGGCGCCAGCACGACTACCGATGGCGCGGGCGCCTTCGTGCTGCCTTTTCCGGCGCAGGCCAGGCCGCGCCTCATCGTGAGTGCCCTGGGCTACACCGCCGATACGGTAGCCGTGCCCACCGGCGCCACGCCCTATTTACGGGTGGCCCTGCGTGGCGGCGCGGCCCTCCGCGAGGTGACCGTGACGGCCAAAGCCCTGGCCTACTCAGCCAAGTCGGTGGGTAGTATGCAAACCATCAGCGCCCGCGACCTCACCAAATCGGCGTGCTGCAACCTGGCCGAGAGCTTCGAAACCAACGCCGCCGTGGAGGTGAGCACCGCCGACGCTGTAAGCGGCGCCAAGCAGATTCAGCTGCTGGGCCTCGACGGGGCGTATTCGCTGCTCACCATCGACAACCAGCCGGCCCTGCGCGGGCTCTCGGCGCCCTACCGGCTCGGCTACCTGGCGGGGCCCTGGATTGGCAGCATCGACATCATCAAGGGCACCGGCTCGGTGGTGAATGGCTACGAGGGCATCTCGGGCCAGGTGAACGTGCAGCTCAAGGAGCCCGACCTGACGGACCAACTGCTGCTAAACGCCTACGTAAACGACCTGGGCAAATTTGACCTCAACGCCGTGGCCTCGCAGCGCTTCAACAAGAAGTGGAGCAATGTGCTGCTGCTGCACACTGACTACCTCGGCAACCGCGTGGACCGCAACGGCGACGGCTTTCTGGACCTGCCGCTGGCCACCCAATTCAACGGCTACGACAAGCTCAAGTACAAGTCGGGCACCGGCATTGTGGCCGAGCTGGGCGTGGGCGCCATCCGCGAAACGCGCCAGGGCGGCCAGCTGGCCTTTCGCGAAGACGCCCCCGATGCCTACCGCGCTGCCTACGGCACCACCCAAACCACCAACCGCTACACGGCGCAGGCCCGCACCTCCTACACCTGGCCGGGCCGGCCCTTCCAGAGCCTGGGCTTGCTGGTGAATGGCACGAGCCACGACTTTACGTCGACTTACTCCTTCCTGGAGACGGCCGGGCCGCGCTTCTACGACGGGCACCAGAATACGGGGCAGGCTACGCTGCTGTTCCAGAGCGTCGTTGGCGACACGCGCCATACCTACCGCACGGGCCTGAGCTTTTTGTACGACGACTACCGCGAGCGCCTCAGCATCGGCACGCCCGAGATTGTGGGCGCCCGCCAGGACCGGGCGCGCACCGAGCGCGTGCCCGGCGCCTTCGCCGAGTACACCTACGCCAACACCCGCAACCTGACGGCCGTGCTGGGCGTGCGCACCGACTACCACAACCTCTACGGCTGGCAGCTCACGCCGCGCTTCAACCTCAAGTACGACGTGCGGCCGGCTACCTCGCTGCGGCTCTCGGCCGGGCGGGGCCTGCGGGTGCCCAACCCCATTGCCGACAATGCGGCGGTGCTGGCCAGCGCCCGGCAATTCTACATTGCCGCCAACCTGCGCCCCGAAACGGCTTGGAACCTGGGTGGCTCGCTCACGCAGTACTTCCAGGTGCTGGGCCGACCGGCCACGTTCGTGGCCGATTACTACAGCACGGTGTTTCAGAATCAGCTAGTGGCCGATATGTACACCACGCCGCAGTACATTGTCTTGGATAACCTGCCGACGGGCGCCCGCGCCTTCGCCCACAGCGCCCAGGCCGAAGTGCAGGCTGAGCCCCTTAAGGGCCTGCAAGTGAAGGCCGCCTACAAGTGGCTCGACGTGCGCAGCACCTACGCCGGCCAGCTGCTGCCCAAGCCCCTCACGCCCCAAAACCGCGCCTTCCTGAACCTGGGCTACGCCTCGGCCTTCGATAAGTGGCGCGCCGACTTCACGGTGCAGTGGTACGGCGAGCGCCCGCTGGCCCACCTGCCCGCCGATGGCGTCGGGGGCGGCCACGCCCACGGCACCGGCACCACCGGCCTCGAATACGCCCCGCGCTACGCCGCCCTCAACGCCCAGCTCACCCGCGCCTTCAAGCGCCTCGAAGTGTACGTGGGCGTCGAAAACCTCACCAACTACCGCCAGCCCGACCCCATCCAGAACGCCGCCACGCCCTTCAGCGCCGGCTTCGACGCGGCCATGGTCTGGGGCCCCGTGTACGGCCGCCTCACCTACGCCGGCCTGCGGTACCGCATCGAATAGCAGTAGCGCGAAGCTTCCGCTTCGAGCTACTGCTATTCGCAACTTATTTCCTGCTTAATTCATTTTCGTTTTTATGAAAGCTTCCGCATTTTCCCTGCTCGCACTGCTGAGCTTTGCCGGCCCCGCCGCCCAGGCCCAGACGGCCCCCGTAGCCACCGCTGGCGCTGCCAAAAAAGGCACCGAGATGGTCCAGTTCAAGACGTCGGCCGTGTGCGACATGTGCAAGGCACGCCTCGAAAAAAGCCTGGCCTACGAAAAAGGCGTGCAGGCCGCCCACCTTGACGTGCCCAGCAAAGTCCTCACCGTGACCTATAACCCGGCCAAAACCAGCGCCGAGGTGCTGCGCACCGCCGTGCAAAAGACCGGCTACGATGCCGATAACGTCACGGCCGATGCCCGCGCCTACGACCGCCTGCCCGAGTGCTGCAAAAAAACGGCCAGCACCCACTAGCCCCCGACCAGCCTTTTCGTGCCGACTTTTGCCGCTGGCCCAGTCGCCAGTGGCCACTCCGCGCAGGCCGCCCGTCCAGGCGGCCTGCGCGCTTTTTTGCTTGCTCCATGAAAAAAACCCTCCCCACCGCGCCCGCCGACAAAGACCAGCTGCACCCGCGCAACCGCCACCGGGGCCGCTACGATTTTGCGCAGCTCGTGCAAAGCAGCCCCGCCCTCGGGGCTTTCGTGCGGGCCAACGAGTTTGGTGATACGTCCATCGACTTTGCCGACCCCGCCGCCGTGAAAGCTCTTAACCAGGCCCTGCTGCGGCATTTCTACGGCGTCGATACCTGGGATATTCCGGCCGGCTACCTCTGCCCGCCCATTCCCGGCCGGGCCGATTACATACACTACCTGGCCGACTTGCTGGCCGAAAGCAACGGCGGCGTAGTGCCCACCGGCCGCAACGTGCGCGTGCTCGACGTGGGCGTGGGCGCCAACTGCATTTACCCCATCCTGGGCCACCGCGAGTACGGCTGGCGCTTTGTGGGCAGCGACACCGACGCCCTGGCCCTGCGCGCCTCGCGCCAGCTAGTGGCCGCCAACCCGGCGCTGGCCGGCGCCATCGACTGCCGCCAGCAGCCCGACCCGCAGCACATGCTGGCCGGTATCGTCAAGCCTGGCGAAGTCTTCGACGCCACCCTCTGCAACCCTCCCTTCCACACCTCGGCCAAGGAGGCCGCCGCCGCCACGCAGCGCAAGACGGATAACCTCGGCCACAGCCGGGGCCGCTCCGGCCCGCCCACGCGCAACTTCGGCGGCCAGAGCAACGAGCTGTGGTACCCCGGCGGCGAGGAAGCCTTCCTGCGCCAGCTCATTGCCGAAAGCCGCCAGCTGTCCAAGGCCAGCTACTGGTACACAGCGCTCGTATCCCAAAAAATTACCCTGCGCAGCGCCTACTACTTTCTGGAGCAAGCCGAAGCCGTGCAGGTGAAAACCATCGAAATGGCCCAGGGCCAGAAAAAAAGCCGCTTCGTAGCCTGGACCTTCCTCACCGAAGACGAGCAGGCCACCTGGCGCCAGACGCGCTGGGCCCCGGCCAAGTAGCGCTAACTAGCAGTCCACGAGTTACTGTCGTTCGTGCTCGCGGACTGCCTGCGCGCTACTTAGTGCGCCACAGCCGCCACCACGGCAGGTAGGGCTGGTCGTGGTGCTCGTAATGGTAGCCGAAAAAATAGCAGCTCACGAAGGCCCACACGTGGTGCCGTAGCTGGCTGCGCGACTTGTGCTTGTTATCGGCCTCGTGCTCGCCCCGGTGCGGCAGGTAAGTGCCGAAGAAAAACAGTTGCAGCGTAGCCAGCACGGCCGGCACCATCCAGAAGGCAATGACGTTGGCCTGCGGAAACCAGATTTTCAGCACGTTGTAAGTGGCCGCCATCAGCAGCACCTGCCACCAGGTTACGTAGTTCCAGGCGAAGCGCAACAGCCAGGGCAGGAAGCCCGAGTGGTCTTCGGGGTGAAAATCGGGGTCGGCCTGGGTGCCCACGTGGCGGTGGTGGTCGTGGTGCTTGGGCAGCTGGCGCGGAAACCAGTTATAGGCAAACAGCAGCGCGCATACCGTGCCAATAGCGTTGTTCAGCCGCTTGTGGGGGCTCACTACGCCGTGCATGGCATCGTGCGCCGTGATGTAAAGCCCCGTGTACAGGTGCGTTTGCAACAGCACCAGCAAGTAGGGCACGGGCGAGTGCCAGTCGGGACGGTAGCCCGCCAGCAAAAAGGCCAGCAGCCCGGCCCAGCTCACCATAATCAGCGCCGCCGCCAGCACGCCCTTGCCGGCCAGCGGCGCCGGGCGAACTAGCTGCCCCACAGATTTAGCAGATTTATCGGATTGCACAAATGTTGTAGCCGATTGATAAGAGGCACTCAAATAACCCGCCCAGTCCCCAAAAAGTCGTCCACGAAATCCGATTAATCCCGAAAATCCGTGGTTCCGACCAACTTAAAAGCGCTCCAGGGCGTCGCGCACCTGCTCCATTAGCCACATGGGCGTGCTAGTGGCTCCGCAAATACCCACCGATTGCCCGGGCGCAAACCAACTGGCACAAATCTGCTCGACGTTCGCCACGAAGTGCGTCAGCGGGTTCGTGTCCTTGCACACTTGGTAGAGCACTTTGCCATTCGAGCTTTTGGTGCCCGACACGAATACAATCTGGTCAAACTTGGCCGCGAAACGCCGCAAGTCCAGGTCGCGGTTGCTCACCTGCCGGCAGATGGTATCGTTGGCATTGACGGTATAGCCACGCGCAATCAACTCATTCTTAATTCGGTAGAAAGAGTCCGTGCTTTTCGTCGTCTGGCTGTAGAGCGTAATGTTGGCCGGCAGCTCGTGCCGCAGCAACTCGTCCAGGTTTTCGAATACGACAGCTTCCCCGCTCGTCTGGCCCAGCAGGCCCAGCACTTCGGCGTGGCCGTGCTTGCCGTAGATGAAGATTTTTTCGCGGCGGTCGAAGCTCGTTTTAATGCGGTTTTGCAGCTTGAGCACCACCGGGCAGCTCGCGTCGATGAGGGTCAGGTTGTTTTCCATCGCCTGCTGGTAGGTGCTGGGCGGCTCGCCGTGCGCCCGAATGAGCACCGCCTCATCGCGCAGCGCGGCCAGCTGCTCATAACCGATAATACGGAGGCCCTTGTTTTCGAGCCGCTGCACTTCCTTATCGTTGTGCACGATATCGCCCAGGCAATACAGATACCCCTGCTCTTCGAGGAGGTCTTCGGCCATTTGAATAGCGTATATCACGCCAAAGCAAAAGCCGGAGTTAGGGTCGATGCGGACGCTGAGGTGTAAACCAGACTGCATAGCGCGAAGCTAACTCCCAACTACCCCGGAAGGTTATCATCGCTGGCCCAAATTCTGAACGTTACGACGTAAATTCTGTCTAGCTTTTTACGCGCGCCAGGCGCTGGGCATCATCCTCGCTCACGTGCTTGCGGTCTACCAAGAAGCCGCGCACCGTCTGAAACGCCTCCGCGTCCATACCCGAGCCAGGGTGCTGCAAGGCCGCATCCAGCAAAAAAGCCTTGTCCTCGTCCACGTGCTTGCTCAGGCCCAGGAAGGGCGGCAGGTTGCTTTCGATAGAGAAGCGCAGGAAGCGAATTTCGGCATTGTCGCCGTCGAGGGCCACCGCCTGGTCGAAGGTTTTGGCAGCCTGCTGCACGTAAGTGAGCTTGTTGAGCATCGACGCATCACGAGCCTTAATGGCCTCAGAAGCAGCTTTGTAACCCAGCACCAAGGCATCCTGACCGGTATAGTCGTGCAGAAGGTTGTAAAATTTTTCGCCGGCTTCTTTGCCGGCGGCGGCTTGCTCGTAGTGGCGGCGCAGGGCGGCCGGCTGGTAGGGCGACATAGGGGCAGGGCGGGGTAAAGAATGAGTGGCTACCGCGCCGGAAGCTGCCGGCAACGCGCTCAGCAGAATAAGAACAAGCAGTAGTTTCATAAGCGCAAAGCTACGGGCGGGGCAGATTTGCCGCCCCGCTCCTGCCCTCCCAACGCCGGCGGCGCCCGCGTAGTGCCCCGCCGGCCCTACACCGCCCGCAGGCGGTAGCGCAGCCACGAGCCCGCCAGCAGTAACAATTTGGTATTATCGGGCAGGCGCACGCGCTCGGCCAGCACCTGGGTGGCCGGGGCCTGCCGCAGCTTGTGAAACAGCTTAAGGTAGTAGATGTAGGCCAGGTACACGCCCAGCCGCGCCGGGCGCGGCAGCGCCCGAATACCTTCGTAGGCGGCCTCAAAATCGGCCCGGATGTCGGCTTCCACCGCGCGCTTGGCCGCGTCGTCGAACTGCTCGTAGCGCAGACCGGGGAAGTACACCCGGCCCCGCTCCTCGTAGTCGGACCGGATGTCGCGCAAGAAATTTACTTTCTGGAAGGCCGCACCCAGCCGCCGCGCCGGGGCCTTGAGCTGCTCAAATAGCGCCGGCTGGCCCTGGCAAAACACGCGCAGGCACATTAGCCCCACCACCTCGGCCGAGCCGTAGATGTACTGCTCGTACAGCTCCTGGCGGTAGTTTTTATCCTCCAGGTCCATTTCCATGCTCCGCAAAAAAGCATCAATGAACTCGTGGTCAATCTGGTAGGCATTCACCGCCCACTGAAAGGCGTGTAGCACCGGGTTCAGGCTGAAGCCGGCGGCGATGGCGGCGTAGGTGTCGCGCTCAAACTCAGCCAGCAGCGCCGCCTTGTCGCGGCTGTGGAAGGTATCCACGATTTCATCGGCCCAGCGCACGAAGCCATACACGGCGTAAATGGCCCGGTGCAGCGCCTTATCCAGGGTGCGGATGCCCAGCGAAAACGACGTGCTGTAGCGCCGCGTGATGAGCTGCGCACACGCCAGGCTGGTATCGGTAAAGAGGGCTTCGTGGTCCATAATGAATTAGGAATTGGCAATGTAGAATGAAGAATTTTCGCCTGACTACTTCCTCATTCTACATTCTTAACTCTAAATTCCCTCATAACCTCCTTGGCCACCACCTGCCCCGAAATAAGGGACGGCGGCACGCCCGGCCCCGGCACCGTGAGCTGGCCCGTAAAGTACAAGTTATCAACCTTCTTACTTTTGAGGGTGGGCTTCAAGATGGCCGTTTGCTGCAAGGTATTAGCCAGGCCGTAGGCGTTGCCCTTGAAAGAGTGATAATCGGCCACGAAGTCGCGGTGGGCATAGCTGCGCTTGTATACCACGTGCTCGCGGATGGAGTAGCCGCAGTGCTTTTCGAGCCGGTCCATCAGCAGGTTATAATACTTTTCGCGGGTGGCCTCGGGGTCGTCCAAATCGGGCGCCACCGGGATGAGCAAAAACAGATTTTCCTGGCCGGCGGGCGCTACCGTAGGGTCGGTTTTGCTAGGCACCGAGGCGTAGAACAGCGGCCGGCTGGGCCACTGCGGCGCCTCGTAAATCTCGTGGGCGTGCTGGCTGAAATCCTCGTCAAAAAACAGGTTGTGGTGCCGCAGCTTGTCCAGCCGGCGGTTCACGCCCAGGTAAAACAGCAGCGATGATGGCGCCATCGTGCGCGAATCCCAGTAGGCCGGTGAGTAATGGCGGTACTCGGGCGCCAGTACCTGCTGCTCAATGTGGTGATAATCAGCCCC